>MPMF02001494.1_pt1 | contig 24270 bp, 24 predicted proteins | sample 1617271 | NCBI WGS metagenome assembly MPMF02 (sample SAMN05944812, study PRJNA350692) | marine metagenome | biome: marine; feature: ODZ; material: water; isolation source: 120 m water sample prefiltered with 30 um filter, filtered on to 0.2 um... | place: Pacific Ocean | collected 2012-04-09... | reverse complement strand
CGCGACGTCGCGGCTGCAGCCCGAGATAGGCCCCCACGGTGCGACTGCGGGCGAAGCGGGTCGGGTCCTCCACCGTCAACACGTAGGTCAAGGCCGTGAGCGGTCCGACGCCCGGCACCTGCCGCAGCAGCTCGGTGCCCGGATAGCGCGCCGTGGCCAGCGTCGCCAGCTCGTGGTCCAGGGCGCGAATCGAGGCCGTCAGCTGGTCCAGCACCGCCACGAGGGCCGCGCTGCCGGGCAGCGGGGTGTCGGCCGCCTGCGCCCGGACCCGGGCCGGGAACGCCTCGGCCGCACAGGCCGGCAGCCGGTGCCCCAACGCTTTGGCCACCCCGCGCACGTGATTGATCCCCAGCGTCCGCATCCGGACCAGGCTGTCCCGCGCCTTCACGACGCCCAGGTCGTGCTGGGTCTGCTCGCGCCGGTGCTGAATCGGCGCCAACAAGGCGGGGCCGACCCGGCCCAACCGCGCCAGGACCTCCGCATCCCGCCGGTCGGTTTTGGCATCGCTCGCGGCAATCAACCGTACCCGCCGAGGATTGGCGACCACCACCGCATACCCCGCCGCCGTCAGGAACCGACTGATCCACGGGGACTGTGGCCCCACCTCACGGATGACCCGAGCGCCGGGCCACAGCGCCACCGCCGCCTGCAGCCGTGCCCGTGTGGTGCGGACCTGCCACCGCGCGAGCACCTGCCCCGTCGCGTCGAGGACACAGCCCGCCGTCTGCCGGTCGCCCAGGTCCACACCGATCGTCACTGCGGTTTCGCTCGTGATACCGTTCGCCATGCCAGCCTCCTTTGGGCCTTGAGCCCGTGGTTGATTTGGGGACCGCAAGATACCCCGTTTGGAGGCTGGCCCTCTCATCTCATCTGCAAGGCGAGGCTGGGCTGCCCCAGCCGAGACCGTTTCGCCCGGCACGACGCGGGGAAGCCGCTATAATCGTTCGGAGTGGCGCGTTGCGGTAGTTGCCCCCAGCGTCCCGTGTGGCCGGAAAGACCTACCCGCATGACACACGCTGATCGGTTGACCCGCCAGGATGTGGCCGACCTGTACGGTCGCGGCCTGCTCGATCTCGTCTACGAGGCGGCTGGTGTGCATCGACGCCATCACGACCCGTCAACGATTCAATGCGCGTCGTTGCTCAGCGTGAAGACCGGCGGGTGTCCCGAAGATTGCGCGTACTGCCCGCAATCGGCGCGGTACGAGACCGGCGTCGAAGCCGGGGAGCTCATGGACGTCGACGCCGTCACGGCAGCCGCGACGCGCGCCAAGCAAGGCGGCGCCGATCGGTTCTGCATGGGCGCCGCGTGGCGCGAGGCGACCGACGGACCGAAGTTCGATCGCGTGCTCGAGATGGTCGCCGCCGTCAAAGCGCTCGGACTCGAGACCTGCGTGACGCTCGGCATGCTCGATCGGGAGCAGGCGGATCGGCTCCGGCGAGCGGGTCTCGACTATTACAACCACAACCTCGACACCGGCCGTGAAGACTATGCCTCGATCATCACGACACGGACCTACGACGACCGCCTCGAGACCCTCCGGCACGTGCGTGATGCAGGGATGAAAGTCTGCTGCGGCGGAATCCTCGGCATGGGCGAGAGTCACGACGCTCGCGTCGATCTGCTACACGAGCTGGCCAGCCAGACACCGCAGCCCGAGAGCGTCCCGATCAACACGCTGGTCGCGGTCTCCGGGACGCCCCTCGCCGGTCAGGCAGCGGTCGAGTGGGACGAGCTGGTTCGCGTGGTCGCGGTCGCCCGCATCCTCATGCCTACGTCGAAGGTGCGGCTCAGCGCCGGGCGCGCGCAGCTGCACGAGGCGACTCAGACCCTCTGTTTTCTCGCCGGGGCGAACTCGATCTTTCTCGGCGATCGGCTGCTGACGACGCCCAACACCGCGCCGGCGGAGGATTTCGCGTTGCTCGAACGCCTCGGCTTGCACGGCATGCCGACCGACGCAACAGCCTCATCCGGTTAGAGTCCTCAGTCGGGCGCTGCATTCAGGCACGCCCTCAATGCATCCCACTCGACGGCCGCTGCAACCGCTTCGGCCGGATCCACGTCGGGGGAGACCACCCGGTCCACGGAGCCGAGGCACGGCACGTCGGTACAACGCGCGAGCAGCTCGGCGTTGGTCGTCGCCGCGTCAGCATCCGCGTCCGACACGCGATTGAGCACGTATGCCGCAACGGTCAAGCCACGGCCCCGAGCGCATTCCAGCGTGAGCAGCGTATGGTTGATCGCGCCGAGCTTCGAGTCGACGACGACGAGCATCGGGAGCGCCAGATCGCGGGCGAGATCGGCCATGGTATAGCGGTCAACGATCGGCACGAGCAGACCGCCAGCGCCTTCAACCAGCGTGACATCGTGCGACGCGTCGATCGTGCGAAAAGCGTCGAGGATGACCGCCGGATCGATCCGCGCGCCGGCACGGCGCGCCGCCACATCTGGCGCCACGGGCGGCTCGAAGCGATAAGGACAGATCGTCGTCAGTTCCGCGACGGTCCGCGCCGCCGCGCGCAGCGCCGCGGCATCAGCCGGGTAGAGCGCGTCACCATTCGTGCACCCAGTCTCGACCGGTTTCATCACACCCACCCGGAGACCGCGAGCCTGGAGCATGCCCGCGATGCCACGGGCCACGAACGTCTTGCCGACACCGGTATCGGTGCCGGTGATGAACAGACCTCGCATCATCAACTCAGTACACTGTGCTCCGTCACGGCTCCGTGACGGCGACAATCGCCTCGCGCACGACCGTCACGAGCCGGTCGAGCTCGTCCTCCCGGACGCTGAGCGGCGGCATCAGGACGACGACGTCGCCGAGGGGACGGATGATGACGCCGCGCGCGCGCGCTTCGACGGTCACCCGTGCGCCAATCCGATCGCGCGCCGGGTAGGATCGCCGGGCGGAGGCGTCCGCCGCCAGCTCGATGCCGACCATGACACCGCGTTGTCGAACATCGGCCACGTGGGCCAGCGGCGCGACCTCTTCGGCGAGCTGTCGTTCGAGCTGGTCGACTTTTGGGGCCAGCCGCCGCAACGTGTCGTCCGCCTCGAAGATGGCGAGGCTCGCCAGCGCCGCGGCGCACGCCAGCGGGTTGCCGGTGTAGGTGTGACCGTGGAAGAACGTCCGGCCCTCGTGGGCCTCTCCGAGGAACGCATCGTGGACGCGATCGGTGGCCAGAGTCGCCGCCAGCGGCAGATAGCCTCCGGTAATCCCTTTCGCGAGACACAGCAGATCCGGCGTGACCCGGTCCTGCTCGCAGGCGAACATCGTGCCGGTTCGGCCGAACCCGGTCGCCACCTCATCGCCGATCAACAGCACGTCGACGGCGCTGGTGATTTCGCGAAGCGCGGCGACATACCCGGGCGGCTGCGGCCACATCCCGGCCGCGCCCTGCATCACCGGCTCGATAATCAGCGCCGCCAGCGTCTCCTGCTCGCGGGCAAGTGTGTCGCGCGCCTCGGCGACCGAACGGTCGAGAGCCTCCGCTTCCGACAGGCGGTCTTGCCACTGCCAGACATGCGGCGGCGTCAGACGGACGCAGTCCGGGAGCACCGGACGGTAGAACCGATGAAAGGTCTCGGTGTATCCGACGCCGACCGCGCCAAGCGTGTCGCCGTGGTAGGCCCCAACGAGTGACGCCAACCGCGTCTTGCGCGGCTGGCCGGACAGCTGCCAGAACTGCAGTGCCATCTTGAGCGCCGCCTCGACTGCGGTGGCTCCCGCGTCGGAGTAGAACACCCGGGACAACCCCACCGGCGCGAGACTCGTGAGTCGCTCGGCGAGCACGATAGCCGGAACATTCGTCAAACCGAGGAGCGTCGAGTGCGCGATCTGGTGGAGCTGCGCGGTGATCGCCTCGTTCAGCTCCTCCCGATTGTGGCCGTGGACGTTGCACCAAAGTGACGACACACCATCGAGGTAGCGATGCCCCTCACTGTCGATGACCTCGTTGCCCTCACCCCGCACGATCACCACCGGATCGTCGGCGAGCCACAACTGCATCGGAGAGAACGGATGCCAGAGATGTGCGTGGTCCCACGCTTTCAGCGTGTCGTAGGTCCATGCTGGCGTGTCGGCATCTCCCATCAGATCAGGCCCGCCTGGCGCCCGGCCGCCACAAAAACGTCGACCGCTTCTTGCAGATCGTCCTCGCTATGGGTCGCCATCGGTGTGACCCGCAGTCGTGCGCTCCCGTCGGGCACCGTCGGCGGTCGGATCGCCGGCACGAACACACCGCGCGCCAGGAGCTCGTCGCTGAACCGCACGGCGGTATCGGCCGAACCGACAACGACTGGGAGAATCTGAGAGCGGCTCGCGCCCAGGGCGAAGCCGGCACTCGTCAGCTGCTTGCGCAGAAAGTCCGCATGGCGCCACAAGCGATGGCGCCGTTCCGGCTCCCGCATCACGAGATCGATCGCCACACGCGCGGCCGCCGCGATCGACGGTGGCAACGCCGTTGTGTAGACGAACGTGCGCACCTCGTTCACCACGTGCGCGGCGAGCGCATCGCTGCCGGCAACAAACCCGCCGAGCGCGCCCAACGCCTTGCTCAACGTGCCCATCTGCACGTCGACCTCCTCCGACAGACCCAGGTGATCGGCCAGCCCGCCGCCGTGCGGGCCGAACACGCCGGTGGCGTGCGCCTCGTCCACCATGAGCCAGGCGTCGTGGCGGCGCGCAATCTCGACCAGCTCGGCAAGCGGCGCCAGGTCGCCGTCCATGCCAAAGACCGTCTCGGTCACGATGAGGCGTTGTCGAGCCGGTGACGACGCCGCGAGCAGCGTGTCCAGGTGGTCCGCATCGGCGTGACGATAGACGCTGACCGCCGCCGCCGACAACCGGCAGCCGTCGATGAGACTGGCGTGGTTCAGGGCATCACTGAAGATCTGGTCTCCCGCTCCGACAAGCGCCGGTATGACACCGGTGTTGACGTGATACCCGGTCGACAGCACGACCGCGGCGTCGGTGCGCTTGAGCGCGGCGATCGCCGCTTCGAGCTCGGCATGCGTGTCGGTCGTCCCGCCAACCAGTCGCGCCGAACCGGCCCCGATACCGTATTGCGCAATTGCGTCGCACGCGGCGCGTGTGAGCGCCGGGTGCGACGCGAGCCCGAGGTAGTCGTTGGAGCTGAGCTGAATGACGGACCGGCCATCGAGCATCACGCGCGGGCCGACACCGCCCGTCAGCACCCGCAGCCGGCGGCGGAGCGCATGCGCATCGCGGTCACCCAGCCTGGCTCCAAGCGCCTCGTCGAGCCGCAACCGTCGTGTGGTGCCAACCATCGCGCCTGGATCGTACCACGCCGACATCGACGCCGGAGATTCCGATTGGCGACCTTGGCGCGCTGTGCCACACTCCGGGTCCATGGCGGCTCCCCTCTGATGGCTCGGCTCGCACCATGTGTCGTTGGGGCAGCGTTGTTCTGTCTGCTTGCCACGCAAAATTCCGCGGGCTATCGCTATGGTGTCCAGGACCAGTCCTTCTACATCCCTGCGATCGAGCGCCACCTCGATCCAACGCTCTTCCCACACGACTCGGCGGTACTCGATGCGCAAGATCAGCTTCTTGCGTTCGACAATGCGACCGCCGGACTGGTGCGGCTAACCGGCTGGCCCTTGCCCACCGTTTTTCTCGGTGCCCAGCTTGCCACCCTGCTGATCCTGTTCGCCGGCACCGTCGGGATAGGGCGCAGGCTCTATCGGTCGTGGTTGAGCGTCGCCGGCCTTGCCTTCGCACTGACCCTACGCCACCAGATCACCGACACGAGCGTGAACACGCTCGAGGGTTACTTCCATCCTCGGGTGCTGGCCTTTTCCATTGGCGTCACGGCGCTGCTGCTCTTCCTCCGAGGCCGATCCTGGCCGGCGCTCGCGGTCGCCGCCGTGGCCGGCCTGTTGCATCCGATGATTGGCTTCTGGTTCGTGATCTGGCTCGGTGCGGCGACCGCGGTGGCAGACCCGCACCATCGTCGGCTCCTCGGCGGCGCCACGCTCGTGGGATTGGCAACGGTGGCCGTCATTCTCTTCTGGGGACCGCTCGAGGAGCAACTCGTCGTCATGGACGATACCTGGCTGGCGGTGCTGGTCTCCAAGGACTACCTCTTTGCAAACGACTGGCCCTGGGCCTCCTGGGTTGTGAACCTTGGCTACGGGGCGACCATCGGCGCAGTGTATTGGTATCGGCGGTCAACCATCGGTGTGTCGGCTCAAGAAACCGGTCTCGCCGTAGGCTGTGGCGTGTTGCTCGCGATCTTCATCCTCTCCGTGCCGTTCGTCGCGGCGGGCGTGGCACTGGCGGTGCAGGCTCAAATCTCGCGCATGTTCTGGATGTTGGACTTCTTCTGCACGATCTACGTCGTGTGGCTGCTGGTCGAGAACCCATCTCGCCCTCGATGGGGTCTCTCGGCCAATCAGGTCAGATACGCAGGTCTGGCCGTGCTCGCCGTTGCGGCGGTCGCACGTGGCAGCTACGTCATGTGGATCGAAAATCCGGAGAGGCCCCTCATCGAGGCCCGAGTCCCCTCGAGCGACTGGCAACGCGTCATGGCCTGGAGTGCTCGCACCACTCGGGGGACCAATCTGCTGGTCGATCCGGGCCACGCCTGGCGATATGGATCAAGTGTTCGGGTGGCAGGTCGCAGGGATGTCTATCTGGAAGAAATCAAGGACACCGGCATGGCCATCTTCTCGAACCCGGTCGCCCGACGTGTGGCCGAACGCATACAGGACCTTGGCGACTTCACGGCACTCACCGCGACCAGCGCACGAGCGCTCGCACGCAAGTACAACCTGCAGTACCTCATCACGACGCACCAGGTCGATCTCGAGATCATCCATCGTAGCGGTCCCTTTATCGTCTACGACCTCGAGAGTTGATGATGCTCGCCCTGGGCGTCGTGTCCCTACAGACGCGGTCAGCACGCTATCGTGTCCAGGCCAGCCACTTGGCGAACATCCCCTTGACGAACGGCGTGAGGCGGGTTCGATTGTATTGGTCACCAAGCTGGCGAATCGCGTCAGCCTGCGTGGGATACGGATGAATCGTGGCGCCGATCTGCGACAGACCTAGTCCGTGCGTCATGGCCAGCGTAACCTCGGAAATCAGATCGCCCGCATGTCGAGCGACAATCGTGGCTCCCACGATGCGATCCGTGCCTTTCTTCACGTGGACCTTCGCGACGCCGTCCTCGTCGCCCTCGAGGATCGCACGGTACACATCGCGAAAGTGCTGCTCATACGTGTCGACGTCAATGGCCTTGTCCGCGGCCTCCTTCTCGTACATCCCAACGTGGGCGATCTCCGGCGAGGTGTACGTGCACCAGGGAATCGTGAGCGCGCTCGCCTTCTTGCGCCCTTTGAAGAGGGCGTTTTGAATGACGATGCGCGCCATGAAATCGGCCGCGTGTGTGAACTGATACGGTGAACAGATGTCGCCTGCGGCGTAGATACGCGGATTCGTCGTCTGCAGACGGTCGCTGACTGTCACACCTTTCCTGTCGTAGTCCACGCCGACCGCTTCCAGATTCAGACTCTCGACGTTTGGTGCTCGTCCGACAGCGACGAGCAATTGGTCGAGCGGCTCGTCGTAGCTTCGGCCGTGCGACTCGACCGTGAGTCGAATCCCACCGCTGTTCGTGATTTTCAATTCTTGCCCACAGCACAGCAGCTTCACGCCGTCACGCTCGATCGCGCTTTGCACGATCGCTGCCGCGTCACGATCTTCGCGAGGCAAGATGCCGTGCTCCGCTTCGACGAGAAAGACGTCGGCTCCAAGCCGCGCGAAAGCCTGCGCCATCTCGCAACCGATGGGACCGGCCCCGATGACACCGAATCGTCTTGGTAGCTCGGTGAGAGAGAACAGACTCTCGTTGGTCAGATACTCCACGCCATCCAGGCCGGCAATTGCCGGCGCTGCGGCTCGTGCCCCGGTCGCGATGACTGCACGACTGAAGGTGAGCTTCGTGCCATCGACATCGATCGTGCGGGCATCGACGAAATGGCCCTGTCCGAGGAAGACATCAATGCCGAGGTCGCGAAACCGCGCGGCCGAGTCGTTCGGACTGATGCGAGCTCGCTGCTTCCGCATCCGTTCCATCGCGGCAGCGAAATTGATATTGACCCCGTCGGGCACTTCGACGCCAAACTCGCGAGCATGCGTGACCGCCGCTGCGACTCGTGCTGCGCTGATGACGCCCTTCGACGGCACGCAGCCAACGATCAGGCAATCACCGCCCATGAGGCTGCGCTCGATCAACGCCACCTTTGCGCCAAGACCAGCAGCGCCGGCGGCGGTCACCAACCCGGCTGTCCCGGCTCCGATGACGACGATGTTGTAGGGGCCCGATGGAGTCGGGTTGATCCAGTCAGGCGGATGGACGTTGGCCTCGAGCCGTTGATTGTGCTCGTCGTTGGGTAGTAGCTGGGCGAATTCTGTGTCGGTCATCGTGTTCCTTGGACGGTCGGTGACCCTCGCGTTCCATCTTGTGGAAGAACATCGTGCGGCCGAACTACCGCTTCAGTCCTGAACGACCCGGTCAAGACCCGGACGACGGTTGATCCACACGGCCACCCGTTGCACGGCTTCGAGGACCTCGCCGCAGTGGCTTCGTAGAAAATCGTTGCCCACGGCGGCGTCCGAGGACAGCGCTCGGGCCGCCTCGAGCGCCCGGCCGCCATCGAAGTTGACATAGGCGATACGGACCGTCAGCTCCTCGTCCGGCCGCCCGAAGTCGCGTCCTGGCAATATCGCGACACCGGTGTCCTCGAGCAACCGCTCGCACAGCTCCACGCTAGTGGTAATGCCGCGCGACCGAAGCGCGCCCGCCTTGGCGGAGAAATCGGGAAAGAGATAGAACCCGCCCTGGGGGGCGCGGACCTGTACCCCGGCCTCTTCAAGCTGCCGCGCCACATGTCGCCCCAGGGCGGCGAGGACACGACGCACGAGTTGCAAGTAGCGTTCGATCTCCGGGTCATCGGCAAACGCTCGCACCGCCGCATGCTGGATCGGCGCACTGGTCGAGGTAAAGGTCTCGCTGGCGACGGCGGTCATCGCGTCACGGAGCCAGTCGAGGCACTCCGGAAACACGAACAGCCCGAGCCGCCAGCCCCCGGCCCCGCACCACTTGCTGAGTCCGCCGCTGAAGATCGTGCCCTCGGGGTACAACGGGACGATCGAGTCGTGCCGACCGTGGTGATGCAGCTTCCCGTAGATCTCGTCGGACAGCACGATCAACGAGTACCGGTGCGCCACGGCGGCGATCGCGGCCAGTCCGTCTGTGTCGTAGGTCGTGCCGGTCGGATTCGACGGATAGTTCAGGATGAGAAGTCGCGGCCGATCAGGGTCGGCCCGGCACGCCGCGTCGAGCTGGTCCGCATTCACGCGCCATCCGTTCGAGGCGCTGGTCGGCAGCCAGCGCACCTGCCGGCCGATAATCCGCGCCTGCGGTGCATAGGACACCCAGGTCGGCGTCGGAACAAGCAGATCGCCGGCGAACACGAGCTGAAGGAGGAACATCAGCTCCTTCGACCCAGGTCCGATAAGCACGTGGTCGCCGGTGGTGGCAATGCCGAACTCCCGCCGGTGGTGGGCCGCGACTGCTTCGCGAAGCTCAGGCAAACCCTGCACCGGCAGGTAGTCCTTCTGGAACGCGTTACGTCGCAGCGCCTCGACGACCGGGCCGGGCACCGGAAACGGCGACTGGCCTAGACCCATGGCGAAGATGGTGCGCCCCTGACGGCGCAGCTTGTCGGACCGCTCGTTGATCGCCAACGTCGACGACGGCCTGAGGCCACGCACGTTGGGATTGAGCCGGGCCTCCGGCGCATGGTCACACCGGGACACCTGGCTCGGCTCTCCGGCCGGCTTGGCGGTTGGTTCGGTCATCGTGCGGGCTGGGTTACGAAGAGCGCAGTCAGGAGGCTGTCCACGGTGTTCCTCCAAGTTGGACGTCTGTCGAAATCGCGGAGATTCCGCCTCCGGGCCTCGCATCCGCTGGACAGCATCTGTGGTGTTGGATATCTCACTGCGTTGCGGCTGCACAGGCTTTCGATGAGGCGGTTCACCGGAACCCCACAGCCGAATCTGCACGTCCTAGCAGATACAGAATGCGAGGACCGTTGGTGGACAAAGGGCAGTGGCGTGGGGTGCATTCTACACCCGCGCTGGGCCACCGGGCCTCGGTCTGAGGCAACAGCCACCGCGGCCGCTGCGAATGCGACAGTTCCTGCGAACACTGGTCGAGATACGACGCGGAGAGCTAGCTATCACGCTGCTCATGTCGTTGAACTACTACCTCGTCCTCGTCACCTACTATTTCCTGAAACCGGCCCGGGACAGCCTGTTTCTCGTGGAGATAGGGCCGGGGCAGCTCCCGGTCGTCTTCATGCTGATCGCGGTGGTCGCAACCCCGGTGACAGCGTGATGACGACGTGGTCCTCGAGTTCCGCGACACCGGGCGGGGGATCCCTGAACACGCGCTCTCGCGGATCTTCGATCCGGGCTTCACCACCAAAGGCTCCGGTGTCGGCACGGGTCTGGGCCTCTCCATCGCATTCCAGATTCTGAAGGACCATCGCGGGCGCATCGACGTGGACAGTACGGTCGGCCACGGCACGACCTTTCGCATCACATTACCGATCGACGTTTCGAGGAACGGCGCATGAACCAACCACATCAGGCTGCGAGCATCGTCATCGTCGACGATGAGGAGATCATTCTTACAGCGCTCGACACACTGCTCGAGTTCGAAACCGACTATCACACTGTCAGTTTCACGAGTCCCGTCGCGGCGCTGGCGCACATCCGCAAGCACGAGCTGGACCTCGTGGTCTCCGACTATCTGATGCCAGAAATGAACGGTATCGACTTTCTCGGAGAGGTTCGCCAGCTCAAGCCGGATGTGCCACGGATTGTCGTTACCGGCTACGCAGACAAGGAAAACGCCATCAAGGGGATCAACGAGGTGGGGCTGTTTCAATACATCGAGAAGCCCTGGGACAACGCGGCGCTGCTGCTCGTCTTCCGCAACGCCGTCGAGCGCCGGCTGCTGGTCAAGGAGCTCCACGAAAAGCTCGTCGAGCTCGATGGTTCCAAGAACGACCTCCAACGATTGCACAATCAGATCCTGAAGACCTTCATATGAGCGACATCCGGCACGGCACCCGTGCCCTGGTCGCCGGATCCTTCCCGTATCGAGCCGCGTCGCATCAGAGGCTATAATCCGGAAAGCTCCTCGCGGCCGGCAGGACGGCCTGCCGTCCCGCAACTTTCGGGGAGTGTCCCCCGCAACGCCAGAGAGGACCCCGATCGTGAGACTGGACCGGCTCGATCATGACCAGCTGCTCGCGCGCGAGCGCGAGCTCGATTCGACCTACCGGCGCTTTCGCGATGCCGATCTCGCGTTAGACCTGACGCGCGGCAAGCCGAGCCCGGCGCAGCTCGCGCTCTCCGACGGCCTCGATGCGGTCGGGGGTGGACTCGTGGCGGCTGACGGCACCGACACGCGAAACTACGGCGGGCTCGACGGGCTCCCGGAGGCGCGGGCCCTAGGCGCCGCACTGCTCGGCGTGCTGCCCGAACAGGTGATTGCCGGTGGCAACAGCAGTCTGACGTTGATGTATCTCTACCTGCTCAACGCCTGGCTCTATGGTCCAGCCGGCCCAGGCTCGGCCTGGCGCGACAGCGGGACCGTACGGTTTCTTTGCCCCGTGCCTGGGTACGACCGCCACTTCGCGATTCTCGAAGACCTTGGGATCGAGATGATCAACGTGGCAATGACCGATGACGGTCCGGATATGGACCAGGTAGAGGCCTGCGTCCGGGACGACCCCTCCGTGAAGGGCATCTGGTGCGTGCCGAAATACTCGAACCCGGGCGGACAGGTGTACTCCGACACCACGGTCGACCGCCTCGGACAGCTCGGCACGATCGCGGGCTCGCAGTTCCGGATCATGTGCGACAACGCCTACGCGGTCCATGATCTCGATGACGATCCGCCCCGCCTGGCCAGCTTCATGGACGCTTGCCGACGACACGGCACCGAGGATACCCTCGTGCTGTTCGCGTCGACCTCGAAGGTGACACGCGCGGGTGCCGGTATCTCATTCGTCTCCAGCTCGGCAGCCAACCTCGCCACGTTCAGGAAGCGGCTACAGATCCTGACAATCGGGCCCGACAAGGTGAGCCAGCTGCGTCACGTGCGCTTCCTGCGCGACCTGGATGGCATCCGGGCGCACATGCGGAAGCACGCGGCAATTCTGCGGCCCAAGTTCGGTCTGGTGCAGCAGCAGCTGTCCGACGCGCTCGAAGGCGCCGGAATCGGGTCGTGGACCTCGCCGCGGGGCGGCTATTTCCTGTCGTTCGACGCGTTGCCCGGTCTCGCCACGGAAATCGTGAGGCTGGCTGCCGAAGCCGGCGTGAAGCTCACCCCAGCGGGTGCCACATTCCCGTACCGACGGGACCCGGACGACGCGAACATCCGGCTGGCACCGACGTTTCCCGAGCTCTCGGAGCTGAATCAGGCGATGCAGGTCTTCGTGGCATGTGTCCAGCTCGCGTCGGTTCGGCGCCAGCTAGCCGTGTGACGACCCGCCCGTTTCGGCTGCCCCGGTGCCCCGTCCAACCTGTTCGAGGACGAAGGCAGCCACTTCCTCCAGCGTGGAGACGCTGACCACCTGGTCGGGCAGGCCGGGAATCTGCGAACGATCGGCTACCAACGCCACACACGGCCGCCGGTACCGCGTCGCGAGCTGCACCTCACTCGCCGTGCCCGGCCCGCCCGGCAGCGCCACCACGACATCGGCGGTCAATACGTTGATGTGGTTGCGTGATAGCAGCGACGTGCCGCTGGCGCCGCTCAGCGGTAGATGCGTGCGAATCGCCAGCTCGACCCAGCGGTTCGGGTAGCCAGCCGGCTGGCTGCATCCCGGGTCGTCTTCGATGCTCGGCAGGACACCGATCACCAGACCCCGTCGGTCCGTCACGGCGGCGAACGCCTTGCTGACCGCCGCCATGACACCCTCGCCGCCGCCCGTGAGCAGGTGGAAGCCCTGGCGGGCGACCCAGCCCCCGACCGCGCGGGCCAGGGTGTCATTCGGATCGACGCCAGACCCCATGACGCCGATCACCGGACGGCGACGATGATCGGCTACGGCGGTGCCAGGCAGGTCATCTTCGTGCATCATCGGTGACAAAGTACGACAGAATCCGAGGAGATAGATTTCCCAGTCGGGGCGTGGCGCAGCCTGGTAGCGAGCCTGCTTTGGACCCGAAACCACCCGCGTTCCCGCCCGTCTTCATTGTACTTTTCGCCTCTTGCTTCTGAAAGTCGTCACTCTTGTGGCACCGGCCTTGGCAAACAGGCCCGTCCATCAACAACGGGAAGGAAGAGACCGAGGACGCGGAGAAGCGGAGAGTGTCCGCGTGACGCCTGGACCGCTCTGGGCCACGGGCGGCTGCGCTGGGCGGCATCGCGAGTGGATATACTGCGCCCATGACAGTGGACGATCGAGACGGCGCATCGGTGAGGATTCCGCCGCCGTTCGTTTACCTGGCAGCGGTGATCGCCGGCGGTTTGGTCGACCGATATCTCTTTGCCATACCGCTCGATCTGCCAGGGGACGTGCGCTTCGGCGCCGCCGCGCTGGTGACAGTGATCGGTGTTGGCGTGATGGCCGCGGCCGTCGGGTTGTTCAAGCGGACGGGGCAGGATCCGAAGCCCTGGAAATCAACTCCTGAGATTATTTCGACGGGTGTGTATCGTGTCACGCGCAACCCAATGTACATGGGTATGGCCCTGCTGCAAGCCGGAATCGGCCTCGCCTTGGTAAGCGCTTGGATCATCGCCCTGGTCCCCGTTGTCCTCGCCGTGGTGTACGTCACGGCCGTGCGGCACGAGGAGGCGTACCTCGAGGAGAAGTTCGGCGCAGCCTATCTCAGCTATAAGAGCTTGGTGCGACGCTGGATCTAGCTCGCTTCGCCTACGGCTGGACGAGGTAGCACTGCATGGCTACGAGGTGGGAACGAGGCGCTGGAGTGCATCGAACCAGTTCAGGACGAGGATGATGCGGACGTCATCGTTCTGATCTGGATACTTCCACGCGATCACCGAGAATGATCTTGAGACGATCTTGGAGGGTCATGTCCCCGGAGGGCTCGTCCGGGAGCGTCGTCTTGACCGTCTCCAGGGCGACTGGCGAGGGCGTTGCTTCTGAGTCTTCCTTCGTCTGGCCCGGGGAAGCCGGACGGTCCAAGGCGTAAACCTGGAGGACCTGTTCTCCGCTAAAGCCGAGAGAAAGAAGCCCTTCCTGCAAGCTGATCCATTCGAGCGCGGTCGTGGCGTTCTGGGGCGGATCGCCAGCCGGCCAAGGAAACGGTCGCGGTCCAGACTGTCCGGGCCTGCTGACGACACTTCCGCCAATCGCCGCCGCCATGTAGCAGAGGCTACACACGATGAGTGCGACACCAACGCGCCGCGGCGCGGCCCGCAGCTCTTCGGCGAGCGCGGTGAGCATCGTTACGGTCTCCGGCGGCATCTGCCCTCGCGCAGACTCGTCCGGAGTCAGACGCGCCTGGAGCTCGGACCGTTGTCCTTGTCGCTGGAGGAGACCGAAGGTCATGACCACAAGGCCGAACACTACGGGCACGGCTACATTCATGACCGGCGTGTGTGACGCTCCGACCATGTAGCTGATTGATGCCGCAACCAGTCCGAGGCCGACTAACAATGACTTAGTCATGTGCTACCCACATCGTAGAGCGCGGATTCGGCAAGCTCTCAGGATCCTCCTCCCGCGTAATCGACCTATCGCGCCTGCAGCTTGAACCCTGCTGCGCCGCGCCGACCGTCACGTTCAACCGGATCGTCCGGCAGGATCCGCCCGAGCAGCCTCACGACACCGTTCGGTTCTCCCCGAGTCGGCGTTATCTGCACTGAGGGCCACCAGTGGAACCCGCAGGAATTGCCACGCCACAGGCGCCATTGCGAACAAATAAAGGCACCGGCTGTCGGCATCCCTGTTGCGAACCCACTGGTGGCCCGTTTCAGGAGAAAGCTCAGGACGATGCGCCAACCCGATGAAGACTACGACGTGGGCGAAACACGTCCGGAGAGCGACACATCACCGACTTCTCGAACTGGAAGGACCACGACTCCTACGGGGTCGCGTTCGATCGGTTGCTGCGGGATCTGAAGGCGGAGCAGGGTGATGCGAGAGACTGACCGAGTCCGCCGGTCCCGTCGCCCTCCGCACCCTAGCCGAGCACCAGGCCTTCACCCTCGGCGCGTTCTGTCGGGAATGCGACCGGAGCGTGACCCTGGACGGGAGGGACGAGTCGGAGTCTCTAGCGTGTCAGTTTCGCACGGCCCGGCCTGCCTGCACCGCCGCGTCGACCGATGTCGGCAGCCCGCCTCCGGCGCGCCCGCCGCCCAGAATCGCAAAGCCCTGCTCAATCCGTCGCGGCATATCACGCGCACTCGCGGTGATGCCACAGGCGATGTCGTGCGCCAGGCACGCGTCGACGACCGTTTGGATCGCCTCCTCCACTTCCGGGTCGTTGCGCGGGAGCCCCAGCGAATTGGAGAGGTCGCTCGGGCCGAGGTAGAAGCCCGCAACGCCCGGCACCGAAGCAATCGTGTCGATGTTGCGCAGACCGTCGACGGTCTCGATCATCATGAGCGCCAGCAGGTCGCCCTCGGGGTTCAGCGGCCACGTGTCGGCATGACGGACGTAATCGGTCGTCGAGAGCCCCCAGAACCAGGCCGCCGCCCCCGGTCCGGACCCCCGAAGACCGCGCGGCTCCATGTAGGGTGCCCCGCGTCGTTGCGGATAGCGCATCGACCTCACGGCGTTCCGGGCCTGCTCAGGGGTCTCGATCGACGGGAAAATGATGCCCATCAACCCGATGTCGAGCGCCTGCTTCACCGCCCACTGCGATGACTCGCGGCCATAGGGTGCAATGCGGGCCAGCGGCGTCACCGGCTGCCGCGCGCTGCCGCTCTCAGCTATGGTGGCCTTATCGGTCAACCCGAGCAAGAACGTCTGGAGCGCCGCGAAGTCCATCGGCCCGTGCTCCATGTCGACATAGACATAGTCGATGTCGGACCGGGCGAGCGACCGCGCGTTCTCGAGCGACAGGTCGTATGTGCTGACGCCAAACACGCGCTCACCCCGCGCGAGCTTGTCGACCACCGAGTTGAGGTGTCCGTCGGACCGCTGGGCGGACGGCGCGGTTGTCGTGAACTGAGGCGCGAAGAGGACAATCATGACCACCGGCCACAGATGACTCAATGTCGCCGACGCGTGTCGCTGCTGCACATTGCACCTCGGAACGCGCGAACTGGAAGCATGGTCGACCTAAGACGAGCCTCACCGACTGCGCCGCTGGAAAACTGGCAACCTCCCGGGGTACGGCCGCAAGAAGGCGTCGGGGAGGATTTTCACTGCGACATCGCGGTTGAGCTGCGTGTCGGTCGCCTGCCAGACCTGGTCCATACCCCCCTCGCCAAGGAGGACGGTGACGTCATAGTGCCCGAGGCGCGCGCCGGGACTCAGAGACATTCGTGGCCTGAGAGAACCGGCCAATTATACGGGAACAGTGGGGAGAACCGGGACCCGTCGGCAGCCGTGCCTGGCTAGCCGAGCGGGACCCGCCTTCTGTACCTGGCGGATTCCACGTGCGCACAGCCATCCGCTGTGGCGAAAAGTGCACGCCCCGCGCTAGTCTTCCGGTGTGGCGAGCCGCTGGACACTCAGTGTGTAGAATGCCCCAAGGCTGCTGCGCTCGTTCGCAGCCAGAAGCCATGGTGGACTCAACGTGAGCAAGACATCGTCGCGCCTCGTCGGTGCCGGTCTTCCAGATCATGCTCCGTCCGTCGACAGGCGCCGGTTCATGCGAGCCGCCACAGCGTCCACTGTAGCCGTCATGACCACGGGGCTCGCTCGCAGGACGGTTCTCGCCGCAGGCAGGCCGGCACCCCATGGACCGAAGCTTCCCGGTGTACGGAAGAGCCCCTTGAGCACGGACGAAACCCCCACACCGTGGGACGACGTCACCTCATACAACAACTTCTACGAGTTTGCCGGAAGTGACAACAAGGATCTGCCGTCCGAGCTCGCCCCCGCGAACCTGGTCACCAAGCCCTGGAACGTCGTCGTCGAGGGCGCATGTAAGCGGACGGGCACCTACTCTCTCGAGCGCGTGCTCGACGGACAGACGCTCGAGGAACGGATCTACCGCCATCGCTGCGTGGAGGGATGGTCGATGGTCATTCCGTGGGTCGGGCTTCCGTTGGCTGACTTCATCGCGCGCTGTCAGCCGACCGCGAACGCCCGGTACATCGCGTTTGACAGTCACTACGACCGGACCCGGATGCCCCGGAGCCGCCGCCTGCCGTTCGACTGGCCCTACACGGAAGGACTACGGATGGACGAGGCGATGCATCCGCTGACGATACTGGCGGTCGGCCTCTACGGCGAGACGTTGCCACACCAGAATGGCGCGCCGATTCGCCTCGTCGTGCCGTGGAAGTACGGCTTCAAGAGCATCAAGTCGATCGTGCGGCTCAGCTTTCTCGAGAACCAGCCGGTCGGGACGTATCAGCAGCAGGAGCCACCGTCGTACGGCTTCTACGCCAACGTGAATCCGGCAGTCGATCATCCCTTGTGGAGCCAGGCCACCGAGCGCCGGATCGGCGACTTCTTCAGACGTGACACGTCACTGTTCAACGGATACGGGAACCACGTCGCGTCGTTGTACGCTGGCATGGACTTGATGAAAGACTACTAGTCGCTCGTGGCTGTCGCAGAGCCTCATCCGTCACCGCGGCGCTGCGATCCCGCCGAAGACGAAGAACGAGCAGCACCATGCCGCCCTCGCCGAGGAGGGCGGTCAGGTCGTGGTGGGCGAGGCGCGTGCCGACTGCCAAGGCCATGACTATGCTGCTAGTTGGCGCGGTGCTTGTCGAGAAACGCCACGAGATGCTCGGCAGACGGCCTGACGCTCGTCGCGTGACTGGCGCCCGGGATCTCGACTACCTCGAGGCCGGGCACCACCCCCGCCATTCGTTTCACGGCTTCGAGGTTGTTGTCGTCGTGCTCGCCGATGATCGCCAAGACGGGCAGCGTCGCGACCCGGAGACTGTCACCTGAAATCTCAAAGAGCGGCGGGAGGCCTCGAGCCACGGCCGCTAGCACCTGAGGATCATTACGAGCGAACAGCGACGCGTTCAACGCAGCAACTTCATCGTCCGTTGGCCCATCCTGATCGGACGATGTCGCCGCTCGAATGAGCGCGCTCGCGTCGCCGCGTGCGAAACCCTCGGCGAGCTCCTCAAACTGCGACGTGAGGGCGCCCAAGTCCTCACCCTCCCATCCCGAACCGAGGAGCGTCACGGTCTGGAGGCGATCGGGGTGACGCACGAGAAGTTGGCTGGCACTCGCCCCGCCCACCGAGTAGCCAACGACGTGGGCACGCTCGAGATTCAGGTGGTCGAGGAGGCGGACTACGTCTCGGACCATCTCCAGCCCATACTGGCCGGCATCGCGCGGCTTGCCGCTCTGCCCGTGCCCACGACAGTCCATGGCGATCACGCGATAGCCGGCCGTCCCGAGTGCCTCCATCACGCCTGGTGCCTTCCAGTGTCGCGCGGACGAGCCGGTGAACCCGTGAAGCAGCACGACCGGCACGCCGTGTCCTCTGTCCACGTAGTGAATCTGGACGCCGTTGGAGTCGAAGAACTTGCCCGCGTCCTGTACTTGCGCAGCGGGCACCGCGACGAGAACGAAGGCGAGCAGCAGACCGAAGTGCCTCATTGACACACCCTCCTCCTATACCTCACCACAGCGATGTCATCCGGAAGAAGCCGCACGCCGGCACAGATCAGCCCATGTCGCCCTCGCTCATCAGGGCAGGAACGTGGTCGACGCCGAGACGGGTGCCCGCGGTCAGGGCCATGAACTATGTACCGTGAGCATCGGCGAATTGTACGCGCAAGCGGACCCCGGCTCCACCCCACCCTGCACAGAAATGCCCCTGGAGAAGGCACGTTCGCGCTCAGCCTATGGCTGGACCGTGAAGTCGTCTTCCCCAAGCACCAGTGTGAAGACCTTGCGCAGATCAACCAGCCACCGGTGGTCTCCCGGCGTGCGATAGTCCGCGAACACGATGGCCCACTGCGCACCCGGTCGGTAGGTCAGCTTGATCTGATCGGCGACCTGCTGCCCGGGGACCATTCCCAGAAACAGCGGTCAGGTTCCTCGACGATGTCAACCGTGCCAGGCTCGACGCAAGTTTGCGTGTCAGGTCGCTTGTCGCGGAAGTACGTGTGTCGCCTGTCGAACCACTCCCGCGCAGAAAGGGCCTGCAGTTCGTCCACAACAGTTTCGTCCGCGAGTATGAGCACCTGGACGGCGATAGGCCAGTTCAGGTTCGCGTCCGGCGCGATCCGGACGGTGACATCGAGGGTTCGACTGGCGGGGATCGGGCCGCGGCCAGTCAGCACACAGGCGGTCGAAACGACCAGCCCTCTATGCAGGCACTCGTCAGCAAGAGTCTCGTGAAGCCTCTCCGATAAGGAGCCCGCTGCTCAATCCACATTCGGGTGTCAGCGTTCTCGAGGTGGGTGGGCAACAGCTCAGCAGGCACCCGTGTCCTGTCCTGAGGGACTCACTGGCGAGTCAGGCGGGCATGAACCAGCGACGGTGACGTCGTTGCCACTCATCTCGACCTCGCTCAGTTCGCGGCCGGGGCGGCGAGGAGAAACAACACGAGGATCACCGCCGCGAGCACGAGGGCCACCACTAGGGCAATGGACTGCGTAAAGGGTGGCGATGATGCTGTCGGCTGGGATGGCCCACTCGCTGTCAGCTCACGACGGCAGCGTGTACAAGTTGCGGCTGCGTCCTGAAGCTCCTCCGCGCAAAACGGGCAGGTCTTCATGAGTTCTCCTCACTCGTTGGTCCGGGCACGGTTCGGGTGCCAGGGATCCGGCATGATGAGGTGGCAATCATACCGAGACGGCGGTCTGGGCGGCGGGCACTGGCCTCAGAATCCCATCTGAGATCAGAAGCCCCGCCTGCAACGCCACTTCGGGGACCGAACGCGTCGGGGGAGGGCTTGGAGGCGGGAGGCCTGGTTCGTTCAGCTTGTGATCGATTCGGACACGCGGCTCGCCTTGTCCAGGAGTCCCGCGAATCGCTCGTCAGACCGGAGCGGCGCTAGGAACGGGTCGTGCCCGCTGAGAAACGGCACGTTCGAGATGCCATAGTCGATCGCGTGATCGAGCCAGAACAGGGCGCGGTCAAGGTCACCGACCAAGGCGTAACCGTCAGCCATGAACAGGGAGTACAGATCGTCCCACCGCGCCGCCGTCTCCAGCCGCTCAGTCACGCAAGTGAGCGCCTGAACACCCTCCCCCCGCCACGCGGACCGCAAGAACGACATCAACTCGCCCATCACGTGTCCCGGCCGATCTTCGCCAAACGTGTCGATGAGCCGATCGACTTCGGCCATATCGTCGTTCGCAGCATGGATCCACGCAAACGAGACCACGAAAGGGGAGCTGCCTTGCTCGGACGACTGTTGAAGCGGCTGCATGTCATGGAGCGCAGTCGCGAATTCCCCGTCAAATAGTGGTACGAAGCCGCGGCTGCTCGCGCAGAGCGGGTGCAACGGATCGAGGTGCCCGGTATCTCTCTGCGTAGCGGCGGGCACTGCTGAAGTGCCCCGAAGCCGCGAGCCAGTAGCTCAGGACCGCGTGGGCCTGGCCGTGATTGGTTTCCAGTCGCACGGCCTCGCGCCAGTGCCGGACAGCTTGGCGTGGGGCACCACGCTGGGCGTGGACCCACCCCTGAGCATAGTGAGCGGAAGAAGACTCCGGGTTGAGCGCCAGCGGCCCCCGCTCGATCAGCTCCTTGAGCGTCTCCCCCTCGTAGTAGGCCATCACGCGGTACAGCTGGCCGTCGTCGGTCTCGTTGATCTCGTAGATGGTGCAGATGTTCGTGTGGTCGAGGGCTGAAGCCGCTTGTGCCTCTTGAAGGAACCGCTGCTTGGCGGTCTCGTCGCGGGTCAGGTCAGGCGGCAGGAGCTTGATGGCGACCTGGCGCTTCAGACGGGGATCCTGGGCGGTGTAGACGACGCCCATCCCGCCGAGGCCGAGTTCGGCGCGGATCGTGCGGGGGCCGAGGGTATCGCCGGGGACCAGAGACATGGGAGAGACGGATCATAGCCCTCGGCCGAACCCACCAGCCAGGATTAGGGCCCGATCCTGCGCGAGAGACCGGACCATGACCCCGCACAGCTCCGCAAATGGGGATCAGGGCCCTGTCCTCGCCCGCAGGAACAGAGAATGACACATGTCGTCTTGTTCCCGTGCCCGCCTCGTGCAAGAGTCGGGGAGGTACAACCAACACGACGGCTGTCGTGTCCAACTGACCGGGGGTGAGCGGGTGTCGCGAAGACCCGTGCTTTGAGGCCGCAGCCAAACTCAGGCCGCATCCACCACTTGCCTACTGTGGTGAAGAGGAGAATCAGGACGACTTCCCGCATTACGCAGCAGTATCGACCCGCCAGCGAGGGTGACGCGCCCAAAGGGGCCATTGCAGTGCTGTTGGCCTGCATTGCTGGTAGCCTGGCGTTGCGGCACATTCCAGGTGTCCAGTGGGTGTGGTGGCCGCTGATGCTGCTGTCAACGCTGGTACACGAACTCGGTCACGGACTCGCCGCTGTGATCGTGGGGGGCGACTTCGTCTCGCTCCAGATGTACGCCGATGGGTCCGGTGTCGCCGCAACGGCGCACTCCGGAAGTCGCTCGGCAGGAGCCATCATCGCGGCAGGGGGCCTCGTGGGCCCGGCGAGTGTGGCGTGCGGACTGTTCCTCGCTGCCCGGACGGAGCGGCGCGCTCGTATCGCGATGGGGGTGCTGGCCGGCGTCCTCGTCGCAGTGACCATGCTAGTAGTACGTAATCTGTTCGGCGTTGCATTCGTGCTTGCATTCAGTGGATTGCTCGTGGCGATCGTTCAATTCGGATCGACCTGGGTCGCCCGCTTTGGTCTGGTGTTCCTCGCTGTGCAGCTCGCATTGAGTGTCTTCTCGCGTGGGGATTACCTGTTCACACCGGTGGCACGTACTGGTGCCGGGAACATGCCGAGTGATGTCGCACAGATTGCAGATGCGTTCCTCCTGCCGTACTGGGTGTGGGGAGGGCTGTGCGGGCTCTTTTCCGTGGCGGTGTTGGTGCTTGGGATCAGGCTCTTTCTGCGACCGATGAAGGCGATGACCTAGCCAGGGTAAGAGACTGAAGGATGGTGACCGACCCGGTGGCCTCGTTCTCTTCGCCCTGGCTGATCACCAGGGCGTTCACCTTGGAGCGTTCTGTCAGGCGTGTGATGACCCACCGATGCCCGTCCTCCCGTCTGGTCAGCTGGGGCTCCGCCCGCCATGTCCCAGTAGGTGACGACCATGCGAAACCAGGCGCTCCGCTCCCCCTGCAGCACGTGGACCAGCTCCTCGTAGGTGGAGGGGTCGAACTCTCCGGTGAACCACGCGCGCGCTTCTCGCAGGACAGGCTCCCGTCGCAGCTCGTAGAGCTTCAGTGTGAGGCGTCAAATAGATGTGGACCAAGTGAGGCTTTGACATAAGAGAGACTTCGCAGCCAGGGGAGGAGGTCCCCATGAGCAAAGCAAAGTCAGCGTAGAGGTCGGCGGCGTGGACGCTGGACGAGACGGGGTATCCGCTGAAGCCGATCGAGTGAAGGCGGCAGACGCCTTTGCGGCCGTGCGTCTGGGAGGATCTTCAGCGCGACCTGGCGGTTGAGGCGCGGGTCCTGCGCCGCGCAGACGAACCCAATCCCGCCGCTGGTGAGCTGGGCAAGGATCTTGTAGGGACCGAGGGTGGATCCTAGGGCCAGAGACATGGGAAAGCCGGATTATAGCTCTCTGCTTGCATACTCGCTGGATCCTCTGCCGCTTTAGGGTTCCGCCGGCAACTGAATCGGCGCAGCAACCATCCAACCACCGCCTTCGAAGGCATCGAGTAGGGCCAGTAGGTCCGCCTTTTCCTGCGCCGTGAGCTCGAGTGGCTTCATTTGCTCGTTCAGGCAAGGATTCGGATTGTCTCCCCGATTGTAATACTCGATGACGTCCTCGAGTGTTCTCTCGCTGCCGTCATGCATGTAAGGGGCGGTGTAGCGAAGTGCACGCAAGGTCGGCGTCTTGAAGCGTCCCTGATCCCCGTCAACCCCTGTGACCTCATACCGTCCAAGGTCCGGGTCGGGCCCGTCGAATCCAACACCGATATTGTGGAACTGATTGTCGGTAAGGTTGAAGCCTGCGTGGCAGCGGACACAGCTCGCCTTATTCTGAAACAGATCCCAGCCCCTGCGGGCCTCCTCCGACAAAGCGCCGGCGTCTCCGTTTATGAACCGGTCCCAGGGCGCATTGCCGGCGAGGATGGTCCGCTCGAATGCTGCGATCGCCTTGCCGACGTTCTCGATCGTGACTTCGGGAGAGCCGAAGACATGCGCGAATTGTTCCCGATAGCCCGGGCAGGAGTTCAGCCGGGCGACCGCGTTCTCGTGCGTGTTCGCCATTTCGATGGGGTTGGCAATCGGCCCAATGGCTTGCTCTTCCAGGCTGGCAGCACGACCATCCCAGAAGACATTCGGGGCATAGGCCACATTGATGACACTTGGCGCGCTCCGCCCCCCCACCTGCCCTTGGGCGCCCATGCTCGTTTCGCGGCCGTCGGTGAACCCCATGGCCGGATTGTGGCACGTGGCACAGCTGATGGTGCCGTCTGAGGATAGCCGGGCGTCGAAGAAGAGCTGGCGTCCCAGTTCCACTTTCGCCGGTGTCATCGGATTGTCCTCCGGAACTGGAGGGGGTGCATCGATGCCGAAAGGGAGGTCCAACGTCATCGGTTCATTGCTTAGCAGTGTGGCTTGGGGTTCTGGTGGCTGGCAGGCCGACACGATGGGCAGCAACATTGCGAGAAGTGCGATAGTTCTCTTCATTTGTCTTTCCTCAGTTTCGGAGCCTTCCTCCCCTCGCTGTCTATAACGACTTTGACGCTCGAAGCGAACACCGGCTGGATGGAAGCCTCAGATGGTGCGTCTTTCGAGTCTACCGGTGTGGGAAATTCCGGCCTCGCTGGACACATTGTGTGAACCGATGTGTCCGGAACCAGTAGGTCGGACTCAGCGAGAACGTCTCGTGAGCGCGCGGCGTGCTGCGAAACTGTCATGAGTGCAATCTATTGAACTCCTTCG
>MPMF02012457.1_pt1 | contig 24354 bp, 22 predicted proteins | sample 1617271 | NCBI WGS metagenome assembly MPMF02 (sample SAMN05944812, study PRJNA350692) | marine metagenome | biome: marine; feature: ODZ; material: water; isolation source: 120 m water sample prefiltered with 30 um filter, filtered on to 0.2 um... | place: Pacific Ocean | collected 2012-04-09... | reverse complement strand
TCCGGATGAAGGACGCAGCCAACAACGTGAGACAGGACCGACGGTGAGCATCAACTTCACAACCGATAGAAGCGGTGTGGAAGAGCCACCGGCCACAAGGCCAGACCAGCTAGCGAGACTCCGGATCGTAGGGAACAGCTAGAGTTGCGGGCAGATAGCTGTCTCTACCGAACAGCGACAAGACAATCAGGATCATCACGAACGGAAGCATTTGCACGGCATCGATCGGTACATCCACCCCGACCAACTGGAATGCTGTCGTAAGAGACAGCGACATGCCGATAAGAATTGCCCCGGACACGATCCATCCGAAACGACCCCTTGCAAGCATCGCCAGGACAATCGCGATGAAACCGGCACCGTGGGTCACCGCCGGCACGAAGAGCCCAGCTCCGATGAGGGCTATGTGAGCACCACCCACGCCCGCTAGAAACCCGGTAGTCATGACGGCCATCGTGCGGGTAGCTCTGGGATTTCCACCAGCCGCCGCAAGGGCGTGAGGCTGATCGCCCGCTGCCTTGATGTTTAGACCAAGTCCCGTGGATCGAAGAACCCAACTCGCTAGCACTACTAACAGCCCTGCCAGATAGGCAGATGCGTGGTGGCTGAACAGGCCCTCTCCCAGAACTGGAATTCGGGAGAGAAGCGGAACGTCAAGGACCTCGGCCCTCGGCAGGCGAGGATAGGTATCTGAGTAGTAGGCACTGTGCAAGAGGGCTGTAATCCCTTCAGCGCCAATGGTGATGGCGATGCCGATGACGATCTGGTTCGCGTTGAGCCGGACACAGAGAACAACCATCAAGAGCGATGTGATCATTCCTACAAGACCGCCCACCAGCAATCCGATCCAGATCGAGTCGAGGCTGATCGCGGCGGCAAACGCCCCGAAGGCACCCATCAACATCATCCCTTCGAGCCCGACGTTCAACACGCCTGCCCGCTCAGATATCGCCTCGCCCACCCCGGCAAAGACCAGTGGAACTGCCACCAACACGCCTCCGCTCACCAGCGAGGAGAGGAACAGGTTCGAGAACAGGTCACTCATGGGTAACCGCCTTCCGCGAGCGTGCCTGCAGAAACTCGCTGATCGCCAGAAAAATGAGCATCAAGGCCACCATCACCAGAACAAAGAAATTCGGCAGATCAGCCTTGCGCGAAGCCGATTCGCCGCCAATCGAGAACATTGCAAACGCGCCAACGAACAGAATTACACTCGGCCCATGGAATCTGGCTAGAAACACGAGAGGAACAACGGCGAAGCCGAAAGCAGGATTCCACTCGGCTCTAACCATTCCGTCCACACCCGCTATCTCCACGGCTGCGGCCAGGCCGGCGAAACCGGAACTGAGCAGAAATATGCTGAGTGTCAGGGAGCGCATGTTCATTCCTGCGTGCTCTGCCGCCGCAGGGTTCATACCCACAATTCTGAGCCGTAGGCCAAAGGACGTGCGCGTCATCATGTAGTGCACTGCCAGTACTGCAACGAGGCCAACTACCAGGCCGATGTGCACCCTCGAACCGAACATTCTTGGTAGGCGATCTTCGACCGCAAGAACCTTGGTCTGCGGCACTGTTGTTGATGGATCGTCGAAGAACTCCTTTACGAGCAGAGACGCGAAGCTGAGACCCAGAAAGATCGTCATAAGTGTTGTGATGATCTCGTTCATGCCGAACCAGGCCTTCATCACAGCGGGGATGATGGACCATGCGGCACCTACCGCGAACCCGACCACGAAGAGGATGGTGAACAACACGAGGTCGTTCGTGTTCGGGGCCAACTCAGGCCCCAGAGCCGCAACGACCACTCCTGCAACCACGAACTGACCATCAGTACCGAGATTCCAGATACCGGCAGGAAACGCAATCATCAGGCCTGCCGCAATCAACAGAAGTGGCGCCATCCTTATCAGGCTCTCCTGTCGCCCCAGCGACCCCAGAAGCCCATGACCTACGACGTTGGAGTAGAAAGAAACCGGATCGCGCCCAAGGAGGGCAAGCAGGACTCCACCACATATGACGGCGGCTACTACGGGCAGCACGGCCATCAGAATCGAGTTTGCGCTCCCTCCCAGACGCAAGCCACGCCCGAGTCCCGGTTCAGGGACAAATTCGACACTCCCGTTTCCAGAAGAAGGTGCCACCTCTGTCACGTCGGTGTACCCCCTGTCATCAACTCGCCCAACTGCGTTTCGATCCCCGGCCGGCTGTCCAGGATCCCGGTCAGTCGACCCTGGTACATCACTCCGATCCGATCGCAGGTGTCAATGAGCTCATCGAGTTCCGTTGATATCAGCACTGCGACGGTGCCCTGTTTGGCCTGCGCGACTATACGAGCCAGCACTGCCTTGATCGTCTTTGCATCGAGTCCATAGGTGGGCTTGTTGTAGACAACGACCCGCGGCTCCAGTGCCAACTCACGACCCACCACAACCTTTTGCACATTGCCGCCCGAGAGGTTGGCGATCGGCACTTCCTCATTGGGGGTACGAACATCGTGTTCGCTCACCAAGTTGGTGGCAAACTCCCGAATCAACGAATTGCGGACCCGGGACCGCCGCCAGAAAGGTCGTTGGCCAACTCGTTTGAGCACGGTGTTGAGCGAGATGCTTAGTTCGCCGACGGTGCCCTCACCATGACGGTCGTCGGTCACATAGCGGATGCCCCTCTTTTGGCGGGCTGCTACCGAAAGGCTTGAGACGGGTTCATCGTCAAGGAACACCTCGCCAGAATCCAGTTTCCTCTGGCCGGCAATCACCTCAGCCAGTTCCTTTTGGCCATTGCCGTCGATTCCGGCAATTCCAAGAATCTCACCTCTCCTGATGTCGAAGGAGACGGACTCCAAGAGAGGCCACGGCCTCTCTCCCCGCAGCGTTACGTCGTCCAATCGGAAACAGGCAGGCTGTTGATCCAGCGAATCCCTCTTAGCGGCGATTCGCGGTGCACCTGTGTCAACTTCCCCAAAGATCATCTCCATAACCTGGTTCTTCAGGTTCTCGCGCTCGGTGCTCGCCATTTCAACCGGAGTAAACTCGCCAACCTTGCGACCCCTGCGCAATACCGTGATCCGGTCACCAAGGTCCAGAGCCTCGTTGAGTTTGTGCGTGATGAAGACCACGGACAATCCATTTCCGATCAGCCTCCGAATTACTGCACCGAGAGCCTGTACGCCCTGCGGTGTGAGCATTGAGGTTGGCTCGTCCAGAATCAAAGCTCGCTCTCCTCGCCAGAGGGCCCTGACGATCTCAACCTGCTGGCGCTGCCCAAGTGCAAGATCTCCAACAATGGACTCCGGGTCGATCTGGACACCGAGCACGGATGCGAGTTCCTCTAGACGATGCCTGGCCTGCTCCCGGTCGAGTCTGAAGAGGCCTGATGTTCCCAACATCAGGTTGTCAACAACAGAAAGAGTGGGAACCAGCAAAGAGTGCTGGTACACCGTGCCGATGCCAAGGTCAAGAGCATCTCTTGGCGACCGGATCTGAAAGGGCTCTCCGTCTATCAGGATGCTGCCTGAGTCCGGGGTCACCATCCCGGAGAGAATGCCAATCAGGGTGGACTTGCCCGCACCGTTCTCTCCAAGAACAACATGGACTTCTCCCCGGTGAAGGGAAAGGTCAACACAGTTGTTGGCGACCACCCCTGGGTACACCTTCGTGATGCCGGCCAGTTCGACGACTGGAGGCGACTCAGTAGTGGTCACGACGTCTCAGACCCAATCTCTTCGTTGTAGGCAATGAGAACCACGTGGTGGGCGTGGAATCTCCTGAACATCCCCGGAATACCACATGGTGTAGGGGTTGGGTATCTCAGCGATACCCAACCCCTACACCATGTCACTAAAGGCGGGAGGTTCAGCCCTCGGCTACGTCGACTGAGGACATTCTTTCGTGGACGCCATCAGCGTCAGCAATGTTTTCGACCGTGACTGACCCATCCAGGATCTGCTGCTTGAGACCTTGAACTTCAGCCCACAGATCTGCAGAAATCAGATCAGTCTTGAGAAGGTCAACCGAGCCGTCTGCCAAGCCGAGGTCGTAGTTCGTCTGGCCAAAGGTTCCAGCCTCAATGTCGGTAATCATCCGCTCAAAGGCCCCACTGAAGTCCCAGAGAACCGATGACAACAAGTGACCACCATCGTCGATAGAGGACTTGTTGCCGATCACATCGATAAACAAGACCTTGCCGCCATCAGCAGCCTCGTTGGTCTCGATCGCCTCGAGCATGCCAAACGACGCACCGTCGCCTTGGCCGAAGATGATGTCTGCACCAGCAGCAATAAGAGCTGTCGTGACACGGTTCGCACCCGCAGCATCCGAATAGGCAGCCGGGCCTATCACTGCATACAAGAGCTCCACGTCAGGATTCGCAGACCTTGCACCATCGGCAAATCCTGCCGACTGGCTGTTCCAACTAGGCGGCTCACCCGAAACGACAATGCCCAACTTGTTGAGGCGACTCGACTTCGCCGCCAAGAACCCGGCCAGGTACGCACCTTCATGCGGACTGGTCGTGTAATCAGCAACAAGGCCAACCACAGTCGCACCCGGGTTGTCGACAATGGCCACCGGGACCCCAAACTCCACAGCAATCTCGGGGCCCGCAGTGTTGAAACCGCTGGCGTGGGCGATGATCAAATCTGCCCCATCATCGGCCAACTCCCGCAGAACCGGGCGAACATCGTCATAACCGAGAGCATCAGCAACCTCGATCTCAACACCAAACGCCGCAGCAGCAGCAATGGCACCATCAACACCCTGCTGATTCCACCCGAAATCATTACCCTTCTCAGGCGCAGCAACAGCAATCTTGAGAACCGTCCCGCCCTCACCCGCACTAGCCGTTGTCGTAACTGCTTCCACCGGTTCCTCGGCGGCTTCGGATTCACCGTCACCGCCACAGCCTCCGGCGACCAGAGTGAGCATGAACAACCCTGATAGGACCCTCCACCATGTTGACTTCATCGTCTCAATTACCTCCCTCGGAAATGTGAGTCGGAGCGTACAGCAGATGGATGTTTACAGTCAACAGGCAACCGGAAAGTGGCAGTTGGCAGCCATGTGGAGGTACTCTGCACCGTTCTGTACGCGCGATACCTAGGTCTTCACAAATACAGCGCCCCGCAGACAACACCAATACGTACGTGCCTACTCCATATGGGAAATCGATAAGACTATGGCCACGATCGAATCACGAACGCTCGCTGAACAGGTCTTCGAAGTGCTCGAGGCAGCAATCCTAAAAGATGAGATACCCCAGGGAACTGAGTTGTCCGAGGTCGAACTAGCGGAGCAGTACGGCGTTAGTCGCGGACCGGTCCGTGAAGCTCTCCGGAAACTAGGCGCAGCCGGCCTGGTGAGCCTCACACCACGCCGTCCAGCCATTGTGAAGATCCTCTCTATGAAGGAGATCCTCGACGCCTATCAGGTTCGGGAAGCACTCGAGCAGCTCGCCGTACGTATCGCAACTCCACTGCTGACCGATGACCACATGCGGGACCTTGAAGGAATGATGGAACAGATGGAGTCAGCCGTGGAACAGAGCGACATTGACGGATTCTTCGAAGCGAATGCCACGTTCCACCGGATCTTCATCGACGCTTCTGACAACTACCGCCTGCAGGAGACCCACAGTCATGTGAGCCGCCCGATGGCCAGGTACAGGCGACGCTCCTTGGATCTCAGAGGAAACCTTAGTTCTTCACTTCTGGAACATGAGAGGATCATGGAGGCGATACGTGAGGGCGACGCCGATCTGGCTGCCGAACTCGTGCGTGAACACATCCACGTTCCTCAAGACCGCCTCGAAGAACTTACAGACGAAGCATGGCGAGAGATATCGGGTCAAGACGCCAGCTACGACTCCAACCGCACCTAGTTCTGATTGGCAAAACGACGAGAACCCTCCCAGAGCAAACCGAGCTACCTGGGTGTCAGGCTCACCCGTCCCGGGGTGAAGAAGATCCAATCACCCTCCGGAGTCAGCCCGGCGCTATATCCCAGATAGGCGCCTTCATTCCGGTATTCCTCGAGCTCGGCAGGAGAAAACAAGCCCCGCTCTAGCGCCTCGCTCACCATGGCTCCAGACCAATCCTCCGGAGCATCTAGTGCCAGTCCCGGGTAGATCCACAACTCCTGAATCGTTCCATTTCCATAGGGGGAAAGTCGACGACCTGGTGAAAACCCCAAGATCAACTCCAGACGACCAAGCAGCCCGCTCTGTGAACCTGCCATCAGGTGTTCAAGAAGGCTCAGGTCCGGCCGACTGAAGTCGAACTCAAAGCCCGAGTGTGCCAGAGCTGCCACTCGTTCCGGATCCCCGGATCCGGCAGCGGCAACGATCGTCTCTACGGCCTCCAGCACCGACCGGGGAACCTCTGTCGCTTTCCCACTTGCAGTATCAGGAGTGTCTGGTACGCCACCACACGCAACCGCGAGCGCCAGCAGCACTGAGATATGGCACAACAGACGACTTCTGGAGTATGCGGCCCTCAAGATCAATGGCGGATATGCCCGCCATCGACATTGATCACCTGGCCTGTGATCCACCTTGCATCATCAGATGCCAGGAAAGCGACGGTCGGTGCAATGTCTTCTGGTTCCCCACGTCCATCCAGCGCCTGAAGCGTCTCAACAAAACCGAACGCCTCCTGGTGCGGGCTAGCCAGGACACCTGCTGATGCCGTCAAACCGGGGCTCACGGCATTGACAGTGATGCCGTAGCCACCGACTTCGGTTGCCATTGCACGAGTCAAGCCGAGCACGCCACCTTTGGCCGCTACGTAGGCAGCCATGTTGGGCGTGCCGGCAAAGACGGAGTTAGAGCACATGTTGACTATCCGTCCCCTTCCCTGATCCTTCATGGCTTCGTATGCGCCACGACTCATCAGAAAGACCCCATCAAGGTTCACCCGTTGGATCCGGCGCCACTCAGCGAAATCAACATCGTCCCACGCTGTAAATGGCACGATGGCGGCGTTGTTCACGAGCACGTCAAGTTTCCCGAAGTTCTCATGAACCTTGGCAAATAGATCAGTTACCCCGTCAGCGTCGCCCACGTCAACCTGAAATGAGACTGAACTCCCACCAATGTCGACTGCAACGGCCTCAGCTCCGTCGCCGTTGATGTCGGCCACGACAACCAATGCTCCATCCTCTGCCAGTCGCCGACAGATGGCCTCGCCAATTCCCTGTGCCCCTCCGGTGACGATCGCCACCCGATCTGAGAGCTTTCCCATGTCATCCATCCCTTGGTTGTCGGTTGTTCGATCACGCGGCCGGTTCGGCAACTCTGGCCATGGCGGCTGCAACACCTGAACCCACGTCTACCTCCACGCCCAGGTCCAGCAATGTCTGGCCGACGGCTGCAACTGATACTGCCGAAAAGATCGGATGTGCCGTGGGGCCCATGTGTCCGATCCGCAGCAGCGAGTCCGTTAACTCTCCGTAACCTCCGGAGATCATTACCCCGTAGTGCTCGCGACAGTGCTGGCGTACATCTGCACCTGATGAACCATCTGGAAGCTTGAATGCTGTGAGCGCAGGTGAGCAGATGGCCTCGTTCACCGGCCACAGTTCCAGGCCCAACCCCTTTATCCCAGCCCTAGTGGCGGCAGCCACGCGATCATGGCGAGTCCAGGCAGCCTCTGGACCCTCCCGAAGGTACTGGTCAACAGTGGAGTTTAGGGCGTAAATCTCCACCGTCGAAGGGGTGAACGGGAACTTGACTTCAGCCTTGTGCGCATTGCGCCAATCAGAGATCGACAACATGGAAGCTGTCGGTGCATCTGGGTTGGCGTCAATCTTCGCCCATGCATCTTCACTGACGTAAAGGAGTGACAGTCCCGGGGGACCGCCCAATGCCTTCTGAGGACCTACCACGACCAGATCTGCCGGCCAACCCTCGAAGTCGACTTCAACGGCCCCAAATGACGAGACTGCATCGACAATCAGCAACGCACCGTTCTTGTCACAGATGGCGGCAATGTCCCCAACTGGATTGAGGGTTCCAGATGGCGTCTCCGAATGCACCACGGCCACGACCGCAATGTCGGGCCGTTCAACGAACATCGCCTCAACCGCTGCCGGCTCGATCACCTCGTTGTATGGAACCTCGATCTCGAGCAGTTCCCGACAGTACCGGTCTGCCCAGTACCCATAACCCTTCCCATAGACCCCTGATGCAAGATTGAGGACGACATCGTCACGAGCAATCAACGAGGCAGCTGCAGCTTCGAGCCCGAGCACCGCCTCGCCGTGCATGATCACTGGAGCGCTACTGACACCCATTGCAATCCGCAGATTTTCTGTGGTGTCTTCGTACAACTCCAAGAAATAGGGATCGAACTGGTCATACACCGGTGTCGCCAGCGAGCGGATTGTCTCCGCCGATGGCTGAACTGGTCCAGCTGTGAGCGTGAACAGGGGCTCGGCTGTCATTTGGTTCCTCCGGTCATTCAGATCAGGGGCTATGCGTAATAGCCGGGAGCCTTCACATATCCCTCGTAGGACTCTGCATCATGCGAAAAAAACATCTCAGCGTCATGGTCTTCGGCAACCGATCGGAGCACATCAAGGGAGTTGACACTCGAGACCGGATCCAGATGGAAGCTCGCGATGCAGTTCATCTCCATGCTCTGATGGGTGTAGCAGGCATCAGCGGTAAACAACATCGGCCTTCGCCCATTGAGTTCGACGAGCATGCTGTAATGGCCTGCCGTGTGGCCCGGAGTCTCGATCAGACGCACACCCTTGGCAATCTCCACATCTCCTTCAAGCAGTTCATAGGTCGGGGTGTAGATATCGCCAGCAACGTCGAAGGCCTTGTCTGAGTAACCCAGGTTCTCGAATGGCTGAGGTGAACGAGAGGCTTCAAGCTCGGCCTTGTGGCAGAGGGTCTTTGCATTGGTCAGGAACTTGTTCCCGCCACAATGATCAAAGTGGTAGTGGGAATTGACGACGTGGGTGATCTCGCTGGGGTCTACTCCGATAAGGCCAAGTGCTCCGGGAATAGTCTGCTCATCGGTTTGCATCGGCTTCTCGAACGGCAGCACCGCCTCAACGTGTTCCTTGTCGAACCCCGTGTCGAACAGGAACTTGCCCTCCGGATGGTCAACCAGAACGCTGAAACACGGAAAGCGGACCTCGCCACCAGGTCCTCGGTTCCAGTAGATGTGAAATCCATCGATGACCAGCGAGCCGCCATCTAGTAGGTAGACCTTGGTTTCACTCACCGGGTAACCCCCTTGTTGATCGTTGATAACTGCACTACAGAACCACCTTCACCCTGGTCATATCGTAAGCGACAGGTCCATTGCCCGGGTAGCCGTTCTGGCGACCAGCACCCTCGTCAACTGCCGCTTGTAGGCAACTCCCGAAGTGTCGTCATCCAGCAACTCGACAGTTTCGGCAATAGCGTCACCAACTCTGGTGGCTGCCTCCATCACCTCGTGAGTCTCGACTCCATGGAGCAACGTCTCCGCGTCTCGGAACCTAGTTGGCGTAGGTGAGACAGCACCAACTGCAATGCGGGACTCGGATATCGATCCACCGCTGGCCCTAGTCGACACCGTTACGACAATGGCCGGTCGCTCCTGGAACTTCAACCGTTCATGGACAGTCGCAACCCCGTGCTCAGTTGGTTGCACCAACACGGCCTCGATGACTTCCCCATCTTCAAGCGCCGTCTGGTAAGCACTGATCGACAGGTCTTCGACTGAAAGAGTTCGCCTACACCCACTAGATCCTCTGATGCCGACCTGTGCGTTGACGGCAGTCAGAAATGTCGCTGGATCTGATGCCGGATCGGCAAATGCCAGATTCCCACCAAGGGTCCCAACCGACCTGACTCGGACGTTCGCTATGCGTCCGATCATCGACGCCAGTTCCGGCGCGTGCTCGGTGACCAACGGGTGATTCTCTATCTCCCGATGGGTGACAGCTGCCCCGATTCGCAACATGCCATCAACCAAGGTTATTGAACGAAGGCCATCGAGGCCTTTGAGGTCCACAAGGTGGTCCAGATCGGTCAGCCCCATTCTCATCACAAGCAGTAACTCCGTTCCCCCGCAGTAAAGCGCTGCAGAGTCGCCAAGACCCTCGAGTAGACCGATGGCCTCTTCAAGCGAGTCAGGCTTGTGCATCTCAAACGGGGGCAGTCTCATCGAAGCAACCGGTTGACTCAGCCAGTGCCCAACAGGGCCTTGCGTACTGCTATCAACTTGCCTGCACGCTCGGCGCCCTTAGCAGCCACCTCTTCAGGGGTGTAGTCGTAGATGCCTCCGAGGGTCTTCATGCCGAGACGCCCGGCTTCAGCCTTCTCGGTAATGAACGACGACACCTCACTGGCAGTTGAGAGGTCCTTGTTCAGGTATGAGCCAACGTTCGAATAGATATCGAGGCCCGCCATGTCAATCAACTCCAGCGGGCCGATCACCGCCAATTTGTAGCCGATTCCCCACTTCACGCAGGTGTCCATGTCGGCGTGACTGATAATTCCCCGCTCAACCAGTTCAACGCACTCCCGCAGGATCGCGTAAAGAATTCGGTTCTCCACGAAACCCGGAACCTCGCGTTCAGTCACGGCCTCGTAACCGAACGACTCGACGAAGTTGACGAGTCGACCGGTTGTGTCCTCTGAGGTTTCATCACCTGGGATGACCTCAATCATCGGTATCAGGTGGGGAGGATTAGACCAGTGCATACCAACAATTCGGCCGGCGTCATCGGGTGTGGCCTCCGCGATCTTGGTAATAGGGATGCCTGAAGTATTGGACGCCAGGATTGCGTCAGCCGGTGCGCCCGCAACGATCTCCTTGAAAACCTCATGCTTCAACTCAATCTTCTCAGGAATCGCCTCAATCACCAGGTCTGCGCCTGCGATTGCTTCTTCCAAACTGCTTGAGTAGACGATGCTTCCGCCACTCTCCGAAGGTGCTTCCAGGCGGTCAAGGACTCCTCGGGCCATTTCCACACCCGCAGCCGCCTTTTCAAGGGCATCGGTACTGATGTCAAACAGATGGGTCTCTGATCCGGCGCGTTCAAGCACGGCTCCCATTCCAGGGCCCATCGTGCCTGTACCTAGAATCGCTGTCTTTTTGAATATCGGCATTGCTCATACCCTCCGCATTGTCATTGTTCGAGTTGCTGGATCTCTAGCCACACACGCTCAGGCGTGAGCGGAAGCTGGTTCATGGGAACGCCGGCATCGGCCAGCGCATTCACGATTGCAGCGGGCACCGCCGCCAGAGCCCCTTCGCCACATCCCTTGGCACCGAAAGGCCCGGGCCCGTCACTGTTCTCTACGATGATGCAGGTCATCTTGTCTGGCAGATCCAGCGTGTTCGGTATCCGGTAGTCAAGAAGTGTGTCGTTGAGGAGGTTGCCGTCGTCGGCATAGATCATCTCCTCCAACATCGCGTTCCCAATTCCCTGGATTGTCGCTCCCTCGTCTTGTCGTTCGACAAGACGAGGGTTGATCGCGGTTCCCACATCGGCAACCGTCGCCGTCTGGAGGACCCGGACGACCCCGGTGGCCCGGTCCACCTCGACTTCGGCCGCAGCGACGCAGACCTCCCAGAACACTGGACCCTCTTCGTAGGATCCGCTGCCACCCTCAGGCTTGACTTCACCGTTTCCAATCAGCTCGCCGCCAACGAACCCGAAACGGGTGCTGATGATTTCAGCCATTGTCACAAACTTGGATCCGTAACAGATCGATCCATCCCGGATCTCCAGCTCAGCCCTATCCGTCACATCAAAGATCGCACATGCTGTTTCGAGAAGAGAATCAAGGACTTCTTCTGCTGCGCGCTTTACCGCCAATCCAGCCACCGTTGTGGATCGACTAGCTCCAGTTGAACGGTCATACGGAGTGAACCGAGTGTCGGCCCCGTCAACAAAGACCGAGCCAAACGGTACCGAGAGAACTTCTGCGGCGATCTGGGCCATTACCGTCCGGACGCCCTGACCCATTTCTGTACTGCCCACCAGCACGGATACCCCGCCGGTGGCGTCCATCTTCACCGTTGCCATCGACACGGGGTGGGCTCCCGCCGCAAGCAGTCCGACCGAAACCCCCATTCCCCGATTGGCGATCCGTTCTCGTCCCCACCCGATGGCAGCCGCTGCCTTCTGGACATCACCTATCAGGTCGGCATCCAGTGGTTTCCCCCCGGCTCGGACCTCCTCGCCGGGATGAAGGAGATTGAGGTCTCGCATTATCAGTGGATCAACTCCGGCCGCCCTGGCAACTTCGTCGATCTGGGACTCTCCGATCCACTGGAGATGCGTGGCCCCAAAGGCCCTGTAGGACCCTGAGGGTCCGGTATTGGTGTAGACGCAGTTGGCATTCACCTTGAATGACGGCCACCTGTACGGCCCTGGTGCTGCGTCTCCTGCTGTGGCTGTGACCCGGGGGCCATTGTCTGCGTAGGCACCTGTATCAAGCCACAGTTCGACCTCTCGGCCCAACAGTTCCCCTTTGCTGGTGGCCATCGTGCGCATACGGCAGTTCATGTTGTGACGCCTGGTGGTGACCATTGATTCGTCAACCCTGTTGACAATCTTGACCGGCCTCTCAGCCTTGCGGGCCAGTGCTGTCGCAAGGGGCTCCATCTTCGTGTAGGACTTGCCACCGAAGCCTCCACCCAGGAACGGGACGGTGATTCGCACCCTTTCGATGGGGAGGTCAAACAACTTCGCCATCTCGGCACGAACCAGAAATGGGTGCTGGCAACTCGCCCAGAGTCTTATCTCTTCACCATCGTGTTGGGCGATAACCGAGTGGGTTTCCATTGAATACTGGTAGATGGCGGGGAAGGTGTACTCGCGGTCTATCACTATGTCTGCAGATTCCCTGGCCAGATCCACGTCACCGCGATTGATGGAATAGCTGTAGCAGACGTTGCCTGCCCGATCCGGAAGATCGCCGAGGCCATGTGCAGCTCCGGGGCGAAGTTCACCACCGTGCAAAATGGGTGCGTCGACAGCCAGTGCCGCTTCAAGGCTCGCTGCAACAGAAAGTTCCTCATAGTCGACTCGGATTTGAAGCATCGCCGCCTCGGCCTGTGAGGCTGTCTCTGCTGCAACAGCTGCCACGGGTTCTCCAATGAAACGCACCTTTTCGAGTGCGACTATGGGGCGGTCCTGTATTGCGTGGCCGTAGTAAGGATCGATGTCGGAGAGGTCCTTGCGTGTCAGTACTGCGACTACGCCGGGCATGGTCTCGGCTGCTGAAACATCGATTGTCTTAATGAGGGCGTGGGCATATGGGCTCCTGAGGACGCTGCCATGGAGCATCCCGGGTACCTCAAGGTCACCCGTGAACTCTGCCATTCCGCTCATCTTGGGCGGCGTGTCCGGCCTTCCGACACTTGATCCGAGAACCGTGTAGTCCTCGCTATGACCCCGCAGTGGTGTCATCGCCGTCATGCGAGCAACTCTGTTGCAGCAGCCAGCAATGCCTGATATCCAGTGCACCTGCAGAGGTTTCCACTCAATTCCTTCTTGATGTCCAGGTTGTCGGAGGCCTCTCGGTAAGCAACTGCCTGGAGTGTCAAAAGGATTCCGGGCGTGCAGAACCCGCACTGCACGGCGGCATGTCGGGTGAAGGTCTCTTCGGCTGCTCGGAAGAACTCCGTATCCCTGAGTCCCTCAATCGTCACCACACTTGAACCATCGATTTCGCTAGCCAGCAACATGCACGAACTGACCGGATTCCCGTCCACCAGGACCGTGCATGCTCCACATACTTCGACTTCACATGATCGCTTCGTTCCAGTAAGACCGAGTCCGTCGCGGAGTAAGTCAACGAGCAAGTCATTGTCACTGATACCTACTGCGATCGACTTACCGTTAATGGTGGACTTAAGTTCCACCGTCGGATCTCCCGCTTGTTGATTCGACCCGATTGAACTGGCGAGCCCACCAGGCCCAGTACTCATCTAGGAATGAGTCCTGATACTTCCTCGGGTAGATCTCGCGAACCTGATCATCGGCCATCGGCGAGAGGGCACCCAAACTGTTGGCAATCGTCTGGAGTTGAAGCGCCCGCTCCAGGGTCACTGCCGCGAGCACGGCGTAGCGAATGTCTTCACCAACCAGTACGGCCCCGTGGTTTTTTAAAAGGGTGGCCCGACAATTGCCGAGCGACATTGCAACTGCCTTGCCCTGTTGCTCTGTTGTCACCAGGTCGGTCGAATCCTCGTACATGCCGATTCCATCCTTGAAGAGAATCGAGTCGTGGGTCAAATACTCAAGCTTGGCTCCCGTGGCACTGAGAGCGGTTGCATAAAGGGGGTGACCGTGGATGACCGCTCCGACATCAGGCCGTTCCCGGTAGATCTCAGTATGGATGATCGCCTCGAGGTGCATCTGGGGCTGGTCCAAGCAATCAGCCTCATCAAGTTGGACCTCGATGACATCGTCAACCGTCACCTCGCTGCCCGAGATGCCCTTGCGCTTGATAGACATGCGGCTTCCGTCCGCATGGCGAACGCTTACGTGGCCGAGCGTCAGATCGTCGCCGAGTGATCCCATCACGTGAGATGCAAGGACGACCTGTTCTGCAGCTTCCTCCGGGGTCGTTGCTCGTTTCCCAGAAACAGCAGTGGCGTTACCCATTGTCGCCTATCAGGCGAGACGGTTTGTGGTCGGTTGGGGGATAGTCGGAACTGGTAAACGCGAATACCATTACGAGATCGTCGTCACCGGTGTTCGCAACCGTATGCCACACTTCGGCGGCAATGAACGCCGCTGATCCTTCGGTGATGGCCACGACGCCGTCTTCAAGTCGCAACTCGCCGCTTCCTGAAACCACGTAGGCCAGTTCCTCCACCTCATGGGACAGGTCATCTGTGGCCATTCCGGGTGTGAACACCGAGTATCCGAGACATGACTGGTTGTCGCCGACCGTCGTCGACGAAATCAAGACGCGGCTCCAACTGTCCAGAGGAAGCGGTACCGGGTCGACGTCGCCGAGCCCTACGACGGTTACACCTCTTACAGTTGCCATTCGCCATCCTTCAAAATGAACTCGCCTGACTCAACGATCTCCAGCGTGGCGTTGTGGACTACGCCGTCGAGGTGCAACTTGCTGACGTTTTGACCACCCGGATAGCAGTTCTCATTGTCTCCCAGAGCGAAGTGGACCGTGCCCTTTCGGCCCTTTTCAGAGGGCGATCCATAGGGAGCGAAGTCGCTGGTCCCAAATGCAAACTCACCGACGATGTCGGCTCCTTCGACTCCAGCAACCGTGTCACGGAGCTTTCGTGCTTCTTCTTTTCCCTCAATCGCCTGATAACGCCCGTGTTCAACGTGCCAGGTGATGGGATTCTCCACGTTCGTGGGGACACCGATTCCCAGCATGTTTCCGTCGATCACTATCCGACCTTCTGTCTGATCTTCGACTGCTGCGTAGGCGACCTCGCCCCAAAGCGGAACGGGACCCATCATTGCGCCGCGCTCCTTTCGGGGTATCACCTCCAAGGCTGGTCGGTCAGCAATACTCACGGTCACCTCGGTACCGCCCGGGGCGGTAACTCGAACCTGCTTGGCTCCCTCGAGCTTGGCGATTGCAGCCCTTGCATTGCCAATTGTCTTTTCGATGTCGGAAACTGAGATTGCCCAGGAGCCGAACCCTTCCTCAACTGAGCCGACCCTTGCATTGGCGAGGCACGAGAGCTTCACGGCGCTCACATGGGCGAAGCGATTAGCCCATTCCAGATTGGTCATGATGATGATCTCGTCAGACGTGATCATGGCCTGATGCAAATTCCTGGGTGGCACCATCGGGAAGAGAGTGTCCGCCAGAGCCCGTCGAACCTGTGTGTCGTTGTTCATCACGATCGGCCAGCCGCCACGCTCAGATACGACGGTGGCAACCATCTCGGCCTCTTCACTGCGCCGGTTGTCGGTGATGATCGTCACTACATCGTCTTCCTCAACCGAGAAGCACGTATCCACGACAAGCTCTGCTGCAGCTCGCAGGTCGGCTTCAGACCTCTTGGCTCCTTGATCTTCTTCTGGCACAACAACCTCCTCTGGGATGTCGGTTATCACCTGAATGCTGGCATTACTTCTTTTGCGAATCGTTCAACTTGTCCAAACTGATCCAGGTCTCCAAATCGGCAGATGAAGTGGGTCACGCCGACCTCCTGAAACTTCTCGAACCAGGCGATCATGTCAGCTGGTGTACCTACGGGCCCCCAGTTCGAGAGATCCATCTTCTGGCTGAGTTCTGGGTAGTACTGCGAGATGTAGTTGCCGAAGGCGTCGGCGGCCTCTTCTCGAGAGTCACCGATGTTCATGGTCACCTGATACGAGATGGCGTGTCCGCTGATGTCGATCTCGGCATCTTCGGCAGCTTGCGAAAGGTACCCCAACTGCTCTACTACTTCTTCCGGATGCTCTGCGCGACAACAGGTCATCCACCCATCGCCCAGTTCGACTATTCGCCGACACGACCTTTCAAGCCGACTGCGTGCTACGTCGCTCTCCAACTCGCCAGTCAGGCGAATATTTGAGACAACCCAGATCGGGGGTGGAGCCTGGGCGGGCATCATCGGCCCCATTTCGGTTCCTGAGAAGAACTCAACATCCTCGTACTGGAAGTGCTCTCCATCGAAATTGACCTTGCCATCTGTCCAGAGCGCCCTAAGGACCTGAAGTCCCTCCTCGAAGATGCCGGCCCGCTTCTTGTAGTCGAGGCCGAGCGCTGCAAACTCACGACGAACGCCCTGTTCCGGGTTGCCCATACAGGCACCGAGGATCGCCCGGCCATTTGAGATCTGGTCAAGCGTGGCCCACTCGAGTGCGAGATAGAGGGGGTTTCGGGTAGACGTGACGAGACAGGCGGTTCCAAGCTTGACCCGTTCGGTTCGCTGCGATATTGCTGACAGCAAGCTAATCGCTTCATAGCGTGGCTTCGAGAAGAGGCTGTCGCCGACCCAGACAGAGTCGAACCCGAGTTCTTCAACGGTTCCGCTCAGGTCCAGAAGATCAGTGAGCGAGTACTGAGGCGCGATCAGCGGTTCTCTGTTGTTGAGGTTCACGCCTAGATGCACTTGTGGTCTCCTAGATCGCCCGTCCGCCAAGGTTGCGCCCACTGAGTTGGTAGCCGGCACGCCCTCGGTGCCACGGGAGTATTCCACCATCTGTGTTTACTGTCAACAGACACCAAGAAAGTTGAAGGACTAGCATCGACCCGCATATTCCTGCACTCAGGCCACCACCAATTAGGACCACGTTGACTGCTCGCTACGCTCCAGCGGTAGCGGCAGTCACAAGCAGAGCTACCCACTTGGCCCAATCTGCCTACTCAAGAGGCGACCAACAGCGAACATCTCGCTTGTGGCACCTCAGGCATCCATGTTATAGAGGCCTTTCCGCAGCCACCGCGATGCGACTATTTGATTGCTGGAGATGGAGCCATTCATGAGAGCCGTAGTCTTGGTGGAACCCGGTGAGGTAGAGGTTCAGACCGTCCCGGATCCAGAAATCGTGGATCCTGGAGATGCCGTCGTTGCTGTACGCGAGAGTGCAATTTGTGGTGCCGACCTCTTCCCATTCCACGGACTCACCCCTGGTTTTGAAAATGGGACTGTGCTGGGCCACGAGTTCGTTGGCGAGGTCATCGCGACAGGTCCTGATGTTGAACAAATCACTACCGGACAACGAGTGGTTGCAACAAGCACCGTCTCAGATGGAACTTGCAACCACTGCCGAAATGGCCGACCGTCGCAGTGTCAGCAACGCAGACTGTTCGGGTACTCGGGTGTGTATCCCCGACTCGATGGAGGTCAAGCTGAACTGGTACGCGTACCAGTCGCCGACCGAGTTCTGTTGCCGCTTGACGATGCGGTATCCGACGAAGCAGCAATCTTTCTTGCCGACATACTTCCTACTGCATATGGCGCTCTACAACGGGCCGGCACGGGCTTGGGGGACCTAGTGGTGATTGTCGGCTGTGGCCCTGTAGGCCTCATGGCCACAATGTGTGCAAAGAGGCTTGCGGCAAACGTGATCTCTGTTGACACGATTCCCGTCCGAAGAGAGATGGCCGAACGTTTGGGAGCCCGGACGGCTTCACCTGGGGACTCAGCCGCGTTGGTAGATGAGCTCTCGAACGGGTTGGGTGCCGACGTCGTCATCGAAGCCGCTGGGAGTCCCGGAGGACTGACACTGGCCCTGAGACTGGTACGAGGGCGCGGCATCGTTTCAGTGGTCGGGGCGCACTTCGAACCTGACTATCCCCTCGACAACGGCCTCATGTTTGAACGTGAGATCTCGCTCGTGTTCACAATCGGCGATCCGTTTAACGACCGCTCGCGTCTGTTGGACCTGATGGTGAACGGCGTTCTAGACCCCACGGTGGTGGTGAGCCACCGGATGCCCCTAGAAGAAGCTGCAGATGCCTACGCACTCTTCGATGCCCAAGAGGCAACAAAGATAATTCTTGAGTGCTCCTCATGAGCGGCACATTCGCGTGACCACTCGGTAGCCGGCCGTGTCATCTCCAACTCGGCTGCAAATTCCCGATTTCGTCGACAACTGCTAGAAGACGAGAACCTTGTCCGCCCACTGCTCCCAGTCCGTCAACTCTTCCATACTGCTCCTACCGCAGCTATCGGCAAGTTCGCCAACTGTGATCCCTCGAGCATCCATGCAGCTTCCGCAGACTCCGATCTCGCCCTGTCTGTTGGACACGGAGCGCAGCATGTTTTCAATCTTGTAGTAGCCGTCCGGGGTCACCTGGCCAGCCTTGGCACCGGAGACCGCATCGCCAATCAGGAAGACCCTGACATGTTGCCCACCGCGCTTTACCAGCGCAGCTGCCAACCGCAGGCCGTTGTAGCTACGTTCCGACCCATAAGGCGGATCGTTGATGACGAAGAGGGTCTTATCCATGTCGCAACCTCCTGTCCAGTGGCCATGCAACCAGCCACCAGAACCAGATAGGAACTGGAACGGTTCTCAAGTCCCGTGGTAGTTCCTCCAGGCGCCGTTATGCAAGCCCAGCGCCCGGGGCGGTTCAGTTTTTTAATGAAGGAAACGTGTGTAGTTCATGACTTAGGCAATCACCAACAACCGATTAAGGGTAAACGGGCAGCGGTGACCTGGTGGGAGGCGACCAATATCGCCACAACAAGCGCTTAGAAGGGGATTTCAAAGACGGCAACATCGTGCTTGAGAGACCTGCACTGCACTCGTCGCGCTCATTATGGTTCGCCTACGGTGGAGAGGCAGAACACCATCAGTTGAGCATCAATACTCTCGACCGACGGAAGGTATCCATGCCGACTTCAGCGAAGCTTCAGATCGTCATTGTTGGCGGATCGTTCGGTGGGCTAACTACCGCTCACCGCCTTCGCCGTCTGCTCCCCAGAGAGCGCTCCGACATAACCGTTGTGTCCAGAGACGACAAGTTCTACTTCATACCGGCCCTTCCCTGGGTCACGATGGGACAGAGGACTCTGGACCAGATTTCCTTCCCGATCCAACGGTCGCTGCGAGCCGGGAAGATCGACTGCATCATCGGTGAGGTAGAACGAATTGACCCTCAGGCACAAGAGGTCTTGATCGAAGGCGAGAGCCTTGCCTACGACATCCTCGTAATAGCTACGGGCCACCGGAGCGCGAATGAGTCCGTCCCGGGTCTCGGTCCATTCGACGGGCCCGGCCATTCACTTATGTCGCCCCGCGAGGCAGTAGAGGCTGGCGAGGCCTGGCAGGAGTTCCTTGACAACTCTGGTCCGATCGTCATCGGCTGTGCCCCCGGGGCGAGTTGCCTTGGACCCGCCTACGAGTTCGCCTTCGAGGTGGACCACGCTCTGAAACGACGAAAACAGCGAAATCTGGTCCCCATCACCTTTGTCACCCCCGAGCCGTACCTGGGGCATTTCGGGGTTGGCGGGATGGGGCGCGCCCGTCAGTTCCTGGAGGGAGAGTTTGAACACAGGGACATCAACTACCAGACCTCGGCATCTGTCTCAAAGGTGAGTGACACGGCGGTAGAACTTGCCGACGGGGTGGCCGTTGAGTCCCGCTACTCGATGATCATTCCCCCGCTGGCTGGCGTCGCAGCCATCACTAATTCACCAGGCCTGGGCAACCCCAAGGGCTTCATTCCCACCGACGACGGGTTCAGGCACAAGAATTTCAGGAACATCTACGCCGTCGGCGTGGCGGTCGGCTACCCACCCGTTGACGAAACGCCTGTTCCCGTCAACTTCCCCAAGACCGGCCACATGACAGTTCAGATGGGAAAAGCCGCAGCACACAACATTGCCACCGATATTTTGGGTGGTGAAAGGGAATGTCGCCCTCTTTTCGTCGAGTGCATTCTCGACATGGGTGACAGGGCGGCCAAGATGTTGGCGGACCCTGTGCGCTCGCCCCGCAACCGGGTGGAAATGAGTGTCGGCCGCCGTTGGCTATGGGCAAAGAAGGCACACGCACCGCTGTTCACCTGGAAGATGAGGACAGGAAGGGTTTGACCACAGGCTTCACGCCACCTGGGCCGGGGCACTGGGAGCTGGACCGGTCGCACTTTCCTGGTGGGACCACGCCGATCATAAAGTGGCTGCTGCCGGTGGCCGTCGAGTCCGCCTACCTAGAGCAGTGGCCGATCCTGGGGATTCCAGCCGTCGTGGGTGCTCCCGATGCCATGAAGGTCATTGCCGATGGCGACCGGGTTGAAAATGATCCGATCCATGGGGCGGTAAGACTTGTATTGCCCTAGAGTCCCGCCGACACAACATCCCTGATCAGGATCGGTGGTGGGGGAAATGGCAGATACCAGCCAGAGGCCGAGGCGTCGGACATCTCGTCGCAGGGACGCTCGCTCAGCTCGGCCTACCGGCCCAGTGAGTCCCCTCACCTACGGACTCGCCCCTCTGGAGGCCCTTCGCGAGGATCAGGTCGAGGAGATACACCGCGCCTCGATGAAGTTGTTGAGCGAGAACGGAATGCTCCTCATCGACTACCCGCCGGCCCTGGAGCGGCTCCGTAGCCACGGGGTCAAGGTCGAGGGTGAGATGGCGTGGATCGATGAGGACACGCTCATGCACTTCGTGAACATGGCGCCATCCACGTTCACGCTTCTGGCACGCAACCGTGCCAACGACCTGCCCGTCGGCGGCGACCGGATCATCTTCGCCCCGGTCTACGGTCCCGCCTTCGCAATGGACCTCGACAACGGCAGACGCCCGTCGACCCTTGAGGACTTCCACAACTTCGCCAAGCTCACCTACATGACCCCCGAGTTGCACCATGCAGGTGGCGTCCTGGCCGAACCCAACGACATCCACGTGGATGAACGCCACCTCGACATGCTGCTCGGCCACCTGACGCTCAACGACAAGTCGCACATGGGCAGTGTCATCCACTCGGACTTCGCCCGAGACACGGTCACCATGGACGAGATCGTCTTCGGGGCCGATGCCATCAGGCGGGACCCGGCATCGCTCTCGATTGTGAGCATCTCGTCTCCGATGCGAATGGATGAGCGCATGCTGAGCGTGCTGGAGGTCTACGCCGAGGCGAAACAGGCAATGATCCTGGCGTCGTTCATCATTGTCGGGGCCATGTCGCCGACCACGCTGGCGGCCACCATCGCCCAGCAAAACGCCGAGTCCCTCTTCGCCATCGCATACGCCCAGATGGTCAACCCGGGAACGCCCTGCATCCAGGGGCCGTTCCTGCCCAACGTGGACATGAAGACAGGTGCGCCCGGGTTCGCCAGCCCTGAGAGCGCCCTGGCCATGATCGCATGTGCCCAGATGGCCAGGCGTTACGGGTTGCCGTTCCGTTCAGGTGGCAACTACACGGCGTCGCGTACACCTGATGCCCAGGCCGGCTACGAGTCGGCGGGCAACCTCTGGGCGACCATCACCGCCAGAACCAACTTTGTTCTGCATGCCGCCGGTTGGCAGGAGGGCGGCCTCTCAACCGGCTACGAGAAGTTCATCCTGGATGTGGAGATGTTGGGCATGATGACCCGCTTCACAAAGGGCATCTCCATGACCGAGGAGGACTTCGCCTGGGACGCCTACGAGGAGGTCGGCCCCGGCAATCACTTCCTGGGCTCGGCCCACACCATCCGCCACTACGAGGACGCCTTCTTCCAGCCCAGGATCTTCCACACCGACAGTTTCGAGAAGTGGCGAGACGAGGGTTCGTTGAATGCCGGGCAGATCGCCAACGGCGTCTGGAAGAAGATGCTCGCCGACTATGAACCACCAGCCATCGACGACGCTGTTGCCGCTGAGTTGGAGGCCTTCGTCACACACCGCCGCGAGGAGATCAGAGATGGCCGGGAGCGGACCGAATGGACGGTCTCCGACAGGGTCTGAGGGTCGGCTCAGACGTCCTTCATGAGCCGGAGGGCGTCGTAGATGGCGGCGTGGATGTCACGGTTGGCCACGGCGTCGCCGATGCGGAACAACTGATAGGCGCCGTCGGGGTTGTTGACGAAAGCCTGGGGCCTCCCAGCGATGAGGGCGTCGTAGTCGACCTCACCCAGGTTGGATGATCCAGCCTTGAGGTCGAAGTAGAGGTCTGCGTTCGGACGGGTGCCGTGGTCGGCTACGACCTGGTCGACCGTGCGGGTGGTCCGGTGGTCGCTGTGGTCACTGCCCACCTCTACGCGTAGACGACCACCATCGGCGTGAACCGCAATGACCCGTTGGTTGAGGGTGACCTTAGTGTCGGTCTCGTTGAAGGCTCTGGCGTATGGGACGTGGTTCATGCCCCCCACCTCCACACCGAGCGTGCGCTCGGGGGTCACGATCTCCAGTTCAGCGCCGGAGCGGGCGATCACCTCGGCAGCCGACATGGCCGAGTGGGTCCCGTCGTCGTCGTAGAGCAGAACGCTGTCTTCGGGGTGGACTTCGCCGCCCAGGATGTCCCAGACCGTGACCACGTGCTCGGCGCCGGCTTCCATTTCGGGCAACTGGGGCAGGCCACCGGTTGCGACTATGACCACGTCGGGTTCAAGGGTGAGCACGTCTTCGGGTTCGGCCAGAATGTCGTAGCGCACCTCAACACCCAGGCGCTTCAACTCAGCGACCCTCCAGTCGATGATGCCTCCGAGGTCTCTTCGTCTGGGATTGCGCACCGCCAGCATGACCTGGCCCCCCGCCCACGGCATTGCCTCGAGCAGGGTCACGTCGTGGCCGCGCTCGCCTGCGACCCTTGCAGCCTCGAGACCGGCGGGTCCGGCCCCGACCACGACCACCCGCTTCTTATTGTCGGCCCGGGGCACCTCGTGGGGCATCGTGGCCTCGCGCCCTGTGGCGGGGTTGTGTATGCAGAGCGCCTCGCCGGCCTGGTAGATGCGGTCCAGGCAGTAGGTGGCACCTACGCAGGGTCGGATCTGCTCCTCACGTGCCTCGATGATCTTGGCAACGATGTGCGGGTCGGCAATGTGGGCCCTGGCCATGCTGACCAGGTCGACCAGCCCTTCAGAGATTGCGTGTCGGGCCGTTGAGACCTCGTCGATCTTGGCCCCGTGTAGGACCGCCAGGTCCGTCTCGGACCGAACGAGCCCGGCAAAGTCCAGGTGCGGGGCGGCAGGCATCCCATGGAGGGGGATGACCTCGGAGAGTTCCACGTCGGAGCCGATGACACCCCTGATGACGTTGACGAAGTCCAACAGCCCGTCGCCGGCGAGGTGGCCCAGGATCTCCAGGCCGGCGACGGCGTCGATGCCGCCGGGGGTGGCCTCGTCGACGGCCATTCGCAGGCCGACTATGTAGTCGGGGCCAACCCTTTCCCTAATGGCCCTGAGAACCATCAGGGGGACGCGCAACCGTTTCTCGAGGGCCCCGCCGAAGTCGTCTTTTCGACGGTTTCCGAGGGGCGTGTAGAACTGGTCGAAGAAGTGCCCGTAGGACTGGATCTCGATGCCGTCCATTCCGCCGGCCTTCATGCGTTCGGCGGCATCGGCGTACCTACCGACGATGCGTTCAATGTCCCAGTCCTCGGCCTCTTTGGGGTGCGCCCGGTGGGCGGGTTCACGTAGCGGGGATGGCGCCACCACGGGAAGCCAGTCGTCTTGGGACCATCCAGAGCGGCGCCCCAGGTGGGTGAGTTGGATCATGGCGGCGGCGCCGTGTTCGTGGACGCCGTCGGTGAGGCGCTGGATCCACGGGACGATTGCGTCGTCGTAGGCGTGCAGGTTCCCGAATGCCGGAGGACTGTCCTCGGCCACGACGGCTGAGCCGGCAGTCATGGTGAGGGCCACACCGCCCCTGGCCCTCTCCTCATGGTAGAGGCGGTAGCGGTCCTTGGGCATTCCGTCTTCGGAGTAGGCAGGTTCATGTGCAGAGATGAACACCCGGTTGCGCAGGGTCAGGTG
>MPMF02211130.1_pt1 | contig 24428 bp, 21 predicted proteins | sample 1617271 | NCBI WGS metagenome assembly MPMF02 (sample SAMN05944812, study PRJNA350692) | marine metagenome | biome: marine; feature: ODZ; material: water; isolation source: 120 m water sample prefiltered with 30 um filter, filtered on to 0.2 um... | place: Pacific Ocean | collected 2012-04-09... | reverse complement strand
GGATTCATTGCAGGTCGGTCCATTGCTGCCTCGCTTGGCGTTCGGGGCCCTGGCCTTGAGCCTGCCTTCTCTTTTTGGCTTATGGCTACAGCGTCGCTGGATGTATGCAGCCTTGCCACTGCTGTGGGCTTTGATGTTGGCCCGTTATCTGCCCTTGGGGATGGCTGAGGGCGCCACGCTGCTGCCATCGGCTTGGCCCCAGTGGAGCGCTGATTTCCACGTGATCAGCTTTTGCCAAAGTTTTGTCATTGCCCTGGGTTGGATTGGCACTGTGTTGTTGTTGCCTCGTCTGATCACGAAACAAAGGCTTGAATGGCTACTAGGTAGTGGCGTGATGTTGTTAACAGCTCTGATGGGGCGATGGCTGGTGGCCTAGATCTAGTGATCTTGAAGCCTCTTGCCTTGTCTCTTGCTTCAACGCCCCTGGTACCGCTCTGCAACCATGCAAGTAGGCAAATCAGTGAACAAGCTGAATCGAGGCTTTGAGTCGCCGTAATCACAGGGGAGTTAGCGGAGGTATTGACTGAGTCAAGATCGCTGCTGCATTGCTCAGCAATGTCTTTGATGCCTGGATGGTTCCCTGGCCTGAAAATGAAAAGAGCCTGACTGATTAGAAGAAGGATCTCGTTAAAAACAGCACACTTGCGATTCCCACTGCGCCGAATAAAACTCCTTCTCCGAAGCCGATCCAGAACACAGCATAGTCGCTGACACCGAATTTCCCCTGTGCCCATTCCACTCTTGACTTGTGCCATTCCAGTGGGGGGATCACGATCTTTGAGTATGTAGACTTGGTATCATTATGGCTGATATCTCATTAGCTGACTACTCTTTTAAAAGCTTTGTATTCCCTGGATCAACAGCCTCGCCAGCTGGCTGAACTGAGGCAAGCGAAAGGAGATCAGCTGCTCTGAGCCTCTGTCAGAGCCAGGGCGCCAGAAGCTGATCAGCCTGGGCTGAGCAAGACAATGCTCACCTGAACGAAGTCCACGGGCAGCGCTTGATCTGTCTTGATCTGTCTTCAGCGCCAGGAGATTCGCTGCCTGGACCCGTTGGCCGCTCGCTTAGAAGGTCAATGGGGCAATGGAATTGAATTTGCGCAGAGGGGTTAGACCATCTGCAATCTCTCTGGGCATAGTGCCCAGGATGATGGCCAGGTTTCAGCTTGCTTCATGAATCCATGGGGATCATGCTTTTCCGCTGAGCGATCATGACCCAGCTGCTTCTATTTGAGCATTGATAAGTTCGGCACCGTTCTTGAGGAGATCATCGCGCGTGAGTTCACCTTCTCTTAGCTGTTCAAGTAATATTTTCTGAGCAAGATAATCCTGATTGTTGATGCCTGCCCTGCTTTGCAGCATGCGCCAGCATTTGCGTCGCTCCACATGGAAAAGCACCATCTGGCGACTGATCGCATAGTACTTGAGCTTTCCCTTCATCTCCGCTTTGAAATAGACACCCCAATCAGGCACATAGGAATGATGAGATTCATCAAATACTCGTCGGTAGGTCACATCCTGCTGGCTAAGTAATGTCAGCATATTGTCGATGTGAATGAATTCATTGGCTTGCGCCTCGGGAATCTCCTTCAGGTGACGGCGAAAACGTGCCTCTGTGATCGCCCAGTGAGCCACCGTCATGTTGTATCTCTCGCCGCCAGAGCGATACCTGGCGGTTCGCCAATCACGATTAATCGAGGGATTGCCTTTCAGTTGAAAGCCTTCCTGCAGGGTCTCACCTGCACTGGGATTGTAAATAAATTCAGGCATGCCGCGACTATCACGAACCATTCGAGCCTGATCAGTACTCATGTTGTCGCCAATGCCATGCTCAGGCTGACAGGATGTGTAGCACTGGAAGAATGCGGTACCACGATACTCAAGCCCATCTAGCATCGCCTTATACATTTTGGCTGAGTTTGCCATGGAAACCTGAGCGATAAAAGGCGATCCATGCCCAGAAGTGAGGGTTTCTGCGACACTCTTTTTCTCAGTCAGCTTGCCTTGAGAGGCTATGCCGAACTGGTTCATGTCATAGCCACCCAACATATTCGAACTATCAGAGTTTTGCCCACCCGTATTGGAATAAACCTGTGTATCAAGCATCAGTAATTTGATATTCGGACGATTTTGCAGAACGACTTTGGAAACATTCTGAAAACCGATATCACCCATGGCCCCATCACCACCGATCGCCCAGACCTTAGGCAACTCACGAATTTCCAGATCCGTCATCAGAGAATCATCGAGATGGGTTAGCTCAAAGTATTCACGCTCACTGCTTACATTCTGTTCGCGTTCAAGCAGTGCGGTGGCCAGTCGCTCCGGAGTGACGGAACGGCGTGCATGATTGAGCAATGCAGACTCACCCATCAGCCAGCTGATGGTGGCACCATCCTGAAACAAGGAGTTCATCCAGGGATAAGGATGAGGATTGGATGGAGGTGTTGAGCCATAGACCGTATTACATCCTGTATGAGCCCCCATGTACATGGTGCTCATTCCATTGGCCAGGCGCCCATCAACCGCCTGTAAATCAGAGTGATTAAAAGCATCCTGTTCCAAAACGGCCACCAATGCATCAATCACTTCCTGATCACTGATCTCACCATGTTGATGGAGTCTGTGGCTGGTGTCGTTATCATTTTCTCCACCAAGACCCATCACCGTATGGGCAACACAACGTTTAAACCATTGATATTCTTCCTCATATTGATCCTTCAGCACTTCAAGCCTTGCCAGACCGTCTTTCCCAAGGCCTTTGGCTTTCTTCCGCAGCCGCGCTGCTTTGTTGTGAAAAAGAGGTCGCATGTAGGCCTCTGTAATTGAAACAGCTGCTCTGAGAACACTTTTCTCACCACAGCCGGCACAAGCCCCATCTCCAGAAACAAGTGCCTCATAATTCCGCCGCACCATCAGGTGTTTATTCAGGGCAGATTCGAGTGAGCTTTCAGGTGATTCTGATTGATATTGACCGAGGAACTTTTGATTGGTTTCCGGTAGCAAGCGACTGAAGACCTGCGCGGTTGTGAGATCTGCATTGATCTCGGGTGTTTCCGGTTCCATCCGCAGGGCATCGTGATCGCCACAAACCTGTACGCACTCGCCACAACCTTTGCAAAGATCGCTGACGAAAATTGAAAAGATGCCACCTGCCCCAGGATTCTTTTTCTCGAGACTCTTGTAGATACCAGTGACATTGTTATAGGCCAAGGGTAGCTTTTCTATGATGTTGATGAATTGATCACGGGCCGATTCATCAATGGATGTGAGCTGATCAAGCTCGTTTCTCAGGATGTTCTTAAGCGGCTGCTTGGTTCTTGAACTGATGTTCTGATTCATCTTCTCGCGGCAACGCTTATCCAAGCCATCCACCTCCTTCAGCAGCGCCTTCGCTGCATTCTTATTTTTGACATAATTGCGGATGCCAGTGACAAGGATTGTGCTGAGATCCTGGGCGGTATTGGGCAAGGCGGTATCCGGACATGAGGTGATGCACTCCATGCATTGCGTGCAATTCTCGGCGATATAAATAGGTGTTTCTCGCCTGGCCACATATTTGCTCTGCGTAGCACCGCTCGCTGCAGCCATGACCGACAGGCTTGCAAATGCACCTGCTGGTTGGTGGTAGCCAAGCTCATTACGGAATTCAGAATCAAATTTCTGCAATGTCTGAAAGGGGGATTTTGTTTGACTTTCTGGCATCAGAAAACTCGGACAGCCACTGGCAGCACAGCCGGCTGTTGGCGGCATTGGGTTGGCTGCAGCCGTGTTGGGCTTAAGCATCGGATTGCGCATGCTGGAGGTGTCGGCAGCATCTATTTCGCCGTAATTAATTTCCTGGACGCGCTCAAACCCTCCCGCCATCACTTTCATGTTTGAATCCACCACTGCAGAACCAAAACGGCCAAACTTCTTCTGATACTGCTCATAGACAATTTCGTTGTATTCGGCTTCGCTAATGCTGTTGTCTTCAAGGAATGTGGAAACCTTGAAGAAAGCACCAAGAAATGTATTCCCCTGCATTCTCAATTGCAGATCTGGCCGGTTCGTCGCTTCGCGTGCAATCTCAAATCCTGGCAATATGAATACACGAATATCATTCGTTTTGATGAATTGACGATGTTTTGTGGGAATTCGATTCCAGGCATCCTCTGGTGCCTCACTTGATTCCCATACCAGGCATCCGCCTCTATTCAGGCCTTGTAATGGATTGGTATGTGTGAAGGCTTTGGGGTCACAGCAGAGCACCACATCTACGTGGTTGAGCTCACAGTTGACTTGAATTCGTTCAGATGCAACGGTGAGAAAGTAGTTTGTTGGCGCCCCTTTCTTCTCTGAACCATATTTGGGGTTCGCCATGATGAAGAGCTTGTCTTCTAATTGGCCAAGGTCATCATAGGTTGGCTGTTTCTTGGAGATTATCTGGCCAAACTTCCCAATGATTTCACCTAGATTTTTCCCTGTGGTGATCATTCCCCATCCACCGATTGAGTGAAAGCGAACAGCGATTGCACCATCCGGTAATAGTGACGGTGTGTCTTTGGAAATGACGCTATAGGGATGGTCAATCCCCAGTGTGAAATAGCTTTCGCCATCAGCCGCTGTTTTGCCGTCACGGCGGGCAATCAGCCCAGTCGCAAATTCATAGGCGCCAATGGTGTGTTCAGGCCGAAAATCTCGGGAGCCAATTCCATAGCTACCTCGGAAAATTCTTGGTGTTTGCTCCGCTGTGATCCCGGGTAACTTGCCGCCGTACCTGGCCGATTCCTGGCCTTTGCTCAGGGCAGTGCGAATATCGCGGCCAAGGGGGTTATCGCCAGCCATGCCTTCATCTGTGCGTTCGAGCAGAATTACATTTTTTTTGCCACGTAGGATATCAATCAATGCCGCTTCAGGGAAGGGGCGTATCACATTGATGTGAATGGCTCCTACCTTGGCATTGTGCTTATTGCGCAGGTAAGTGCATGCAGCTTCAACATTTTCAGCAGCGCAGCCAAGGGATACAAAGATTGTCTCAGCGTCTTCAGTTCTGAACTCCTGAATAAGCCCGTAGTAGCGTCCAGTTAATTCGGCAAATTCAAGATAACACTGCTCAAGGAATTCAAGGATTGGCTCATTGAAATTATCGCGACGAGCGACGATACCATTCATATGATGCTCTTGATTCTGCACCGGCCCAAGCAAAACCGGATTCTTTAAATCCAGCATCTCCGGTACACGCCGCCGCCGGGAGCCAAACAGTTCCTTCTGGGCCGCGGTGGGGCAATCAATCTGATCATTGGCTGCACCTAGATACTCCCGCAACATGTCTGCCTCTGGCGCTCGATAGGTTCGCTCTGAATGAGTCGTGAGCATCCCATCCTGAATATTCATGCCAGGGTTAAGGGTTAGCTCATTACATTTTCGTAGAATAATCGCCTGGTCGGCTGCTTGCTGCGCATCCCGCCCCATTAACATCGTCCAGCCTGTATCCAAAACTGCATTGATATCATCATGCCCGCAGTGAACATTTAGCGCGTGCTTTGTTAGAGCGCGGGCTCCTACTTCCAATACCATTGTTGAAAGTTTGCCTGGAGCATGGTAATACTGCTCCATTGCATAGACAAGCCCCTGCCCAGAGGTGAAGTTGACTGTGCGTTTGCCGGTCATTGCCACTGCTGTGGCACCGCCTTGGGCAGCATGTTCTCCCTCTGTTTCAATCGATAACTTCTGATTTCCCCATACGTCCAGGGCGCCTTCCGCAAAGGCCTGTTGATAAATTTCCCCACCTTCTGTGGAGGGCGTGATCGGGTAATAGACCCCCCCCTCAGTGATGCGCGTTTCCACCCATTTGGTGACCAGTTGGTTGCCATTACAGGTCACCGGTATGCCAGGGAATCTGGGCTTATTCGCTGCCAATTCTGCTTGGAGAACGACCGGTTCGGCTGTTGGGTCTGCCATGGTGAAAATCAACTAGTGAACTGCTGCTGAACAAGCAAACATTGCTGAAATCTTCGCTGAAACTGCCGAACTTGATCACCAGAGGAGTGAAGGTTTAACAAGTGAGCAGGAGTTAAGAAGACGTTGAAAAGAACTCAGGCTTTAACCATCAGCTTGAGCCCATCCCTGGCTCGGCAGGGGAGTCTGCACAAGTGTGGTTGGCTTGAAGTCTCCATAGACACTGGCGAGCTGCCACCTCGGCCTGCAAATACTGGCAATACGGATCCTTGTGCATGGATGTCCGGTTTCAGTGCAGTAGATCTCAAGTACAGCACACCACCAGAGCGCTTGCGACCACAGCTGTCAACACCTGGATTGCAGGCAGATGGGATGGGGGTTGAGCCTTCGGGGATGGATGGGGCTCCCCACGGCAATAGCTCGCTTCTCTGGCTTGATGGTTTGTTCTCGCTTGATCGTCTGTTCTGGTTTGATCCTCCTTCGCCTTGGCTCCCTTGGGCAGGAGCGCTTCGCGGTTGGCGGTTGCAGGACTGATCCCTCTGCATGATCAGAAGGGGCTTGTTCAAGTTGGCTGCCCATGGGAAGCGACCCTGGGGCGGCTCTTCTGCCTAGGCCTGTGCACAAAGTGCATTCAGCTTTGTTTTGAGACCGTCATTCTCCGCTTTGAGTTGATGGACCATCGCCTTCAGGCTCTTGTTCTCTTTTGTCAGCTCCTGTTCTCGTTGTTGAAGGCCCTGATGAGCTTTGCTGGCGCTCTTCAGCATCTTTAAGTTTGCCGGTAACTTCTTGGGCATTGGACTAACAGCCTTGGGCATCGGCTCAACAGCCTTGGGCATTGGACTAACAGCCTTGGGCATTTGACTAACAGCCTTGGCTTGTTTGGCATGTTTTCCCATTGTTTTCTGGGCGACTGGCAGGGAAGCGGAAATCCTGGCGATCGTTCCATAGCCAATGGTTGTTAGTTGCTCATCAGTCACAACATTGCTCTGCAACCAGTCATTGGCTCTGATTAAGTTCTGGCAATGCCAGGCTTTGAGCGGAATTGATTTGGAATCAAGGAAGGTCAGCCAGTTGCCCGCAGGAACTTTCTGCTTGAGTTGCACCAAGGTGGCGGCGGTCTCTTTCAAAAGCTTGCCCAGGCCATGATTGATCGAGGCCACAGCATGGTTGATGGCGTTGACTTGGAGGTAATCAAGCCCTGCAGTTACAGCCAAAGGCAGCGCCGGCATCTGCACGTCAAAAGTCTGTCTGGGTGTTTCTGTGATCACGACAGGTGTCAAACCTTCTGACTTGGCAGTCATGGGGGCTCTCCATTTACTGTTCCACCACAATCCCAGCCTTAACCCAGCTTCAACACCCTTCAGGTGTAGGCAATCATGGCTTCAGTTGAAGGTGATCAGGCCTTTGAGATAAAGCATGCTCAGAACATGCCTAAAGTTCTTTGTAATCACCGGCGACGGAGGCCTCTAGTAAAGGTAAGCACTATTTTAACCTTTTGACCAGCAATTGCAGCTGTTTGGCGTGATCAGACGGCATGACGAATATAGGCTTGTAGTTCAGCAGAATTGTAATGAGAGCAATAATTTTTCACGTTTTTTCTGGCGCGTATATCTTGTTCTTTGAAAGTGCTATTCCCCAGTGGCTTTGATCTGAAAATACGATTCAATCAAGTCGTTTGGGTGTTGAAGTGCTGCTCAATGCTGCTGCTGGCAAGGCCTGAAATGGATCTCTGAACCCTGCTGAGCATGTCCCAGCTGGCTCTTCCCCAAATCGGCTCTGCTTGCAGCAGCGCCTCTCCTTTGGGAGCGATTCCGGCGGTTCAGACTTCCTCGTTGAAATCCGCAGGGCTGCCAGTCAGGCTGCACACCACCGACTCCTCATTAGACATTTCACGCACTTCGGCAATGGGGCGTCCCATCCGCCGCAGCACCTCAATCTCCTCACGGGTCTGGCAGCGGGCAATCACTGCTCCCTTCTGATCGAAACAGCAGAAGAAGGTCATGGCTCTATGGCTGGTTACCCGTTATGGCTCAGGCCAGGCAGGCCATCAAGTCGAAATGTTGTCACTCACACTTCAGACCTTCAGACACCGAGTTCAATCCAGACCTGATCCAGCAGTTCATTCAGCCCTCGCCCCATGGCCGCTGAAATCACAATCACCTTGAGGCCACTGGCGGCTTCAAGCTCCTTGATCACGGTTTGCAGATGGGCCTCGTTTACCAGTTCCTGTTTGTTGAGCACCAATAAGCGCGGCCGATCCCCCAGGCCATGGCCATAGGCGAGCAATTCCCTCTCCACCACAAGGAGATCCTCAATCGGATCCTCGGCCCCAACATCCACAAGATGGATCAGCAGCCGCGTGCGCTGAATATGGCGCAGGAAGTCATGACCAAGCCCTGCCCCCTGGGCTGCGCCTGCAATCAGTCCGGGGATATCGGCAAACACCGTGCCATCACCGCTGGGCCTTCTCACCACCCCGAGATTTGGCACAAGGGTTGTGAATGGATAGTCAGCGATCTTTGGCCGAGCCGCTGACAGAACAGCGATCAGGGTGCTTTTGCCGGCATTGGGGAGACCGATGATCCCCACTTCCGCCAACAGTTTCAGTTCCAGCTGCAGAGACCATTCCTCTCCTTCACGCCCCTCGGTGCATTTTTCCGGTGCCCGGTTGCGATTGCTCAGGTAGTGGGCATTCCCCAATCCACCCCGGCCTCCGAAGGCGATGATCAGCTGTTCCCCTGGGCTGGTGAGGTCCCCCAGCAGAATTCCTGTGCTGAGGTGCCGCACCTCTGTGCCGCATGGCACCGTCACCACGAGATCCTTGCCTGAGGCCCCGGTGCAGCGGTTGGGGCCACCACGGCGCCCATCCACGGCTGCGAACAGGCGCTTGTATTTGAAATCGAGCAGGGTCTGCAGATTGGCATCAGCTTCCAGCACCACATTGCCTCCATTGCCTCCATCCCCTCCAGCTGGACCACCCGCCGGCACATATTTCTCCCGCCGAAAGGCCACGATCCCATCGCCGCCATGGCCACCTCGCATCGTGATACGTGCCTGATCAATGAACTGCACGGCTGACGCCCTGTTCGGCCAATCACCAACCTTAAGATCAGCCTGATCTGAGGTGGCTGGTTGGCTGGGGTTCGCTTCGTTGCTTTGAGCAAGTCCTATCCAGGCAAGGGCAATGGTGCAGCCGTGGATGTGATCCGAGATCTTGATCTCGAGATTGTCGATGGCGAGTTTCTTGTCTTGGTGGGCCCTTCAGGTTGTGGCAAAAGCACCCTGCTGAGATTGCTTGCTGGTCTCGATCAACCGTCCAAGGGAGAGATCTATGTGGGGGAGTGCTTGGTCAGTCGGCTGCGGCCGGCCCAGAGAAATGTCGCCATGGTCTTCCAGAGTTATGCGCTTTATCCCCATCTGAGTGTGCGGGACAATCTGGCCTTCGGGCTGAGACGCAGCAGACCTCTTGCCCTGAGGGACCGTCTTCAGGATGCTCTGCATCGTGTCAGCCGCCACTGGCCTCGATCGCTGCAGCTGAACTCGAAGCGGGAAATCAGGATTGAATCCCGCACCACAGAGGTGGCCAAGGCCCTTGAACTCACACCTTTGTTAAGCCGCAGGCCCAAGGAACTCTCGGGAGGCCAGAAACAACGGGTTGCCCTTGGTCGTGCCATGGCGAGGCATCCGGATGTTTTCCTGATGGATGAGCCCCTCAGCAACCTGGACGCGAAACTGCGCAACAGCACCAGAGCTCAGATTGTTGACCTGCAGCGTCAGCTCGGCACCACAACCATCTACGTGACCCATGACCAGGTGGAGGCCATGACCATGGGACACAGGATCGCGGTACTCAACCAGGGCAAGTTGCAGCAACTCGGCACGCCGATGAGTCTGTATCAATGGCCGTCCAACCTGTTTGTGGCGCAATTCATCGGCAGCCCACCCATGGCCGTGTTGCCTGTGACGGTGGCCAAGGGCAGCTGCCTTCTGCTTGGTTCCAGCAAGTTTCCGGTTGAAGGTCCTCTCGCTGCGGCAATTCTTTCGATGCAAGGACTGGCCTTGACTGCGGGACTGCGTCCTGAACACTGGCGTGTGGCCCCAGCCACCAACCGCAATCTCGCGGCTGAAATCAGCCATTCAGAAATGCTCGGCAATGAGCAGTTGATCACCTGCCGATTGCTGGAAGGCAACCATCTCATTCAGGTGAGAGCGTCGCCGGAGTTGGCGGCAACGGTTGGCAGCACCATTCATCTCGAGCCCGATCCCCGCGGTTGGCGATTGTTTGACAGCAGCGGCGAAGCGATTGCGTCTCCCCAGGACACCTCTGCCCAAGATTCCATGCCGGTGCAGCTTGCTCGCGGCGGCCCCGGCTGAACTAATGCAACCAGATCACACTGCAGCCGGTCCCACCATCACCTTGCTCCGCATCTTTAACGCTCTCCACATAGGGCAGCGTCTCCAGCCAGGCCCGCAGCCCGCGCTTGAGCTTGCCGGTTCCAACGCCGTGAATCACCCAGACGGGGCCGTTGGCACTGCGCAGATGTTCTTCAACAGTGGATTCCGCTTCATGCACGCGAAGCCCGCGCACATCAATGGTGTTCCGCTTGGTTCGAACCTCCGCCCCTCTGCGGCCCAGGCCTGAACTGCCAGTCAGGCTCACCACCGCTTGGGGGGGGGAAGGCTTGAGGCCATCGAGACTTTCAACGGCCGCCAACTCAACCGTTGAGCGCATCACGCCGCAACGCAGGTTGAGTTGCAGGCCGTCATTGGAAATCGCCAGCACTTCAGCAGCCTTGCCGAGGGCCAGCAGGCGCACCCGATCACCCACCTGCGGGCTCCAGTTCTGATGCTGGCGTCGTTCGGGCTGGGGACGATGGTCATCTTGAAGTCTGCGCAGACGCTGCCCGGCCCGGCGGGCCAGATCACCATCGGCCCTGGAATCGCGAAGACGTCGGATCAGGGAACGCACTTCCTTCTGGCCTGCCCGGATCGAGGTCTCAAGCTTTTCGCGACTCTGTTCCCGCCGTTGAGCGGATTGCTGCCGCTGCTGCTGCCAGCGCGTCAGCAACTCTTCGTGGAGTAATTCAGTACGCGCCAGCAGAGCGGCTGCATCTTCGGCAGCGGCCTGTTGACGCTGGCGTTGCTCTTCCAGGCCCTGGATCACTGCGTTTACCTCTCCATCCCCACGGGGACCAAGCAGTTCTGTGGCCTGTTCAATCAGCGAGGCATCGAGACCGAGTCGAGTCGCGATGGCCAGGGCATTGCTGCGGCCTGGGATTCCCCATTGGAGCTGATAGGTCGGCGAGATGCTGTCCACATCAAAGGCCACAGAGGCATTTTCAAAGCGTGGATCGCTGTATTTGAGAGCCTTGAGTTCACCGAAATGGGTGGTGGCGATCGTGAGCCGAGCCTGATCAGCAAGTTTGCGCAGGAGAGCCATGGCCAGTGCAGTGCCCTCACTGGGATCAGTGCCCGCACCAACTTCATCGAGCAGGACCAGGGAAGGGGAAGGGCCTTCAGCAAGGGTTTTCAGAATCCTGCTGATCCGCTTCACATGGCCACTGAAGGTGGAGAGGCTCTGCTGCAGCGACTGCTCATCGCCGATGTCCGCCATAACCTGGGCGCACCACGGCAGAGACGGCTGGCCGGAGCAGGGCAACAGCATTCCGGCCCGCGCCATCAGAGCCGCAAGGCCGATGCTTTTCAGCGTCACCGTCTTGCCACCGGTGTTGGGGCCGGTGATCGCAACCACTCTCAGGGTGGAAGAGACTTCCATGCTGATCGGCACAACGGCTGCCCCCTGTTCGTGACGCTGCTGCCAGACGAGCAGGGGGTGGCGAAGATCCCGGAGGCTGAAGGGGCTGTCCCCATCCGCCTCCAGCCTGGCAGGAACACCACCAAGCCAATGGCCATAACGCCCGCGAGCCAGGGCGAGATCGAGTTGCAGCAGAACCCCGGCCAGCAGCTCCAGGGATGGGACAGACTCCGCAACTTCTGCACTGAGGCTCTTGAGCACCCGCTGCTCTTCTGTGCGGATGCGAGCCTCCACCTCCGCAAGTCGATTGCCGAGAGAGATCACCGACTGAGGCTCAACAAACACCGTGCTGCCGGAAGCCGAGCTGTCGTGCACCAATCCAGGCACCTGGCCCACCGCTCCGGCCTTCACGCCAAGGACGGGCCTGCCATGACGTTCCGCCACCACCGTGTCCTGAAGCATGGCCGCACCACGCCGGATCACCTCCTGAAGACGAGCACGGCGTTCCTGGCGCAGACCCTGGGCTTGACGACGAAAATCCGCCAGCGCTGCACTGGCTCGATCGGCAACCCGACCACCCTCTTCGAGGGAAGACTTGAGCTGTTGTTCCAGCTCGGGAAGTGTGGCCACGTCCTGCAGCAGATCAGTGCAGACAGGTCTGAGTTCCTGATCATCAATCTGACGTCTCAGGCGCCTTGCGGCGGCAAGGGTTTCCGCAACGGCAAGCAACTCCTCCCCAGTGGCGACTCCAGCTTTGCTGCAACGGAGCAGGATGGGCTCAAGCTCATGGACGCCCTGAAAGCTCAGGCCTCCCTCGATGAGACCATCGAGAACACCCATCTCCCGGGTTTCAGCCAGTCTGAGCTGGCTTGAGCTCAGATCAGGAGGCAGGCAGAGGTTGCGGCATTCTCTGCGGCCCTGACTGGTGCTGGCGAACCCTGCCAGGTGTTCACAAAGACGGGGCCACTCCAGCAGGTTCAGGGTCTCCCGAAGCGCTGTATCAGCTCCAGCAAAATCGGGGTTCATGGCCTGTTTCCTGATGACACCGGTCCTCAGCTCGCCAAACCGGTTGCCTGACGGGATCTCTGCAGATGGCGCCTCCAAGGTCCTGACTCCGTTCAAGTGGGGCTCTTTGGCCGAGCCATGGAACAGGCCTCATTGCGGGATGGCAAAGTGCTGCATTCATTCTGGAACGCCAGAAACCCCAAGGGGGGAGGGTCTGAACAGAGGGTTCCTGACAATCACCAGAGTTCTGAGCCATGGCGGCAGCCCAGTTGGCTTGGCTGATGGGGATCATCCCTGCTTCAACCAAGCCGCAGCGTCACAGGCGTGATAGGTGAGAATCAGGTCGGCTCCTGCACGCTTGAAGCTGAGCAGGGTTTCAAGCACGATGGCCCGTTCTTCGATCCAGCCCCGTTCCGCTGCTGCCTTCACCATCGAGTATTCACCACTGACGTTGTAAGCGGCGATCGGCAGTTCAGATTCGCTACGCAGACGATGGATGATGTCTAGGTAGGCGAGCCCGGGCTTGACCATGAGAATGTCTGCTCCCTCCTGCTCATCGAGCTGGGCTTCTGTGATCGCCTCACGGCCATTGGCCGGATCCATCTGGTAGGTGCTTTTGTCTTTTGGGATCGGCTTGCCTCCTGCAGCCCGAGGGGCGGAATCAAGTGCCTCCCGGAAAGGGCCGTAATAAGCAGAGGCGTATTTAGCTGTGTAGCTGATGATCCCAACATGTTCAAAGCCTTCGTCATCCAGGGCTTCACGGATGGCGCCGACCCGCCCATCCATCATGTCGCTGGGGCCGATCAGATCTGCACCGGCCTTTGCCTGAACCACCGCCTGCTGACAGAGCTGTTCGATCGTTGCGTCATTGAGCACCACCCCCTCGGCACTGACAATGCCGTCGTGACCATCGCAGGAATAGGGATCCAGGGCCACATCGGTCATCACGGTCATCTCCGGCAGCTCCTGCTTGAGTCGTCGGATGGCGCGAGGAATCAGACCGTGTTCGTTGAAACACTCCGCTCCATCTTCACTCTTGAGGCCTTCCGCCACCTTCGGGAACAGAACCACACATCGGATCCCCAGGTCCCAGGCGCGTTGAACCTCCCCGATCAGACTGTCAAGACTCCAGCGATTGGCGCCGGGCATGGCTCCGATCGGTTCCACATCTGCCCCCTCATGAACGAACAGGGGATAGATGAAATCTGCCGCTGAGAGGCTGTGCTCACGCACCATTGCCCTCAGTGCTGGGGAACGGCGCAAGCGACGGGGGCGATAGGTGAGATCCATCAGGACCGGTGGAACGGCCAATGATCGTAGAACTGTCTCAGAGCTGAGCAGAAGTGCGCCAGGACTGTCGCGGATCAGTGCTTCGACAACCTTGCAGTTGCTTGAGCAACTTCTTCTCCTCCTCTGACCATTGCTCCGGCAGTTTCAGGCTGAGAGTCAGCAGCAGATCACCCCGTCCACCGCTGGCGGAGGGCCAGCCCTTGCCCTTCAAGCGCAGGCTTCGCCCCGGGGGCGTTCCCGCTGGGATGGTGACGGTGGCTTCCCCATCTGGGGTCACCACGCTGACATTGCCTCCGAGCAGCAACTCATCCACGGCAACAGGCAGCTCCCCACGCAGCTGATCCCCATCAAGACGCCAGATCTCATGGGGTTGCAGTTCCAGGTTCAGATAGAGATCTCCCCTTCTGCCTGTTCCGGGCTGGAGGTTGCCCTTGCCTTTGAGGCGGAGCCGTGATCCGGATTTGACCCCTGCAGGAATCCTCACCTGCACCCGCTCATCGTTGACAGAGAGTGTGCGCTCCGTTCCACGGAAGGCTTCCGCGAAACTGACTTTCACGGTGGCTTCGGCATCAAGATTCAGAGGTGCCCTGGAGGCACCTTTCTGAAAGCCAGCGCCTCCCGGGAACCCTGAACCTCCCGGGAAACCCGAACCTCCTGAGAAGCCGCCACCTGGGAAGCCACCACGGCCAAAACCTGAGGACGCCTGTGGGCCTGAGAAACGGCCCAGCAGATCATTGATGAAGTCGTCGAAATTGCCGTAACGACCGAAATCAACATCAAAACCTGCACCGGCAGGCCCACCCCCCCCCATGCCTCCGGCTTGACTCCAGTACTGCCCGAACTGTTCATATTTCTGCCGCTTCTCGGGATCGGAGAGCACCTAATAGGCCTCGTTCACCTCTTTAAATTTCGCTTCAGCACTGTTGTCGTCAGGATTCACATCCGGGTGATACTGACGGGCAAGCTTGCGGAAGGCGCGCTTGATCGCAGCCGCATCCGCGTTGCGTTCCACTCCCAGAACCTTGAAATAATCTTTGTAACCGCTGCCGGCCATGGCAAGGATTCGGCCCAGGGCCATTCGCCGGTTTAGTTTCTCAGCTCTTTCGCGACAGTGCACTGGTCGGCATGGAGTGATGCCCGAACGTCATCAATCCCCCTTAGTTTTCTGCCAACCTCAAGATCAAGCCAATGGCTCGGCAGCAGACCCATCCCAACCGCCTGGTTCTGCGATTCCCCCTGATCGCCAGCGCAACCCTTGGCCTGATGCTGGCCGCAAGTTCCGCCGTTGTGCATGCCGGCAAATGGAGTGGAACGGTGGGCGAGCCAATTCAGGAGTCCAGTAGCGAACAGCTGGCGGTGGCACGCCATCTCAAAGCCATCGGTGCCGTGTTCTACGGCTCATGGAGTTGCCCGGCCTGTTTTCGCCAGATGAGTCTTTTCGGCAGGCAGGCTGGATCTGAAGTGCCTTATGTGGAATGCCGGAAACCGAAACAACTGCCCAAGCAGGCTGCCGCCTGCATGAAGGCTGAGGTGAGGGCTTATCCGACCTGGGTCCTCCCCGATGGTGACCGCCGCGAAGGAATTCAGTCGATCGAGGCGTTGGCGATCTGGACGCAGTTGCAGAACACCGCCCGGCCCTGAACGCGCTTGCCCGTCTGCAACGGCCCAGTGCAACCGGGCTCGAGTGCCAGTTGTTCCATTTTTCTTAATAACTCTGAAGATCAGAAAATCTCAGCTGAGACGATGGTCCATGTCGTCATCGTGATCTTCAGAATGCTTAGAACCCTTCGCAATGACGTTCTCGAGAAGCTGCGTTCCTGCAGGACACCCGAACAACTCCTGGCGCTGGATGAGCAGATGATGCTTGAGAGCGAGGGCGAACCCCTCTATCGAGTGATCTGTGAGGTGCTGCGTCATAAAGCGATCGCTCCTGTGGAAGCAGCCAGATGGCTTGCCACCTTGATGGACCATCGCGACAAGCAACTCAACGACTGCCTGCATCTCAACTGCCAGATCTGAGCCAAAGCAATCGGGCCTCAAGGCCGATCAAGAGGTTGCAAAACGATCTGCTGATCAAACTGCGGATCAATTCCATTCGTCCCCTCAAGGCTGGTGCGGCTCTGCAGATCAGCCTGTCTGAAGAACGGGATCAGATGCATCTAACTGAGCCATTGACGGCCGAGGGCATCTGCGGCCAGCAAAGCATCAGCCACCGCTGCAGCTGTGACCTCAAAGGGTTCGTGATGACTTGTCTCCCCTGGGGCGACGCTGCGGCTGGCAATCCTGTGGATGTCGTCCTGCTTGTTGTGATCCACACCCACCTCGGCGAGGCTGATCGGCAGACCAATGGCCTTCTGAAAGGCAAGGATCTCCTTCAGCTCTCCATGGGGCCGCCCTTCGAGGACCAGTTGGGTGAGCAATCCCATGGCGACTTTTTCGCCATGGAGGCAATGGTGGGTTGAGGAGAGTTCGGTGAAGCCGTTATGGACGGCATGGGCCACAGCCAGGCCTCCACTTTCAAAGCCAAGCCCTGATAAGAGTGTGTTGGCTTCGACCAATCGCTCCAGTGCCGGTGTCACCGCGCCAACCTCCAGGGCCGACACAGCTGCGGGACCATCAGCAAGCAGCACCTCACAGCAGAGCTTGGCTAGAGCTGTGCCAGTGGTTGTTGGCAGCCCTCCAATCTGGTTCTGAGCACAGGCTTCGCGAACCGTACGGGCTTCGAACCAGGTCGCCAGTGCATCGCCAATCCCAGAAACAAGCTGACGTTTCGGTGAACGGGCGATAACAGCGGTGTCCACAAGGACCAGCAGTGGGTGACGTCCGTAGAAGCGATAGCGCTCGAAACTGCCATCAGCTGTATAAATCACTGACAAGGCACTGCAGGGAGCATCGGTGCTTGCCAGGGTTGGTGTCACCACAACTGGTAGGCCTAGATCGTCGGCAACGGCTCGGGCTGTGTCCACAGCTTTGCCCCCACCGGCTGCCAAGACAGCCGCAAACCTTTCCGCTTGACCGAGGCCTGAAAGTCGATCGATCTCAGCTTGGCTGCACTCGCCACTGAACTGCTCAATAACGGGATCAATCCCTTCTGGCGGTAACACTCTTCGCCAGATCTCCTGAAGCTGTCGCAATGCGGTGCCACCGGCAATCACCAGCAACCGGCCTTGAATGCCCACATGCTTGAGCTGTCGACCAAGCTCCTCAGTGGCACCGGCTCCCTGCACATAGCGTCCAGGACTGGCAAATACCGAAACCCTTGCAGCGTGGCTGCAAGTTGAGTTGGAGGATGCCATGGGCTTTGCAGTGGTGCTCCCAACCCTTAGCCAGTTCATCCGGGAATGATCTGAGCTGACGTGAAACTCAGCATGGCCAGCGCGCAACGTTCGAAAGCAACGCTGGCCCAGCTCAGCAACATGCACCGGGTCCATCCTCTGAAGCATGCTGATTCTGATCGAAGCAGCCAAATTGGTCCTGCTGGCATTGATCTTGACCGAGAGCTCTTGCTCCCTATTTGAGTGATTTGAGTGGACGTGCTCAGGGTTCTCAATGGGAAGAGTCAGCACAGAACAACGTTGAGTCAAGAAGGAGAATGAACCCTTCCTCAGGACATCCTCCTGATGCCAGATCTGTGGATGCATAGGACTCCAGCAGTTCAATTCAGCAGGTCATGCCGTCAGTTCAATCCGCAAATTCAATCGATCAGTTCCGGCCTTCAGTTCAGGCCTTCAGTTGGCATTGAGTCTTAAGGAGCCAATCAATCGTTGAGGATGATCAGGCGTTTTCATTGCCAATCACCTCACAATGATCAGCCTTGTCTGGTTGCGATATCACTGCAATCTGGCCGATGCCTCTTGATTGCTTCACTTGAAGGGATTGCCCTGTTCAAGAATTATCGCTAGATCAAGGACGATGGTTGATCTTATGCACCATGGCAAGTGTCACCCGTTTAATTCATCCCAGTCATGCCTCCCAGGCCAGCATCAAGTGTGGAAGGTGCGGCGGTACGGGCCATCTGAAAACACCACCGTCTGCTTCGATCCCCATCTGGAGGTGTCTGTTGTGTCGAGACAAGCGCTCCCCTATTCAACAAGCCAAGTCCTAGCGATTTTGACGATGGCCGTTGATGGGCCAGCGAAGTAGAGATCTTGGCTTTGAGGGGGCATTCAGCTCATCGGTGGCACTCAAGCTCCAAAGTCCCAAGCATGGATCCGATTCAACCCAGCGGTGCCTGCTTCTGCACTGCCATCAGATCAGCGGTGCTGCAGCTGGCTGGAATCAAAACCTGCTGCGCAAGACTTGGTGGTTCAAGGTCAGCCACTGCATCTTCGGCGATGGCACTGAGAACCTCGTCAATGCTGGCACCCATCTCTTGAGCCATTTCCACCAGCAAGTGGATCGTTTCGGGGCGAACCGAAAGCGCTGCATGCAGGGAAACCAGCTCGTTCGAATGACTCATAAATAAAAGCTTAAGCCCGGCTGGGCCGGTGGCGCCACTGTCTTGTCCGGTTGCCCTGTCCGGGGGCGGGGATGTTCCGCTGCAAGCTGTGCAGCAGGTGTGGCTCTGATGCCTGGTGCTCCTCTCCTTTTTCGTGATCTGGAGAACCGGCTTCAACAAGCTGAGAGGATTGCTGGATGAACCTCAGCATTGAGCTCAAGCTTGAACTGGCAGCTGCTGAAATCTTTGCGAAGACAAGCTCAAAGGTCTTCCATTCAGAGGGTTGATCTTGCTGACGAGAAACTGTCCCGCGCTGAGCGCCTGCGCTCTCAATTGAGCAGCCTTGATCTTCAGATGCAGGAGATAGGCAGAACGCTGATCGAAGCTCAGGCGGTGAGCTTCAGGTCCATGCTTTCAGGCAGCCCAGGCTTGTTGGGAGACCTGAAAAGAAGAGTCTATGGATCCGCTGCCCAGCACTCCGCGAATTGGCACCGCAACCGTCTCCTGGAGTTGAGTCGCCAGCGCAGGGAAATCCAATCACAACTGGATCGCCTCACCGGTCAGTACTGGCCCAAAAGGATCCGGCGCTGGTTGGCCTGGCTAGCGATCTTTGCCGCATTGAGCGCGGCTCTGGTTGTGATGGTGATGGGCCTGGCCATGGCTCTCTACCTGTTGCCTCTCTGGGGGATGCTGTTAGTGGCTTATTGGTGGATCACAGGACATAGGCGTTGAAGCAGAAAAAAGTCTGAGAGCTTGATCAGGAGATCAAACTGCCGAAATAGTGCCGATGTCATGGCATGTTTTGACTCAAGCCAATTATTGGCAGCATCTTCAATATGAATTGACTTTGAGTGTTTTTTGGAATCGGCCTCTGCAGACTTCTTGGCCTGGCTTGTTCTTGGCTAACTTAATGTTGCTGAGGCTAAGCATGTATGCAGAGGCCAACCTGTGTTCAGGGTTGCATGGACGTGATCAGGACGTAATGGTGGTGTTGGATTTGAGTGGAACCATGGCCTCGGGTGCTTTAGGAAAGTCGGATATTTGTGGTCCCAGCAGCCGGAATCTTTCCAGAGAGTCTAAAGATGTGCTCCGAAGGCGATGGGAGGGGGTCAATTTCATTCGCATGGCAGATGAGATCACAGCGATTAATTCCAAACTTGGCAGCTCTGTCAAAGATGAAAAACAGCAGGCTGACCTGCTGAATCGACAGGCAGAGTTATTGGAAAAGATGTGGAAATATCTGGATTCAGCACATCAAGAGCAGCTAAATCCCAGCTCTTTGGATAGAGGCGAATGCGGACTGGCAAACTTCGAGCCAAAGGCAATAGATGTTATGAAGCGATGGGGTATCAAGCCCAATGAGTTAACGATGCAAAAAGTGGAGGAGCGATGGCGAATTCTGGTGCAAAAGGTGCATCCAGATCTTAACCCTGGTATCCACGAAATCGAGTTTGTAAGATTGCGGAGAGCTAAGACCTACCTGCTGCAATTGTGCTTGACGAGGTAAACACCTATCCTCACCAAGTTAGGTGGGTTGGGCAGGCTTGATTTTTGTTCCAGTGATAAGCTTTCCCCCTAGGCTTTTGACTGGTTTGATTGAGTCTTAAGTGTCTGCCAGCTGATCTCTGGGTAGAATGAACAGTCTGCGGTTTCGATTAATTGCAGCCTGTGATTGTATTCTGATTGCTGTCAGTGGATCCTTTGAAAGTAATCGTTTTCTCCCATGGTCAATATTGTTGGCTGGTCAATGTTGTTGGGAGTTCAGCTGCACGTTTCGTCCCATAAACAGACTGTGCAATGAATGCATCAAGACCTGAACCCAGGCTTTGTTGATGCTTCCTTGCGATCGAAGTCATATGGGAACCACCTGCAGGACAGCTGAGCTCGTTCGCATTTGATCGCCGTTCAACCTTTGAAAAAAGGTGATTGACTGAATAAGGTGATTGACTTGGCAGGTCCATGTGGCAGGCGATATATTGACGTTGTATCAATTGCACCAGCTGAGGCTGCTTGCTGTTTCAAAGTTGAAGTGCTGGTCAAGGCCCGATCTGCCAAGACATCAGTGGTTGGATTGATCTCCTGAATGGCTTCGGGATCAATCCCGCCATGGGGAAACAGCGGTGGCTGCTCCGAGGAGATCAGGATCAGGCTTCAGCAGGGGCCTTGTTTGCTTAGGGGATGGCTGGCCCAACCCCTAAGGCAGGTGTGCTCAGTCCGCTGAATGGCTGCGGCACGGTCGCGGCACGGTCACTCATGGGCACCGAAGCAGACCAGCAGGGCCTCTCCCCAGCTGCTGGCCTTGTTCAGGTGATCGTCATGCACATGCTGAATCTTCTCCGCCTGCAGCTTCATTAACGTGGCCTGGCTGAACACGTGTCCTTTCTCAGTGGCCAGATCGATGACGTGTCTGGGTGTGGGGGCCTGGCGTACCTGCTCTTTCAGTTTCGAATCGGACTTCACCGCTGAGACGAAGGCGAGCAGGGCTGATTCAGACACAGAGTTTGAGTGCAAACTCAGCAAGTTTAATGAGTACGTTGGTGAAATAGCTACAGACTGATCAAGCCTATGGTGATCTCATCACAGCAATCGATTAATACTGAATTCATCGAGTGTAGCTGCAGGAACGCTGACGCCTTAGCCAGGTACGGAGCCTAGGCCAGTTTACTTGGGTTGATTCATGCGGGATTACAGCAATGAGATGGATTGATGCTATGAGTGAAGAAACGTATCAAAGGGCGATAGCGCTGATCATTGCAGGATGTCTTCCTTGAGGTCGTTGTCGAGATCCGTGGCCTCTAAGGTTTGTGCGATGAGGGTAAGCTTTGATTAGATCGAAGCTGTTCTAATTGGTCCATGAAGCTTGATGCCCTCCCCCTTCGAGACTCGCTTAATAGTCAGATTAAACAGGCCTTCTATACGAGTAAGCAATTCTTGAGGCTTGAGGTGGAGACTATGGATATCAGAATGCATTCGATTCTTGGCGGAATTAGCAGTACGCGCTGGTTTGCCTATAGGCGATTCAAGAGGTCTAATCAATCTTTGCTGGGAAGGTTGTCGAAAGATGAACCTTGTCAGCTTGCAATTAAAATCACAAAAAAAACAGGTAGAGATAATCGCATGACTTTCAACGATCTTGGCATCGTTGAAAGTCATGCCAAGAACATGGCAATCCAAGTGCCTGGGATGGTGTCAGGGGATGGCCGTAATAATGTAATTAGGGGTAGCGTAGAAGCCGATATTCTGATCGGCAACGGAGGTAAAGATCGTTTAACAGGTTTAGGCGGTGGAGATCTGCTTAGTGGAGGCAGAGGTGCAGATTATTTTGTCTTTAAGTTAAAAGCTCAACAAGGGAGTGGTCTCGTCGATACGATTACAGACTTCAATGGTGAACAGGGAGACCGCATCAAGATCAAGGGTGCAGAAACTTTTGCGGGATCCACTGGTTTCAGCGGCCAACCTGGTGAAGTGAACTTTGTGAGTTGGATTGTGGATCTAATGCCAGGCTCAAAATTCAAACCTCACATTCATCAGGGTGGCATGATAAGCGCTGATTCTGACGGAGATGGAAGTGCTGACTTGATGATTGAATTGCCAGGCGTTGTTAGTGTTGATTCCGAATGGATCCTTTTTGCGTAGCACTATTTATCGTGCAATTAGCAGCACTTGCTTGGTCACAGGTTGATAAATTTCCAGTACAAAATTCAGTGTGCTGGGATGAAGCCAGCGGTTGAGGGTCGCGGTGACTTGGTTCGCTGCTGCCAGTTTGAGCCGATGGCTTCGAAGCCAACCACCACCACGGTGATGCTGAAGGCAATCAGCCGGATGGCAAGCCAGCGGAGCGGCCCATGCAGAAAGCTCCTGTAGATCTTGGCAACGACAAGGCCTGCGGCGTAGCAGCCTCGCATCAACAAGCCCACCAAGCTGTTGAGCAGCCTCGGCAAAGCAGAGGCAGGGCTCAGTTCAGCGGCCACCTGGATGAGGAAGACCATGCCTAAAGCGACAAGCGATCCAGTGAAGACTTGAATCAGATGAATCATGGGCCTTGGTGTCCTGGCGGCCTTGGTGTCCTGGCCATTTGATACCAGGATCGCCCCTGCTGAGCAGATCAGCAACTATTCGCTCATGACCCACCGTCCCTAGAGAGCATTGAAGTCCCTCTCCTCAGCACAGCTCAAGGGATTGAGGCGACACATTGTTGTCCTTAATGACTTGTTGGCATTCATTCATTGTTGTGATCAGATCTGATCGAGCGACCAAGTGGGCTGCTTAGGTCTTGGCAGTCGAAAAATATCCAGAGATTCAGAAGTGGTCTATGGCTAGGCGGCTTGCTTATCGGTAGGCAACGAACTGCCTGGCTGACCCGTTTGTCATCCTGGAATGAGATGAACTGGCCAAAGGGGGCGCCTGGGATGAGCCAAGAGCCATGGCTTTTTGGCTCGGATGCTGAAAAGTTATGAACAAGAATGAAGCGCTGCTGATCTTACTAAACGAATGGAGAGGAGTACTCCTGCCGGCTCATTGATTGATCGCTATGCACCACAGGTCGTCTGATCTGTTCATACTCTTGCAGCGCCTTGCGGCCGTCTGTGTTGTTCTTATCGATAGCGGTGGCAAGGCAGATGGCATCCTCAAGTCCACTGCTCACCCCTCTCGCCTGTGCAGAACCCTGGGAGCACAGTGCTCCTTCCTGATTGCCCTACAGCGCATCAGTCAGTCTCGGGTCATCTTTTACAGCGCTTTGGCAGCTGCATGGGTTGGGTTCTGAGCAGCCTCAAGACCAAGTTGGCAAATATCCTTGGCTTGAGGCCATCGAGCTGCATTCAGTGGCTTTCCTGCCTGGTCATCATTTCGATCAACCCCATACCAGTGAGGCTGGACCCGGTTGGGGCTTTTCGCGGCAATGTCTTTCTGGTAAAATACTTATGATTTATCGGAGATATTGACCTTGTTCTGTTGTCTTTATTCATTCACTTATTGGCTTCAGTTAATAACAATTGAAATCTAATCGTGGGCCTTGCTTTAGGCTCTGTATATGAACTGGATGTAAAATTAATACAATTTAAGCAGCTCAAGCGTCAAGATAACAATAAGTGTTACATTTCCTTGGGAGGATTTAGCTGGATACCTGGATCAGCTACCTTTATTAAAGCCTCTGGCTACTCCATTCGAGCTATTCGAATGGGTCCAAATAGCTTCAGCGAACTCAAGCCAATGCGGAACAGTCCCATCTCAGTCCTGCGCTCTGTTCTTCTGGGGCTGCTCATCCCACTTGTGGCCAGTGTTTACCTGCTCCTGCCACTGCCGGCAGCAGCGGTTTACCCCAGTGGATTCCCTGATCAAGGGACAGATACAGAATATAAGAACACAAAGAGCAATCTTGAAGCCCTGAACCAAGCTTTCCCTTTCCTAGAGGTGAATGAGGATGGCAAGCCTTTGACTGCTGAATTTGTAAAATACGATCTAGCCGGATTGGATCTAAGTGGCGCTGACCTTCGCGGAGCACTTTTCAGCGTAACCAGCTTGAAAAGTGCAAATCTTCATGGTGCAAATCTTGAGGATGCCATTGCCTATGCAACACGTTTTGATGATGCAGATCTCTCAGAGAGCATTCTGCGTAACGCAAATCTGAAGAAAAGTGAATTTGATGGTGCATTGATAGAAGGCGCAGACTTCACCGACGCGATGCTTGACAGGTCTGTACAGGAGTCGCTCTGTGAAAGAGCCACTGGCAAGAACCCGGTCACTGGAGTTGATACCTATGAAAGTCTCGATTGTATCGGCCTTAACGATCGCTATATTCCAAAGAGATAATAATCCCTTGATGTTTCTTGCAGGACTATGAATTTCCTGCAAGATTGCAATGTTTTTACTGAATAACACTTTTCAGAACGTCGGCTTCTTGTTTATTAGCAGTTTTTATTGTCATCATTTATATCTATTTCCCGCTTTTCCCTGAATTCTAAACTGATTTGAACGTAGAGCCTTCCCCTGTTTGTCTCTG
>MPMF02028182.1_pt1 | contig 24563 bp, 20 predicted proteins | sample 1617271 | NCBI WGS metagenome assembly MPMF02 (sample SAMN05944812, study PRJNA350692) | marine metagenome | biome: marine; feature: ODZ; material: water; isolation source: 120 m water sample prefiltered with 30 um filter, filtered on to 0.2 um... | place: Pacific Ocean | collected 2012-04-09... | reverse complement strand
GTCATCACACGCACTCGCTCTACACCGGGTAACCCACACCCGCTTTACGACGGCGGTTTTCACCAATCTGACTCGCGACCACTTGGATTTTCACGGAAATATGAATCGCTACTTTGAGGCGAAGCGCAGGTTGTTTGAGTTGCTCCCACATGGGCAGCCGTCGATTCTTAATATCGACGATCCCCGCGGCTCCACCTTGGCGGATTCCGTTGAGCGACCGGTCACCTATGCCCTTCGGAGCGAAGCTGACGTGACCTGCAGTTCAGTTGAGGGGTCTCTAACTGGATTGCGATTCGATGTGCGAACGCCACGAGGTGAAATAAGGGTGCGATCAGCGCTTATCGGACAAGCGAACGTCTACAACATCCTTGCAGCAGTGGCCACGGCTGTGGCGCTCGATGTGTCGTTTAGCGCGATCGAAACGGGCATCGCGGCGGTGACGGCCGTGCCGGGTCGGTTCGAAATTGTGTCGGATGCAACCGATGAAGTCGCGGTAGTGATCGACTTTGCTCACACGGACGACGCACTGAGGTTGCTGTTGGAGTCCGCCCGGCCATTGACGCCAGGAAGATTAATCACCGTGTTCGGATGCGGTGGTGACCGTGACCGCTCCAAGCGTCCCCTTATGGGAGCCGTGGCGGCCCGCTTGAGCGATCTCGTGGTTGTGACCTCGGACAATCCGCGTTCGGAGGATCCGGCAGCGATTATTGAGGACATCGTTGCCGGCATAGAGACGGGGCACGCCGGCCAAAAGGGAGATCGTGCTTCGGTTCGGGACGTAGGAGAGGAAACACCATTTATGACCATTGTCGATCGAGCTGAAGCGATTAGCCACGCTGTTGGGCAGGCGTGCAGAGGTGACGTTGTGATCATTGCGGGTAAGGGTCACGAAACTTATCAGGTTATCGCTGGCGAGACGGTGCCGTTCAACGATGCTGCCGTGGCTCGTGCAGCACTGACGAAGCGGCGGAGTAGTGCGCGCGTGTCGTGAAGGGACCTGTGCCGAAGCAGCCACCTTGGCAATTGACGGCAGAGGAGATCGCTAGTGTTGTCGGGGGGACGTTGGTTTCGGGTGAGCAAGATGAGCGGTTTGGGCCAGTCTCAATCGACACACGCACCTTAGCCGCCGGTGATTTATTTTTTGCGATTCGTGGCGACCGGTTCGATGGTCATGACTTTGTGTCAGGTGCGCTCGATTGCGGAGCTCGAGGTGTGGTGGTGAGTGATCGCAGAGCGGTACCGACTTCGGTGACAGCGGTCGTCATCATCGTACAGGACACTGTCGGAGCGTTGCAGGCCTTGGCTCAGCATGTCCGGAGTGGGTCTGGGGCGCGTGTCATCGCGATCACCGGTAGCACAGGTAAGACATCAACTAAAGAGATCGTTGCAGTGATGCTTCAGACCCGTTATCGAGTTGTTCGAAATCAGGGTAACCGGAATAACCATATTGGGCTTCCGCTATCACTTTTGGCCTTACTGGCACGGCCGGAACTCGCCGTCGTGGAACTTGGCATGAACCACGTTGGCGAGATCGCACGTCTAGTAGCCATCGCAAAACCTGACGTTCGTGTATGGACTAATGTTGGGGACGCACATGTGGGGTTACTCGGCTCAGTCGAGAGGGTTGCCGACGCTAAGGCCGAGATCATGGAAGGGGCAACCCCCGACAGTTTATTGATTGCGAATGCCGACGACGCGTATGTGATGTCGCGCGCTCACCAGTTTCCTGGACAGGTCGTCACGTTTGGAATTCACGCACCAGCTGATGTCAAGGCGGGCGATGTACGCGATCGGGGCCTTAGTGGTATTGAGGCCACCATCACCACCAGCGAAGCATCGTTGCCGCTACGGGTGCCGCTCCTTGGACTCGGACAATTTGCGAATGTGCTAGCAGCGGTCACTGTCGCGTTACAGTTCCAGATTCCACTCCATACGATCGCGGCTGAGGCGAGCGCACTGAAACCGTTTGTGCATCGGGGCGAGGTGTTCAGGCTGCGGAACGACATTGTTGTTGTCGATGACTCCTACAATTCGAGTCCATCGGCTCTCACGGTTGCGCTGGAAATCTTGAACACTGAAAAGGCCGACGGGCGACGGGTGGCTGTGCTCGGCGAAATGCGTGAGTTGGGTTCGCGCGGTCGGGAACTCCACCGGCACAGCGGCCTCATGGCTGCCAAATGCGGACTTGATCTATTGGTGTCAGTGGGTGGCCCGGATGCGATCGCTTTAGCGGACGGTGCGGTCGATGGGGGCCTCAACCCGGAACAGGTTCACCACGTCACCACTAGTGATGAGGCCGGCCCGTTGACTGCGTCATTACTGCACACGAGCGATCTCGTAGTCGTCAAAGGGTCCCGTGGCGTGCAGACCGACTTGGTCGTCGAGTATTTGAAATCGGAGCTGGCGTGATGCTGTATCACCTACTGTACCCGTTCCATACTGAGTTATCGGTGCTCAACGTGACGCGTTACATCACGTTTCGGACCGCCATTGCGAGTCTCACCGCGTTGGCGATCAGTCTTCTATTGGGCCCATGGATGATCCGAAAACTCCGCGAGGCGCAGATCGGCCAAGTCATCCGAGTGGAAGGGCCGGCAGCACACCAGCCAAAGGCTGGTACGCCAACGATGGGTGGATTGTTAATCCTTACTGCAGCACTCACGCCGACATTACTGTGGGCCGACCTCACGAACCCGTATATCTGGATTGCCGTCTTATCGACGATTGCATTCGGTGCGGTTGGGTTTGTTGATGACTACCTCAAGATCAGCAGACAGTCGCATCATGGACTACGCCCCCGCTACAAGTTCGTGGCCCAGATTGCCATCGCCGTGGGGGTGGGCATGGCTCTACTGGCTTTAACCGACGAGGGTGTTTACAACACGAACCTGATCTTTCCGTTCTTTAAGGACTTCGTTCCTGACCTCGGCTGGTTATATGTGCCGTTCGTTGTCCTGGTCCTTGTTGGCTCATCTAATGCTGTCAACCTTACTGATGGTCTAGACGGTTTAGCGATCGGTACCTTTACGGTGGCGGCAGCTGCGTTCACTGGGTTGGCCTATGTCACTGGCCATCGCGTGCTTGCGGAATATCTTCTGCTTGTTGGATTTCCGCCAACTGCTGAATTGACGATCTTTTGCGGTTCACTGGTCGGGGCGAGCCTCGGATTCCTCTGGTACAACTCTTATCCAGCCGACATATTCATGGGTGATGTCGGCTCCTTAGCACTTGGTGGTGCGCTCGGTACCGTTGCCGTGTTGATCAAGCAAGAGCTTCTCCTACCTCTGGTCGGTGGGATTTTTGTCCTCGAAGCGACTTCAGTGATTATCCAGGTGGCCGTGTTTCGTATGACCGGACGTCGAGTCTTTAAGATGGCGCCGCTCCATCATCACTTTGAACTCAGTGGATGGAGTGAACCGAAGATCATCGGACGGTCTCTCATCGTAGCGGTGATATTTGCGCTGTTTACCCTAACGACCCTGAAGCTTCGTTAGGCGAGATACACATGGTTGAAAAGGTGCAGTCAGAAGCCAACACGGAGTTCACGGTTGAGGGGCGCCGAGTGATCGTTGTCGGCGCCGCACGTAGCGGATTAGCGGCGGCTGAGCTCCTCGCTGCGCGAGGCGCTGACGTTGTGGTAACGGACATATGCACCGCGGTGAACCAGGACCTTGGCCGGTGGTCGAAACGGGTGACATTTGAACTCGGCGAGCATCGGAACCAAACGTTCCTCGGTGCCGACCTTGTGGTTCTGAGCCCAGGGGTGTCACCTGAGCAGTCAGCGGTTCGGACAGCACGTGAATCTGGTATTCCGGTTATTGGTGAGCTGGAGTTGGCGTCTCGATGGCTGAGTGGACGAGTCGTGGCGGTGACTGGGACCAAGGGTAAATCGACTACGAGCTTGCTTGCAGGCCGGCTTCTCGACGCCGCAGGATTCTCAACTCTGGTCGGTGGAAACGTCGGCCCGGCGCTAAGTGCCCAAGTTGCACAGTCGACACCTGACGTGATTCACGTTGTGGAGACTAGCAGTTTTCAATTGGAACTGACGGAGCAGTTTCATCCTTGGATTGCTGTCGTTCTCAATGTCTCTCCCGATCACTTGGATCGCCACGGGACGTTAGAGCGATACACCGCCGCTAAAGCGAAGATCCTGGCCAATCAAGGAGACACGGACTGGCTCGTGGTTAATGCCGATGATCCGCAGGTGCTCGCAATGGTTGACGGGAGTGATGCCCGGCGTTTGCCGTTCGCCTTGGACACATCGATTCCTGACGGTATCACGCTGGTCGATGACGTTATTGCGCGCCGGATGCCATCAGGGTCCGTGCCCCTAGTACCCCGCTCCGCAGTCCAGCTCATCGGCCGGCATCTTTTACAGGATGTCCTCGCGGCCGTCGCCATAGGAGTCATCGTCGGCGCGACACCTGAAGCGATGACACGTGCGGTGGCGGCATTCGAAGGTCTTGAGCACACGCTGGAGCCAGTGCGCCGGATCGGGGGTGTCCAGTTTATTAATGATTCAAAAGCGACAAATCTCACCGCCGCGCGACACGCTATTGAAAGCCTCGGTCCAGGCTTGGTGCCCATAGTCGGTGGGCGGTTTAAGGGTGGTGACTGGCGGGTTTTGCAGGACGGGTTGGTTCAGCGAGCGAAGGCGCTGGTGGCCATCGGTGAGGCGAGGCCGCAGATCGTGGAGGTGCTCGGCGGCAGCGTGCCAGTGCACGAAGCTGATTCTCTTGCTGAGGCGGTGAGGATGGGGTTCACGCTGGCAGCACCGCGTGGCACGGTGCTGTTGGCCCCAGCGTGTGCCAGTTTTGACATGTTCCGGGACTACGCGGAACGGGGCCGGTGTTTTAAGGAAGAAGTAGAGCGTTTAGCGGGAAGCGTGACGGAAATCGGTGAGCAGTGAGTAGTCATCAGTTGGCTTGCGGCGGTGGAGAACTGGCTGCTGGGAACGTAGGCTGCCCCGGTCTACGAGGCCGGTGTCTCGGTCCCCAAGTCTAGCTGATGACTACTCACTGCTCACGGACGGCCGCCACCCATGTTTCGGGCTGACCCGGCTAAACCTTTAGGGTTCGAACGGGCGAGCAGGAAACTGTAACTATGGCGCTAAAGCTAAAGTCAGACAAGGTGCTTTTTCTGGCTGCTTTTCTCTTGGTTTGCGTGAGTGTCGTGATGGTCTATGTCGCATCATCTGCGCATGCCGCTGAGCAGTACCAGAACGCGGAGTATTACCTTTGGAAACAGTTGAGCGTAGCGATCGTTGGACTCTTTGCCCTCTGGATTCTGATGCACATGGACTACCGGAATTATCGCCAGCCGGTCATTATTTGGACTGCGTTAGTCGGCATTATCGTGCTCTTGGTGGCCGTGTTGTTCTCGAAGGAGGTTGGCGGAGCACGAAGATGGCTTTGGTTGCCTGGGATCGGCGTCCAACCCTCAGAGTTTGCGAAGCTGGTAGTGATTCTATTCTCGGCTGCGATTCTCGAACGTCGGATGAATCGTATTAATGACATCGGCTACGCGCTCGCACCGATAGCGATCGTTCTAGCGACCGTAAGCATACTAATACTGCTGGAACCTGACCTCGGAACGGCGGTATCCATTATCGCGATTGTTGGGGTCATGATCTTCACCGCTGGCCTCAGTTTTCGGTATCTACTTGGAGGTGGGCTCGTCATCCTTCCACTGTTCGTTGCTGTCGTTGCCTATTCACCGGAGCGAGTGACTCGCTGGATGACATTTACGGATCCGTGGCATGACCCGTTGGGTGATGGGTGGCAGGTGATCCAGTCTCTGATTGCCGTTGGGACCGGCGGTATCTGGGGTGTAGGGAGGGGTGCTGGCGTGCAGCAGTTAGGTTTTCTGCCGGAGCCCCACACGGACTTCATCTATGCGGTCATTGCGGAAGAGACCGGCCTAATTGGAGCGACAGCAGTGCTGCTTTGCTTTTGTGTTGTTGTCTGGCGAGGAGCCCGGATCGCACTCCGCGCCCCTGATCGATTCGGTGCATTTATAGCGATAGGCCTCACTACGATGTTGACGCTTCAGGCCTTCATGAACATCAGTGTGGTGCTTAGTCTGCTACCCACCACGGGAATCCCACTGCCGTTTGTGAGCTCGGGTGGTTCGTCACTCCTCTGTAGTCTGGTGGGGATGGGTGTCCTACTCAACGTGTCACAGCACGCGTCGGCGGAGGGGTGAGGATGGATGGGTCAGACGGGCCAGTGGGACGCGAGGATGTCCAAGATGGTCGACCTCAGTGTGGTGATTGCAGGTGGAGGGACTGGAGGCCACGTATTTCCTGGCATTGCAGTCGGCAGGGAACTGCTGCGCCAGCGTCCGGAAGCATCGGTGATATTCGTAGGCACTTCACGGGGATTAGAGGCGAAGGCAGTGCCCCGGGCGGGATTCAAGGTCGAGTTTATCCGCAGTTCGGGTTTGAAGGGCAGAACTTGGCTGGAGACGGCATATGCCGCGATGCTACTTCCCCTGAGCGCTTGGGATGCGTGGCGCGTAGTCTCCCGTTGCAAGCCAGACCTTGTGGTAGGCGTTGGAGGATACAGTTCGGGCCCACTCGTGTTGGTGGCCGCACTGCGAGGTGTTCCGACCATGCTATTGGAGCAAAATGCTGTGCCAGGGTTGACGAATCGTCTACTGGCACCGTTCGTACGGTCTGCAGCCGTTTCGTTCGAGAGCACGCTAATATTTTTCGGTCGCAAAGGCTTCGTGAGTGGCAACCCCGTGCGTCCGGAGTTCTTGGACCCGATGGTCCAGAGCGACACGCCGTCCGACAGCTGTCGACTACTCGTCGTGGGTGGGTCTCAGGGCGCACAAAAGATCAACGAGGCGATGATGAGCGCTGCACCGGCGCTCGCGGCAATTCGCCCACGGCTGATTATTACCCACCAAGCTGGGCCTCGAGATGTCGACCCTGTGCAAGAAGCCTACGACACAGCTGGAATCGAGGCACGGGTGGCGTCTTTTCTCGAACCTATCGCTCCGGAGATGCACGCCTCGGAGATTGTCCTCTGTCGTGCGGGTGCGACAACGCTCGCGGAACTCGCGGCAGTAGGTCGCGCGAGCATCTTGGTGCCTCTTGCCACAGCTACCGACGATCACCAGCGCCGGAACGCGGAAGTGATCGCAGACGCTGGCGGTGCCGAAGTGTTACTGCAGGACGATTTACGAACGACGGTAGCTCAGCGGGTTGGCGCACTCGTTGCCGACCCGTCGCGCCGAACCCTGATGGCCAAGGCCATGCAAGGGTTTGCGCGCCCAGACGCTGCACGCGTCATTATCGAACGTGCCCTTCGGTTGGTGGTGTCGTGAGTGCCAGGATGAGACGCGCTGGCACCAGTGAGCATCTTCGAAGGTGTGGTGGCGGATTAGAGAGCCTGGACTAAGCAGATGTTGGGGTGTACGAGACGAATCCATTTTGTCGGCATTGGCGGTTCCGGTATGTGTGGCATCGCCGAGCTCTTGGCGAATTTCGGTTACGTCGTGAGCGGGTCGGATTTAAAGCGCTCAGTAGTTACTGATCAACTCGTCACCCTGGGTGTTGCTGTGCACATTGGTCACGACCCACAACTGGTATCCGAGGCCGATGTAGTGGTTGTCTCCTCGGCCGTCACTGACGACAACATCGAGGTTGCCGAGGCACGTCGTCGAAACATTTTGGTTATTCCGCGCGCAGAGATGCTAGCTGAACTGATGCGGCTACGCTCCGGTATTGCCGTGGCCGGGTCACACGGGAAAACCTCGACGACCTCAATGATTGCGTTGGCACTGGAAGGTGGCGAACTTGATCCAACGGTGGTAATAGGCGGCCGACTGAATGCGTTTGGCAGCAATGCACGGCGGGGGCAAGGCAAGTATATGGTGGCGGAAGCCGACGAAAGTGATCGTTCGTTTCTCCGTTTGACGCCGGAGATAGCTGTGATCACAAACGTCGATCACGAGCATCTTGAGCATTACGGTACATTCGAGAAGCTATGTGATGCGTTCGTCGAGTTTGGTAACGCTGTTCCGTTTAACGGTTCTGTTGTTGGATGCGCTGACGACGAGGGCCTGCGCCCTTTGCTGTGCCAAATGACAAGGCGGGTGCTGAGATACGGCCTAGACGAAAAACAGCCTGTTGATGTTCTCGGTAGTGAGGTGCAATTGCGACCCTTTGGGGTTTCCTGTGAGGTGCGTGTGCGCAAGACCGGCAAGAAACTGATGGAGTTATTGGGTCCCTTGCATCTACAGGTTCCGGGTCAGCACAACCTCGAGAATGCATTAGCCGCGGTTTGCGTTGGTTTGGAAGCCGGCGTGAGCTTTGGACGCATCGCAGACGCTTTGGCAGATTTTCGAGGCGTAGAGCGCCGATTTCAATTTCGAGGGGAAATCGGTGGGGTCATGGTCGTGGATGACTATGGTCATCACCCGACAGAGATTCAAGCGGTGCTAACGGCGATACGGGCTAGCCTTGATCGTCGCGTGCTGGTGGCCTTCCAACCCCATCGTTACACCCGGACTCATCAGTTAATCGAGGAGTTCGGAAGGGTTCTAGCGACAGCAGATGAAGTCGTGCTGACGGAAGTCTATGGAGCGGGTGAGGCTCCGATACCTGGCGCGACTGCTGCAGCAATTGCGGAGGCCGTCCAGCGGGCTGGCCAGCCCGCGGTGCATTTAGTCGACTCGGTGGACGATGTGACCGAGGCAGTCATGCAGCTCGTACGACCAGGGGATCTCGTTATCACTCTCGGTGCGGGGTCCATCGGTGATGTTGCTGATCAAATTGTTCAACAACTGCAATCTGGTCACTTTACTCGAGAAGATAGTGAAACGGGTGGTCGCCAGTACTTTGAGGTGAGGAACTAGATGGGGGTTCGAGCTCCTGCGGACAAGCGTTTCCATCGCTCGCACATCAAACCGTCACGACGACGGTCGATATGGCAGCAGGTGCGCAGACTCGGCCGAACCGTCGTACTGCTCGTCCTCGTGGGCTACGCGCTTCACCGTGCAACAGACTTGGTGCTCAACGCATCTATGTTGGCTATTAACAGGATTGAGGTCGAGGGCCTTTCGCGATTCTCGGAGGGAGAATTCAACGCCCTGGTGAGCCTTTTGCACGGACAGAACATCCTGACAATCGACCTCGATGGGTGGCGCAATAGGTTGACGGCGTCACCGTGGGTAAAAGATGTAGAGTTTCGTCGGGTGATGCCGTCGACGATCCAGATTGTTGTGTCAGAAAAGATGCCAGTCGGGGTCGGTCGATTCGGTGAGCGTCTTTATCTAATCGATGAACAGGGTGTTGTGATTGATGAGCACGGACCACAATATGGTGATTTCGATCTCCCGATTGTCGACAACCTTTTCGTGCACCTCGATCACGGGCGGCCCGTGATCGATTCGGACCGCAAGAAAATGCACGGCCGGTTCATTGAAGACTTCGAACGTCGGCCAGAGCTCTTGCGTCGAGTCTCGCAGATCGATGTTGCTGACCCTGACAATGTTGTCGTGCTGCTTGATGGTGACAGGGTGCATTTGCATCTTGGCAACGTCCGATTCGCAGACCGGATACACAAGTATCTGGAAATGATAGATGTGATACGGAAACACGTGTCTGAGATCGATTACGTGGATTTGCGGTATGGAAATCGGGTCTACGTCGGTCCTGCGGCATCAGAGTCTTTGAGTCCGATTGTTCCATGACGCACGCAAACGATAGTACGGAGGATATGTGGCTCGCAAAGATCGATATCTCGTAGGCCTGGACGTCGGCACGTCGAAGATTACCGCTATCGTCGGTGAGATCATGGACGACGGCGAACTCGACATCATCGGCATCGGTGTAGTGGAGGCGCACGGTATAAAGCGCGGTGTTGTCGTGAATCTGGAAGCCGCCGTGGGGTCGGTGAAGCAGGCGATCGACGCTGCTGAACTCACAGCTGGTGTGGAAATAGATTCAGTGCATCTCGGGCTTTCGGGTGCTCATGTCAAGGGTTTCAATAGTCGCGGCGTGGTTGCGGTTTCTGGAAAAAATAGAGAAATTTCTGGCGAGGATGTTCGTCGGGCGATTGATGCAGCTAAGGCTGTATCCCTGCCAAGCGGGCGAGAGATTCTCCATGTTCTTCCACAAGATTTCGTGGTGGATGACCAGGACGAGATTAGTTCACCCATTGGCATGACCGGCGCTCGACTCGAAGTGAACGTTCACATTATTACTGGTAGCGCGGCATCGACCCAGAATATCGTCGGATGCGTCAATCGCGCTGGGGTTGCAGTGCTGGATACCGTGCTTGAGCAGCTCGCTGCGAGCGAAGCGGTCTTGACGAACGACGAAAAACAATTAGGTGTTGTACTTGTCGACATCGGCGGAGGAACGACTGACTTCGCTGTCTTTGAGCGAGGAAGCCTCTGGCATACTGGCGTAGTCGCGATCGGAGGCGGGCATTTTACGCAAGATATCGCCGTTGGCTTACGGACACCAATTCCTGAGGCCGAGAAGATCAAACGCCGTTGCGGCTGTGCCTTATCTGCTCTGGTCGAAGAAGATCAGACAATCGACGTTGTTAGCCACGGCGGGCGACCACCTCGTGTTATGGCGAGGCGGCTCTTGTCTGACATCCTGCAGCCGCGTGCTGAGGAGGTCTTTCATCTTCTTTGGGACGAGATCCGGCGCGCGGGATACGAAAACGCCTTGAATGCAGGCATCGTTCTGACTGGTGGTGCGTCTGTACTAGAGGGAACAGCCGAGACTGCAGAACAAATCTTCGATCTTCCAATTAGGGTCGGGTCTCCAAGCGAAATCGGCGGACTAGCCGATCACGCACATAGCCCACAGTTTGCAACAGCGGTGGGACTCGTGATGTATGCTCACCGCAACTATTTTCCTCAACCATCGGGATTGGTTGGAGCAGGCGCGTTGAGTCGCGTCGCGGGTCGCTTACGAGGTTTGTTCCGGGAATTCTTTTAGATTGGGACTTGTTCTGGCGGTTTGCCCGCCCCTAGGTGGAGATTGAACTTGACACTCCTTTTTTCTTATCAATAATCTATATCTTGTATGAGGGAAGCTCGCTAGGCCTACCTGTTGTGAGCTTGTTAGCTGTTAATCATCGTAGATGAACTCCTAAAGATGACGGATGCGCGCCCAAACCGGACTAATGCCAACAGGGTTGCCCCTGGTAGCTCCTTGCGATTAACGCTTGACGATGAGAGTCGGGCGGGTGCTCGCATCAGGGTGATAGGTGTCGGAGGGGGTGGTGGTAACGCCGTTAACAGGATGGTGAAGTCTGGTCTGCAAGGAGTCGACTTCATTGTTGCTAACACAGACATCCAGGCTCTTCAAGCTAACGGCGCGCCGAGCAAGATTCAATTAGGGGTGAAACTCACCAAGGGACTCGGTGCGGGCGCCGACCCGAACCTCGGGCGAGAGGCGGCACTAGAGAATACAAACGAACTCATTGACGCTCTTGATGGTGCTGACATGGTGTTCGTGACAACGGGTCTTGGGGGTGGTACGGGCACGGGAGCGGCACCGGTGATCGCCAATTTGGCCAGTGAGCTTGGATGCCTGACGGTTGCTGTGGTTACTAAGCCTTTTCAATTTGAGGGTAAGCAGCGCGCTACGCGTGCCGATGAAGGACTCGACAAACTTCGCGACAGCGTAGATTCGGTAATCAGCATTCCGAATGAGCGTCTCTTATTGACGAAGAGCATGACCTTTCGTAAGGCGTTTGAAAAGGTTGATGACGTGCTTCTCCAAGCTGTTCAGGGTATTTCTGACCTAATTTTGGTACCCGGCTTGATCAACCTCGACTTCGCTGACGTGAGAACTATCATGTCTCGGACTGGCATGGCCATCATGGGCACTGGAGTTGGCAAAGGTGCGAGCCGAGCGAACGCCGCAGCAAATCGGGCAATTTCCAGTCCTCTTTTGGAAGATGCGGCTGTTGAGGGAGCGCGCGGTGTCATCATTAACGTCACTGGAGGCAACGACCTATCCATTGGTGAAGTCAATGAAGCATCGTCGATTATCCATCAAGCTGCGCACGACGACGCCAATATTATTTTCGGCGCAGTCGTCGATCCGCGGATGCAAAGCCAAGTTAAAATCACCGTGATAGCGACGGGATTTGACAAGCATGCGAGCACGGCGGAGGAACCGGCTTCGACACCAGTCGACCTTCAGGATTACTCGTCGTTGAAGCAGGGAGGCCATGAGCCGGCTGCCGAGGCGCCGAGACTATCACTGGCCAGGTCAGTGGAGTCTGAGCTATCGCGTGAGCCCAAACCGACCCCCGTCATAACCCAGTCCAGTCCGGATGATCATTCGGAACAAGTGGCCGGTGACCTTTTATTGGCAGGGCATGGTGATTCCCAAGCCGCTCTTGGCACCCAAATGAATATTGCTAAGCGGTTAGAAAAACTTATTAATCAACCTACAGAATCCACGACAGCGAATGGTGAATTGAAGGATGCTGACCTGAGTGACCCTGACGCAGTGGAGTTCGACACGCCAGCCTTCTTGCGCCGATAGTCGTGAGGTAAGCTGCCTTTCCATCGTCCTATCGTGAATCAGCCTGCGTGGTAGAGTAGGGGCGGAGCGGCCTAGTTCTTCCCACAGTGTGCTTGCGCAGCCACCGTTGTCCGTGCTGCACGCCGTTTCTGAATTCAAACTCGTTATGTCCTTTTGGCAGCAGCGTCAGGCGGCCCAGCAATTGCTCAGCCTTGAGCGGGGGCGCGGTCGTCGATCCGTTGGAGACCGGCTTCGTGTTGTGCTCGCGTTTCCTAATACCTACTACGTGGGTATGTCGAATCTCGGCGTGCAGACGGTGCATCATCTCTTTAATGTGGAAGATGGAGTTTCGTGTGAACGTGTCTTCTTACCACCGAAGCAGGAGCTCCGAGCACTGCTATCGTCTCGGACGCCGTTGCTAACACTTGATACCCAGACCCCGGTATCAGACTTTGATGTACTGGCGTTCACCGTATCGTTTGAGTGGGATTACGTGAATATCTTGACGATGATGCGTCTTGCGGGAATGCCGGTCTACGCAAGCGAGCGTAACGATCGGTACCCCCTAGTTGTTCTCGGCGGAGCCGTCACATTCTTGAACCCTGAGCCGCTTGCCCCATTCGTTGATGTCGTGACTGCCGGCGAAGGCGAGGCACTAATACCGTCTCTAGTCTCGGCTGTCAGCGCAACGGATCGGAGTTCGGCCTTGCGACGCTTAGCGACTCTGCCTGGTTTCTATGTACCTACCTTGTATCGGGTGAGTTACGACGATAGAGGGGTAGTTAAGCCTTACCAGGCCACGGAGCCGACCGTCCCACCGTTCGTTTCAAAGGCTGCTGTGAGGACTATTGACGACATCGAACCGCCATGCACCAGAGTCTTCACGCCTCAGACGGCGTTCGGTTCGCGCTTCTTGATTGAGGTGGTCCGTGGCTGTGCGAAACTCTGCCGCTTCTGTTGGGCCGGCTATAACTACCTGCCTGTACGTGCATTTTCCACTGATCGGATACTCTCATTGGCCGAGTCAGCCAAGCCCTACGCCAACCGGGTTGGTTTGGTATCGATTGCTTTATGCGATCATCCGGATATTGAAGAAATCCTCGAACGCTTACTTGCGCTTGACTACACAGTAAGCCCGGCGTCGTTGCGACTAGATGATCTCACCCCACAGATCGTACAACTGCTCCGTCAAAGTGGAGAGCGCACGGTTACGATTGCTCCGGAGACAGGGTCTGATCGATTACGGCGCGTCATAAACAAGGTCATGACTAACGCTCAAATTCTCGACAAGGCTGATCTAATCTTTTCCAGTGGTATTGAAAACCTGAAGCTTTACTTCATGCTCGGTCTGCCTACGGAAACGGACGAAGATCTCGTGGCCATTCGTGATCTTGTTGTCCAGCTTCGCGACCGGATGCTCAAGTACGCTCGTCGTCGTGGCCGCCCTGGACGAATAGTCGGCAGTGTGAATCCACTTGTGCCAAAACCCGGCACGAGTTATCAGTGGCTTCCAATGACGTCACCGGCGATAGTGGCATCTCGGACAAAGCGTCTCAAGGGTCTTTTGTCTGGCCTCGACCATGTCTATCTGTCTATCAAGTCTGAACGGCAGTCGTTTTATCAGGCGCTGCTGTCACTTGGCGATCGCCGGGTTGCTCCTGTCATCGACGCCGCCTCACAGAACGGGGGAGATTGGCGCCGAGCTGCTGAAACGGCAGATGTAGACCCTAAATTTTGGGTTTTGCGAGACCGAAGTCAGGACGAGGTGCTTCCTTGGGACATTATCGATGGTGGTATCAAGGCGGAATTTTTTCGTTCTGAGTTCTTGAGGAGTATGAGAGCAGAGCCAACCGTGCCCTCTAATCGAGGCGTCTCGCCTACTGTACTGGGCGCCTTGGCCAGTCATCAGACTTCCTAGGTGAAGGCCACAGGAATTACCGACTACGCAGTTTCCCCTTAGTTGACGTCGTCCACCGCTTGTCTTTTCGAGAATTCTTCAAACCGAAGGTCATTGCCTATGTCTTCCAAGTGACCGTGACGGTCATGTCACCTCAAGATAATTGTAATTTGTACGCCAACGACACGGTGGCGACCTTATGCTTCTAGGAACTGACCAGTAACACGTGAGCGAGTGCCATGGCATCCGAGTGTGTGATTGTCAGGAGGGAGGACTCTGCACCGAGTTGAGCAAATCGTCGCGCTGCACCTCCATGGAATTCCAGTTGCGGAGGTCCGCTACTCCGTACGACCTCAATGTCTCGCCATAGGACCTTCTGTGAGCGACCAGTGCCGAGGGCCTTCATGGCGGCCTCCTTAGCGGCGAATCTACCTGCCAAATGAGGCACAGGATTCCGGCGGTGTTGACAGTAAGCAACTTCACCAGGAGTAAACACCCTTGCCAAGAATCTCTCCCCGTATCGTTTCCAGAGCCGTTCGATACGGGAAAGCTCAGTCGCGTCGATTCCAGACCCTATGATCACCATGGGAAAAACAAACTTTTCAGTCAGATTGCCGGGTCGGTGCTATTAGCCGCTTGGCTTTCATCCATTGCCTGATTTGCTAATCGGTCGGCATCGGTATTTGAGGTTCTGGGTACGTGCTCAAAGTCGACTCGCTCAAGTTTTTCTAACAGTGTTTGTGCTTCCCGATGCAGAGGCTGCAAATTCGGATGGCGTACACGGTATCTGCCAGTCATCTGTCGAATCAAAAGCTGAGAATCGGATCTGATCAGAATGTGGCAGTGACCAGCGCCGACAAAGTAGGTCAAAGCGGCGATCAGGCCACGATATTCTGCAACGTTGTTAGTCGCGACTCCAAGTGATCCCTTAAGTTCGGCGCAGACCGTTCCGTCAGGATTTTCAATCCGAACTCCGAATCCAGCCGGACCAGGATTTCCCCTTGAACCGCCGTCGATATAGGCAACGAACATCGTAAAGAACCGTTGCAGCTACTCAGTCCGAGCTCAGGCCCAATTCTCGGGCAACGACTTGTTTACCAACTGGAAGTAAAGAATCCGACCGCAGCTTTCGCACTGAATTACTCGGTCATTCAAACGGATGTCGTTGAAAACCTGTGGACGTAAACGAACATGGCAAGAACTGCACAAGTTATTCTCGGCTTCAACAACTGCAAGGCCATTTCGCTTCTCGGCGATTTGATCAAATAGCGCCAAGACTGCAGCATCGATCTCGCTAGCCAACGACTCACGGGCAATGAGCGCCTGTTTTGCTGTAGTCTCAGATGTTGCCCGCTCCTGTTCTATTGTCTGCCGCTCGGCCTCAATTTCCGCTTCGACAGTCGCCATTGAGCGCTCTGCCTCATTTACCGAGGCAGTCAAGGCGTCAGTTTCAAGCATCGACACCAGTAGGTCTTCTTCGAAGGCTTGCACGGCACTCTTGGCCGTGGTGATTTCTGTCTGTACGGCCCATAACTCTTCGTTCGTTTTCACGATCATTTCATGTTCTTGAAACTTAGCAAGACGGCTCTTGGCATCTGAGACCTCTTTCTCAAGATTGCGGCGAACTTCCCGATTATCGTCCAGCTGCTGTCTTGCGTCACTGAGGGCTGTTCTGAGCTTATTCAACTTAGTTTCAAAGGCCTCGAACTGTGCCGGAATCGCAGCGATACGCCGTCGAGCGTCGTCAACGATGTTATGCAAGCTCTGCAGACGGATCAGTCGTTCGAGATCTGGCAGCATCGATCGAAGTTACTGTGGTGTTGCCCACGCAGGCGATGGTTCAGCTTCTCCTGCGGTAGTTGGATTCGACCTTGGGGCGGTGGATATATCAACTTCTGTCCTTCACGCTCGTTGTGTGGCAGTTGATTACTGCGTCAGTTCTTGTCTTGTTAATGGTGGGCCCACCAGGATTCGAACCTGGGACTAACCGGTTATGAGCCGGTGGCTCTACCGCTGAGCTATGGGCCCCACATTGGCTACCAGCTGACGCCCTCTCAATTGCTAAGTAGACTTGGTTCATACGCTTCCCTCTAAAAACGCACGAAGTTTTCGACTGCGAGATGGATGTCGAAGCTTTCTGAGCGCCTTGGCTTCGATTTGTCGAATTCGTTCACGCGTAACCGCGAAGCACTGGCCAACTTCTTCTAGAGTGTGGTCCTTACCATCACCGACGCCGAACCGCATTTTAATAACGCGTTCTTCCCGTGGTGTGAGGGTCTGTAACACGGATTCCGTCTGTTCTTTTAGGTTCAGGTTAATCACAACATCAGACGGCGGGACGACATTTTGATCTTCGATGAAGTCACCGAGATGGCTGTCTTCCTCCTCACCGATCGGAGTCTCCAGAGAAATTGGCTCCTGTGCAATTTTCAAAACCTTCCGAACCTTAGACACCGCTATGTCCATTCGCTCAGCGATTTCCTCCGACGATGGTTCACGACCCAATTCCTGTACTAAGGCGCGAGACGTGCGAATCAGTTTATTGATCGTTTCGATCATATGTACCGGAATTCTGATCGTGCGTGCTTGGTCGGCAATAGCTCTCGTGATTGCCTGTCGGATCCACCATGGGCATAGGTAGAGAACTTATAGCCGCGACGATACTCGAACTTGTCCACAGCCTTCATTAGCCCGATATTTCCCTCTTGGATTAAATCGAGAAATTGAAGACCCCGGTTCGTGTACTTCTTGGCGATTGAAACGACAAGGCGTAAGTTTGCTTCAACGAGTTCTTTCTTGGCTTGTTCGGCCTGAATTTCACCGCGCGTGATTGTGTGAAGAGTACGCACGAGTTGTTCGGATGTACTCTCAAGTTCAGCGGTAAGTTCACGCAGAGCGGCTCGAATTTCCCGTTTACGTCGCATTAGTTCATTACGTACATCTTCTTTTAGGCGACCCCGCTTCTTCTTAAGTGCTATCTGGCGATTAACGCTGTCGAGCTCACGCTGAACCCGCTGAACAGTTTCGACCGATTCCTTAATCGGGTCGATCATCCGCCGCGTTACGGCTTCGGTAAACTCAATGCGTCTAATTTCCCGGGACAGTGCAATCTTAGCGCGAAGCGTCTTCCACTTGGCGCGTCGATATTTCTTACGATCACGCTTCAAAATTCCAGAGAGCTTCGTTTCCAGCTTCTGCACAGCAACCAACGCTTTCTGAATTGAGGCTATTTGCTTCAGTAACTTACGTGCACGTGCCTCACTTCGCTCCTCACTGAGTTCTTCGTCGCCTCCAAACACTACAAGGTCTCTGATGTTTACGGTCCGGCTTTTGAGCTGTTCGCCCATGAAGATGATGCCTTTAGCCACGGTTGAAGTTCGCGAGATGGATTTAATGGCTGCAAGCTTGCCTTGTTCGATCCGCTTTGCGATTTCCACCTCTCCCTCTCTGGTAAGGAGAGGAACTGTGCCCATCTCGCGCAGATACATGCGGACCGGATCATTTGTCTTGTCGAGTGTGCCGGGCGTTAGGTCGAGATTTGGCTCTTCGGCGCCTCCCGACCTTGGGTCACGCGTTTTGTCGTCACGGGACTTTTGCTCAGACTCAACCACCTCGATGCCAGCGTTTCCGAAGGTAGTAAATAAGTCATCGAGCTCATCGGACGACGTAATCTCTGCAGGTAGTAACTCGTTAACCTCGTCGTACGACAGGTAGCCCTTTTCCTTACCGATTGTGATGAGTTGCCGGACTTCGTCGTACCTTTCTTCTAAGGATAAGGCCAAAATTTCCCCCTTATAGCAATCGTGAACTTCCCGACCTAAAATTGGCTCCCCAATAGCTCTTGTCGGACTTAAGTATTCAGAGCTTCAAGTCGCTGCACGAGTTCTCTCGTCCGTTGTAACAGCGAATTGATTCTTGCAACGCTGTCTTTGTCACCAAGGTCCTGGAGCCGATCGATTTCCTCCTGCACAGCAGCTCGTTCCCGCTCGTAGCGAAGCCTCTTCAGGGCTTGGCAGCACTCAGGAGCCGGCGCTGGAGCCGTTGGTTCATCAGCAACTTCTTTAACGATCGTGGCTTCCCCCTCGCCTAGCCGCTCGCATAACGTCTGGGGTAGGTCATTGGACGGCCACTCGTTCAGGGTGCGGGCTACCTTTAAAATTGGCGCAGAAGCCAGCCCATCGATATCGTCAGCGTCAAGTTCTGCAAGTGCCGATTGTGCACTCTCTGGTTCGTGCATAAGAGCCCAAATCAATCCTTTTTCTGCTGTTCGTAACTGCCCCTGACTGGGAAGTGTACGCTCACCTAGCGTCGGTCTGCGTTCGACCGCCGCTTTCCGAATTTCGGTTCGCACGACTTCTTGCATCACTCGAGCGCGGTGAGCCAACCGGTCCGCGAACTGGTCGCGCTGCGCGGTATCGGGAATGCGTGCTGCGACAGTCAGCATTTGGTTTAGGAAGGCCCTCCGCCCTTCGTCGCGGTGAATATCGTGCTCGGCTTCGCCCCGATCGAGCAAAAGTTCCAAATATTTCTTCGAGGTGCGCAGTTTTTCCTTATAGCTTGCACCCCCAGACGCCCTTATGAATGTATCGGGATCTTCGCCGGTTGGCAGCACTGTCACGTTGACCTGGAATCCCTCACCCAGCAGCATTTCACCTGAGCGCAGTGCCGCTGTTTGCCCAGCCGTATCCGAGTCGAAGCTCAAAATGACCTTGTCCGTCAAGCGTCCTAAAAGCTTGCACTGCTGCAATGTTAACGCAGTACCACACGTTGCAGCCACTGCTGTAATACCCGCCTGAAGTGGCTGGGCGAAATCAAAGTATCCCTCAACAAGTACCGCGTAGCCTTTTTTTTGTATTGCCGATTTAGTCAGATGGAGACCGTAGAGGGTTCGTCCTTTTGTGTAGATTGGAGTTTCCGGTGAATTTACGTACTTGGGCTGCTGTCCATTGTCCACTGCACGTCCGCCGAACGCGATGATCGCACCGCTGTCCCTGCAGATCGGAATCGTGAGGCGATTACGGAAGCGATCCACGCATGCTCCAGCGTTACGTTCGGCTACCAGTCCGCTGGTCAAGAGAAGCGGCATCGGAAAACCTTTTTGGTGAAGGTATTTCGTGAGACCCTCTCGGGTTGGTGGCGCATAGCCAAGTCCGAGCATCTCGATTGTCTGGTCGTTTAGTCCTCTATCGTGCAGTTGCTGGCGCGTTCTCGTTCCTGCCTGTCCTGCCAGGTGTTCCTGAAAATACCTCTCTGCGTGTTCGTGCACCTTCAGTAGCGACTCGCGTTCGGCAGCCGCCGCTGGATTACTTGGACCACCCTCGAGTTCTGGAATCGACACGCCAAAACGTTGTGCGAGTTGACGCACCGCGTCCTGGAAGCCAATCTTTTCCCTGAGCTCAAGGAATTTGAAGACATCACCTCCAACACCGCATCCGAAGCAGTGAAAAAAGCCCCGATCGCGATTTACGTTAAACGAAGGCGTCTTCTCGGAGTGAAACGGACACAGTCCCTTAAAGCTCGTTCCAGCTTTCTTGAGAGGAACGTGGTCTTGAATCACAGCAACGAGGTCAACCTGCGATTTGAGATCGTCGATGAAAGCCTGGGGAAATAGTCCCATTGTTAACTCTTATGCGGAGCTCCCCAGCGCGTTGAAAATACAATCAAACCCAAGGGCCCTAGGGGCACCTACGTCCATGGACGGAATAATTGCTGCGGCGTACAGAACCGGGCTCCGATGACTACAACGATAAGGTACCCGAAAGCGCAACCTACAATTCTAGCATTCCTACTGGCCTACCCTCAAGTGACTTTGTCGATGACAATACCGAGATCAACCGGAGTTACGTTTGGCGAAGGCTGCTTGGGCGCTGCACCTACGGAGAAGTCTCATTTTCTCGTCAGTGGAAGCGGCCAGTCTTCAGGCAAGGTGATTGATGGTACTAGCAATTGCCGCCGCGCCGAATCCATTATCGATGTTAACGACCGACACGCCGGTGGCGCAGCTATTCAGCATTCCCAATAGCGCGCTAATCCCATCGAAGGCGGCGCCGTAACCGACACTGGTAGGCACCGCAACTACGGGTACGTCGACAAGTCCACTCACAACACTTGGCAGTGCTCCTTCCATGCCCGCGACTACAATGATGACGCGAGCGGTGGAGAGTCGTTTCGATTCTGCGAGAACGCGATGTAGACCAGCGACCCCAACGTCGTAAAGGCGGTCGACCATGTTGCCCATGATCTCGGCTGTCACCACGGCCTCCTCGGCTACCGGTAGGTCGGATGTTCCAGCGGCAACGACCATGACGTTCCCGCGTCCCTGAGGTGCAGCCGGACCGTGTGAGATCATCCGGGCATCCTCGTGGAATACAGCGCTTGGCACAACACTGCGGACGGCATCAAAGGAGGCAGGTGATGCCCGCGTTATCAACAGGGTGTTTCCATTAGCAGTGATACGCTCTGCCACGGCCGCGATCTGCTTTGGCGTCTTGCCCAGACCGAATACCACTTCAGGGAAGCCTTGACGAATCTCGCGGTGATGGTCAATTCGCGCGAATCCAAGATCTTCGTACGGAGCTTGTCGTAAGTGGTCGAGCAGTTGCTCGTGTGCGTCGTTAACGTTGATGTCACCGCTATGAACTTGGGCGAGTAAGAACTTTAATTCAGACGGTGTCATGATTGAGTCTGAGCCTCGTTGACTTTGGTATATTTCAGCGAGTACGCTTCGGGATCGCCGCGTGGCAATTCAGTTGCCGGTATTTGATGAGCCATACATCGTGGAATGGCTTATCAGGCTTTAGTCTGCGGACAGGACTATCCCTGAGATTGAGTGGAAATTCAAGTGTTTGATAATGCGGTAGAAAAGACCCTAGCAGTTGGTGGAAAACGCCCTTCAGAGAATCGACAATGAGTAACACTGGCGAAACCTTAACTTTTGAGGCTGGCCTGCAGGATGTGATTGCTACCACCTCTGACATCTGTTTCATCGATGGGGAGCATGGGGTGTTGTCCTACCGGGGCTTCGACATTCATGACCTTGCTGCCCGGGCATCGTTCGAGGAGGTCTGCTTTCTGCTGTGGTTTGGCCGCCTGCCTACCCGGGATGAGCTCAGCACACTCCAGTCTCAGCTTGCAGAATGGCGACCACTTCCCGAGAATGTCGTGCGTCTTATGCGCTCATTGCCACCGGGGAACGGCATGGACGCGCTGCGTACACTGACATCAGCGCTAGCGCACAGTGATCCAGACGCTGCTAAGAATTCGCCGGAAGCGAACGTCCGGAAAGCTATCAGACTCACTGCACAACTGGCGACTCTTGTGGCCACCTATGGAAGGGTTGCGCAAGGTGGAACTCTGATCGACCCTGACCCTTCGCTAGGCCATGCCGAAAATTTCTTGTTTGTGCTGACCGGTGAACGGCCGGATGCGGTGGCGACTCGTGCTTTCGACGTGGCTCTGATTCTACACGCAGACCACGAGTTAAACGCCTCTACGTTCGCCGCGCGGGTTGCCGCGGCTACGCTAACCGATATCCATTCAGCTGTAGTGGCTGGAATCAGTGCCTTGAAAGGACCGTTGCATGGTGGTGCAAATGCCGACGTGATGCGGCTCTTGCTGGCGTTAGGTGACGATGCTGACCCTCCACAGATTGAGGGGGCGATCCTCGACAAGCTGGCTCGAAAAGAGAAAATCCCAGGCTTCGGCCATCGCGTATACCTGACCGAGGACCCTCGTGCGACACATTTGCGGCGGATGTCGGAGGAACTGGGTACTCGAAGTGGGCGGGAGCATTGGTACGAAATGTCTCGACAGATCGAGGTGCTTGTCGGTCACGAAAAGAACCTGAATCCGAACGTAGATTTTTATTCGGCATCCACCTACTACACTCTTGGTATCAAGGTTGATCTCTTCACTCCGGTATTTGCCGTTAGTCGTGTTGCTGGGTGGACGGCGCATATTCTAGAGCAGTATGCGAATAACCGGTTGATCCGCCCACGTGCTGACTACACCGGCGAACTGCACCCTAAAGCCTTCGTTGCAATCGATCAACGTTAGGATTACGTCATCCAACGGTCTCTCGGCTCTATCAGCTTTGGCCTATAATGGTCACCTATCAGATGGATCCCCGTTTCATTCGTAACTTCTCGATCGTTGCGCACATCGATCACGGAAAGTCGACGCTCGCTGATCGGATTCTCGAGGTCACGGGAGCCCTGCGTCCGCGCGAGATGGAAGACCAGGTGCTCGACTCGATGGACCTCGAACGTGAACGGGGCATCACAATCAAGGCCCAGGCTGTGAGGTTGCAGTACACCTCAGCCAGTGGTCAGGACTACGTGCTTAATCTTATTGATACGCCTGGACATGTTGATTTTTCGTACGAGGTAACCCGCTCGTTAAAAGCGTGCGAAGGTGCGTTGTTATTGGTCGATGCGTCGCAGGGCGTTGAGGCTCAAACGCTGGCGAACGCTTACCTCGCGGTGGAAAGCGACCTCGAAGTGATTCCAGTCATCAACAAGATCGATTTACCTGGAGCACAGGTCGAGGAGGCTAGGCGACAAATTCGCGATGTTGTTGGACTCGACGCGAGCGAAGCAATTCTGACTAGTGCGAAGGAGGGCACAGGCATCAAGGAAGTTCTTGAGGCCGTCATCGCGAGGGTGCCCCCGCCACGTGGCAGCCGCGATGCACCGCTAAAGGCGCTAATCTTTGATTCTTGGTATGACTCGTACCGTGGCGTGGTTGTCCTTGTCCGGATTCTCGCGGGCGAGTTACAAGAGCGGACGAAGGTGCGTTTAATGGCTTTGGGGGAGGATTATGAAGTTGAACAAGTGGGTGTGTTTTCGCCAAAGCCAGTTGTGACCGAGACTCTTGGTGCGGGGGAGGTTGGGTTCGTCATAGCTGGAATTAAGCATGCCAGCGATGCCAGGATTGGCGACACGCTCACTGAGGTGACGCGGCCCACCGAGACCCCGTTTCCTGGGTTCAAGGAAATGCGGCCTGTCGTGTTTGCTGGGTTGTATCCAGTCGAGGGTCATCAATATCCTGACCTGCGCGAAGCCTTGGAGAAGCTTCGACTTAACGACTCCTCGTTTTTCTTTGAACCGGAAACGTCGGCAGCACTCGGGTTTGGGTTTCGGTGCGGGTTCCTTGGATTACTCCACATGGAAATTGTCCAGGAGAGGCTCGAACGGGAATTTGACATGGACTTAGTAACAACGGCCCCGGGAGTACTGTATCGCGTGACGATGACCTCCGGAAACGTTAAGGAGATCGATAGTCCAGCAAAGCTTCCCGGGACCAGTGAAATTCAGCGGATCGAGGAACCAGTTATTACGGCGATGATTCTGACACCGGCCGAACATGTAGGTGCCACGCTGCGGCTTTGTCAAGAAAAGCGCGGAGTCCAGAAGAGACTGGAATATCTGTCCTCGAACCGTGTCCTTGTAACATATGAGTTACCTTTCAGTGAAGTGGTTTTAGATTTTTATGACCGATTAAAGACACTGTCACGAGGTTATGCCTCATTGGACTATCAGGTATCTGGATACTGGGAGTCACCGTTGGTTAAGCTCGATGTTCTAGTGAATGGCGAGCCAGTAGATGCGCTGTCGATGATCGTGCATCGTGATACGGCGTATGAGAGAGGAAAGGCTTTCGCCAACAAAATACGTGAGTTGATTCCACGTCAGATGTTTGAAGTGGCGATCCAGGCCGCGATCGGTGGACGCATTATCGCCCGAGAGTCGGTGAAAGCGTTACGTAAGAATGTCTTAGCGAAGTGTTACGGTGGGAATCTTGAACGCTTGCACAACGAAGGTGCGGATAAACAAAGCTAGAATCACGGCAACAACGATTGACTCAAAGTACTCGCGAAGTGTCGACTTGCGAAACGCAGACATATCAGTTTGCACTCGAATCCATTTTCAGGATCGCAAGGAAAGCCTCCTGAGGAATCTCAACACGGCCAACCCGCTTCATCCGTTTCTTGCCCTCGCGCTGTTTCTCCAATAGCTTCCTGTAACTCGTTAGCCAGCTCTCTCGCACCACCATGAATAAAATCGCGGCCATAACGTCTTTCTTCTTTATTGTCGTACCGTTTAATTGCGGACAACCAATGACTATCTTTCATTCTGTCACATTCTACCCGTTTAATGG
>MPMF02298131.1_pt1 | contig 24620 bp, 14 predicted proteins | sample 1617271 | NCBI WGS metagenome assembly MPMF02 (sample SAMN05944812, study PRJNA350692) | marine metagenome | biome: marine; feature: ODZ; material: water; isolation source: 120 m water sample prefiltered with 30 um filter, filtered on to 0.2 um... | place: Pacific Ocean | collected 2012-04-09... | reverse complement strand
CCGCGGCTCAACTCCACCTCGGCCTGGCGCAGCTTTGTGATGATCTGTTCAGTACCGACGCGCTTGCGTGGCATCCTACCTCCTGGTCGTGACACTCGAATTCTACCGCTCGGGCTGGAACGATTTCAGGGGGGCAGGTCAGTTGACCGTTTCGTTGCCGAAGGCGGAAAAGGTGGTAAAGCCGCCGAGCAGACCGATGACGAGAAACGCACGCGCCTCGCCGCTCATGAACGGTTGTGCCTCGAGCAGCTCGGAGAGGCCTCCGATCGCCACACATCCCGTCACGTTGACCGCCAGCGTACCGAACGGAAAGGAGCTGCCGGAGGCGCCCTGCACGAGACTCACCATCAGATATCGCGCGACCGACCCGAGAAAGCCGCCCATGCCGACGAAGAAGATCTGAGCCATTTGTCGCACCACGCCGCTGTTGACAACGGCCTGGATCGTAGCACGCGTCCAATCTACGGAAACCGCCTGTCGCGGCGGCGACTTGATGAGCATCCGGAGGATTGACTATGCTCTGAGCCTGTTTCATCGCGTCGGAACGAGGTCCTTTCACGCTTGAGGCATGTACGCTTTGAATACTGAACAGGTGGTTGAGTCAGCACCCGCGCCGTCGCCATCGGCCACGATGATCGAGGCACACGGTCTCTGCAAGTACTACGGGCCGTTCGTGGCGGTCGACGAGGCCACGTTCTCGATTCCCGAAGGGCAAATCGTCGCGTTTCTTGGGCCAAACGGTGCCGGCAAGACGACGCTGATGCGGATGCTCACGGGGTTTCTGGCGCCCAGCTCCGGCCGTGCGGCGATCGCGGGCTTCGACGTCCGAGACCAACGCATCGAAGCATCGAAGCGGCTCGGCTACCTGCCAGAGAGCGGACCACTCTATCCGGACATGACCCCGCTCGAGCTGCTGCGGTTCTTTGGCGAGGCGCGGGAGCTACCCCCGCGCGCCCTGAAACAGCGTATCGACGCGGTCGGCGAAATCTGCGCGCTCGAGCTCGTGCTCGAGAAGCCGATCGGCAAGCTCTCGAGAGGCTACAAGCAGCGGGTGGGGCTGGCGCAGGCGCTGCTGCACGACCCGGACGTGCTGATCATGGACGAGCCGACGGCCGGGCTCGATCCAAACCAGATCAAGCAGTTCCGCGAAAATATCCAGCGGCTGGGTCGCACCAAGACCCTGCTGATCTCGACCCACATCCTCCAGGAAGTCGAGGCGGTGGCAGACCGCGTACTGCTGATCAACAACGGTCGGCTGGTGTATGACGGTGCACTCGGCGACCTCGAAGAGAACGGATCGTTGGAGGAGCCGTTCTATCGGCTCACGCGTGAGCCATCGGCCGCGTCGGGCGCCCCACCGCCACCGACCGGCCCGGGCGACTGAGACCTGAGGGGAGGCGACGAATCGACGATGGGTGGCAAGGTCAACTTCGCGATCGTGAAGGCGCTGGCCAAGCGAGATCTGCGGCTGTATTTCAGTAGCCCGGCCGGCTACGTCTTCATTACGCTCTTCATTTTCCTGAGTGCGGCCGCTGCGTTCTGGCAGAACCGCTTCTTTCTCGACAACCTGGCCAACCTCGACCAGCTCAACCGTGTCTTTCCGTTTCTGCTGTTGATGTTCATCCCGGCGCTGACCATGTCGGTCTGGTCGGAAGAGCGGCGGCTCGGCACCGCAGAGCTTCTGTTTACGCTGCCTGCCACCGACCTCGAGATCGTGCTTGGCAAGTATGCGGCGACCCTCGGCATCTATACCGCCTCGCTGCTGCTGTCGCTGAGCCACGTCTTGGTCCTGTTCTTTCTTGGCAGCCCCGACCTCGGGCTGATGTTCGGCAATTACGTCGGCTACTGGCTGGTGGGCGCCGCGCTGGTGCCGGTCGGGATGCTGGCGTCACTGCTGACCATGAATATGACGGTGGCGTTCATTCTGGGCGCTCTGTTCTGTGGAACCGTTATTTTCATCGACACCGTCGTGGGCTCGTTCAGCGTCGACGCCGGCCGGCTGGTCGCGCCGCTCAGCGTCTTCAGTCCGTTCGGCGACTTCTCGAAGGGGGTGTTGACCTTCTCCGGGTTGCTCACCTTCGTGTCGGGGGCCGGTTTCTTCCTCTATCTGAATACCCTCGTCGTCAGCCGGCGTCACTGGCCGCGCGAGGCCGACGGCTATCCGATGTGGTCGCATCACGCCGTGCGCGCGGTGGCGCTGGCCGTCGCGCTTGTGGCGGCCAACGCCGTGATTGCCCGCGCGACGCTGCGTCTCGACGTGACCGCAGAACGGCTCTCGTCGGTCAGCGACGAGACCCGCCGGCTGATCGCCGAGCTGCCGGACGACCGGCCGGTGTTCATCCAGGCGTTCCTGAGCCCGGTGGTGCCGGAGCCGCTCGTCCAGGCGCGGTCGAACCTCATCGGCATCCTCGAGGAAATCGACGCGCTGGCCGGCTCGAAGGTCGAGGTGCTCATCGAGGACACCGAGCCGTTCACCGATGCCGCAGTCAGCGCGCGCGAGAAGTTCTTCATCCTGCCGCGTCAGATGCGCGACCTGAGCGGTGGGCGGTCGGAGATCGCCGAAGTGTTTCTCGGGGTGGCGTTCACCGCCGGCGCCGAGCAAAAGGTCATTCCGTTCTTCGACCGCGGGTTGCCGACCGAGTACGAAATCGTGCGCACGATTCGTGTCGTCGCCGGCAGCGAGCGGAAACGGGTCGGCGTGGTCGACACGATGGTGAAGATCTTCGGTGGCCAGAGTCTCGTCGGCGACCAACAGATGCCGCAGTGGTCGGTGGTCAACGAGCTGCGGAAGCAATACGAGGTGGTGGAGGTCAACGCCGAGTTCCCGATTCCGCCCGACATCGACGGACTCCTGGTCGCGCTGCCGTCATCGATGCAGACCGACCAGATGACCAACGTTGCCGAATACATCCGGCAGGGCAATCCGGCCATGCTTCTTGTCGACCCGCTTCCGGCCGTGAACCCCACGCTCGCGCCAAGCGAGTGGGTAGGCGACGGCAACCCGTTCACCTATCCGCCCGGCAGCCCGCGTCCCGGTCCGCGTGGCAACGTCCGTCAGTGGATTGCCGACCTGGGGGTCGCCTGGGAGCCGACGCGCATCATTTGGGACAGCTACAACCCGCACCCCGATCTGTCGTACATGCCGTCAGAAGTGGTGTTTCTGGGCGCCGGCAACGAGAACCCCGCGACCTTCAATGCCGACGCCGACGTGGCGAAGGACCTACAGGAGCTGGTGTTTCTGTATCCGGGGTTCCTGGGGCCACTGAACGATGCCGACCCGGACGTCGAGTTCGAGCCCCTACTACGCACCGGCGTGGTGTCGGGGCACAGCGGCTACTTCACGCTTGTCCAGCAGAGCTTCTTCGGACCGCAGATCAACCCCAGCCCGGTGCGCCAGCAGGACGACAATGACTTCGTCGTCGCGGCGCGGATCCGCTCGGGCGGCGGTGGCACCGCATCTGAGACCGAGACGACGGACGCCGCCGAGACGGAGCCGGCCGAAGACACACCGGCCACCCAAGACCCGGCCGCGACGGATGCGGAGAGCAGCGGGTCGCCCTGGACCACAGACGGTCCGCTGAACCTGGTGGTCATCGCGGACCTCGACTTCATTAGCGAGCAATTCTTCCAGATTCGCGAGGTGGCGCCGGCCAACCTCAACTTCGACAACGTCACCTTCTTTCTCAACGCGATGGACTCGCTGCTCGGAGACGACTCGTTCATCGGGCTCCGCAGTCGCCGTGCCCGGCACCGGACGTTGGAGCGGGTCGAGGCGCAGACCGCCCAATTCGTCGAACAGCGGACGCTCGAGGAGCAGCAGGCAGAAGAAGAGGCGGACCAGGCGCTGACCGACGCGCAAAGCCGGCTCGACGAGCGGGTGGCCGAGGTGCAGAACCGCACCGACATCGACGCACAGGCGAAGCAGATCATGGCGCGCAACCTCGAGGAGGTCGAGAACCGGCGACTCGCCGTGCTGTCGACTAACATCGAGACCGAGAAGGAAACGAAGATCCGAGCCAGCCTCGAGCGCATGGAAACTCAGACCCGCCAGATCCAGAGCACCATCAAGGCCTTTGCGGTGCTGTTGCCGCCGGTGCCGGTCTTTGGACTGGGTGTGTGGATCTTCGTCAAGCGCCAGCGGCGCGAGCGCGAAGGCGCGGTTGCGGCCCACCGTCTCAGGGAGTAGTGAGGCGTCGCGTTCTTCTGACTTCTACCTTCTGACTTCTGACTTCTGACTTCTTGAGATACACGCAATGAACGAACTGAAGAAGACCACGGCGTTCGGCGGCGCGGCGGTCGTATTGGTCGTGCTCGCCTTGTTGACTGCGCCTCGGCGAGCAGTTCCGGATGCCTTCTTCGACGTCGGCGAGACGTTCTTCCCGGAGTTCACCGACCCGGACACCGCCACCACCCTCGAGGTGGTCCGGTTCGATGAAGAGACGGCGGCGGCCGCGATTTTCCGAGTGACGAACCGCAATGGGTTGTGGACGATACCGACGCACCACGACTATCCGGCCGACGGCAAGGAGCGGCTCGCCCGGACGGCCGCCGAGGTGATCGCGATCACAAAGGACGACTTCCGCTCCGACACCGTGACCGACCATGAGGCTTTTGGCGTCATCGATCCTCTCGATCAGAGTGTCAGCACGCTGCGGGGACGCGGCCGGCGGGTCACATTCAAGGGGGCGAGTGAGGAGGTGCTTGGCGACCTCATCATCGGCAATCCGGTCGAGGGGCAGCCCGGATTGAACTTCGTGCGGGTGCCGGACCAGAACCGGGTCTATGCCGCACGCACCAACATAGACATCTCGACCCGGTTCAATGACTGGATCGAAACCAACCTGCTCGAGGTCGAGCGCGACGATGTGAAGCATATCGCGCTCAACGAGTATCAGATCGATGAAAGCACTGGCGGCGTGCGGCGCCGCGGCGAGTTCATCGTCGACGAGGTCGAAGAGGACATCTGGACCGCCAATGACGTGCCGGCCGGCATGGAGGTCGATGTCGTCCAGATAAACGTGCTGGTCGGCGCCATGATGGGGCTCGAGATCGTCGGGGTGCGGCCGAAGCCGGAGGGGCTGAGCGGCAACCTGCGGCAAGCATTCGAGGCCCGAACCATCACCAACGCCGATCTGCAGACGATGCAGTCACGCGGGTTCTACCCGACACAGGCCGGCGAGATGCTCTCGAACGAGGGCGAGCTGCTGGTCCGGACTGGGGAGGGCGTGCTCTACACCCTGCGGTTCGGCGAAATCCTCTTTGGCAGTGGTAACGCCGTGGCGATTGGCGACGAGACGAGCGACGACCAAGAAGGCGGGGTCGGCGAGAACCGTTACGTGCTGATTACCGCGGAGTTCGATGCCTCCGCGCTGCCCGAGCCACCCCAGCCCTCCAACCGCGACTTCGAGAACAAGGCGGTGGGGCAGTGGACCGACGGCGACCGCCAGAACAAGGAGCGGGCGGATCTTCACGCGCAGTGGCAGCAACGTACCGAGACCGGCCAGAGCCGAGCAGCGGAGCTCGCCACCCGCTTCGCAAGCTGGTATTACGTCATCTCCGCCGCCAGCTACGACAGGGTTCACAAGACTCGCGAGGATCTCCTGAAAGAGATTGAGGAAGCGCCGCCCGCGCCCACCGCGCCTCCAGCCTAGGTGGTACAGTGATCGGATGGGCAAGACCCTCCTCAAGAAGGTCTGGGACCTTCACACCGTCCGCACGCTATCGACCGGACAGACTCAGCTCTTCGTCGGGTTGCACCTGATTCACGAGGTGACGACGCCCCAAGCATTCGACATGCTCCGGGCACGGGGCATCACCGTGGCGTTCCCGGACCGGACGTTCGGCACGACCGACCACATCGTTCCGACGCTCGACCAGGGGCGGCCGTTCCAGGATTCTCTGGCCGAAGCGATGCTCTCGGCACTCGAGCGGAACTGCGCGGAGTTCGACATCCCATTCTGGAATCTCGACAGCGAACGCCAGGGGATCGTGCACGTCATCGGGCCGGAGCTGGGACTGACCCAACCGGGGATGACGATTGTCTGCGGCGACAGTCACACCTCGACCCATGGTGCGCTCGGCGCGGTGGCGCTCGGCATCGGCACCTCGCAGGTGCGTGACGTGTTGGCCTCGCAGTGTCTCGCGATCGATCCACTCAAGGTGCGACGCATCTCGGTGAATGGCGCGCTCGGCGACGGCGTGTTCGCCAAGGACGTCGTGCTCGAGATCATCCACCGCCTCGGGGTGAAAGGCGGGGTGGGCCACGCTTACGAGTACGGCGGCACGGCGGTCGATGCGATGAGCATCGACGAGCGCCTGACGATCTGCAACATGTCGATCGAGGGTGGCGCGCGAGTCGGCTACGTCAACCCGGACCAGACCACGTTCGACTACCTGCGCGGGCGTCCGTTCACACCGGAAGGCGATGGGTTCGATCGGGCCGTCTCGTGGTGGCGGTCGATCGCGTCGGATACGGACGCAGACTATGACGACGTCGTCGAGATCGACGCGGCCGACATCGAGCCGCGGGTGACGTGGGGGATCAACCCCGAACAATCAGTCGGTGTCAGTGAACGGATCCCGTCGGTGGGCGACACCGGTTCGAACGACGCGGTCAGCGAGGCGCTGGCGTTCATGGGCCTCACCGGTGGCGCGCCGATCAAAGGGACGAAGATCGACGTCGCGTTCGTCGGGTCCTGCACGAACTCCCGGTTGTCGGATCTGCGCGAGGCGGCGCGCGTTGCCAAAGGCCAGCGCGTGGCGACGCACGTCACCGCACTGGCGGTGCCGGGTTCCCGCTCGGTGCGGGCGGCGGCCGAACAGGAGGGGCTCGACCGGGTGTTCCGCGACGCCGGGTTCGAGTGGCGGGGCGCGGGCTGCTCGATGTGTCTGGCGATGAACCCGGACCGGCTCGAGGGGCGGCAGGTATGCGCCTCCTCTTCGAACCGCAACTTTAAGGGACGCCAGGGCAGCCCGACCGGTCGCACGCTGCTGATGAGCCCGGCCATGGTCGCCGCGGCCGCCATTGCCGGTGAGGTGACCGACGTACGCGAGGTACTTGCGCCCGTGCCCGCCTGAGGCCTATAGCCTGCAGCCAACGAACGAGAGAGGAGAGCGCATCCCTTGCCGAGTCGCATAGACCGCATCGAAGGCACCGGCATTCCCCTGCGCGGGGACAATATCGACACTGACCGGATCATCCCGGCGCGTTTTCTCAAGGCGATCACGTTCGATGGTCTCGGGGACCACGTGTTCGAGGACGACCGGTCGGCGGCGCCCAACCACCCGTTTTCGAATACGGCGTATCAAGGGGCGCGCATCCTGCTGGCGAACGACAACTTCGGGTCCGGTTCCTCGCGGGAGCATGCGCCACAGGCGCTGAAGCGCTGGGGCATCGAGGCCTGTGTCGGCGAGTCGTTTTCGGAAATCTTCAAAGGCAATTCCTTGGCCATCGGGTTGGTCTGTGTCACCGCGTCCCACGGGGAGATCGATCGGCTCATGGCGCTGGTCGAGCAGACGCCGTCGACGCCGTTCGTGCTCTCGTTGACTGACCGGACGCTCGAGGCAGCGGGGCGAGGGGTGTCGGTCGGTATCGAGGAGCCCGTTCGCGACGCGTTCCTTACCGGTACGTGGGATGCGACCGGGTTGTTGCTCGACGACTTCGACGTCGTCCGTGGAGTCGCCGCACGAGTTCCCTATATCCGCGGGTTCTAGAGGCGCCCCGCTGTCGCACGGCGCCTCAGCCTGTAGCCCGAAGCCCATAGCCCGAAGCCTGAGAAACCTGGCCGTGCTCACTTCGCGGCCGGTTTCTCCGCGTGCTCCCTTGCCGCCTCGAGGAACGCGCTGGCGGCATGGGACGACTCGCCGGATCGGCGGTACACGAGGCGCAAATCGCGGGGCATCCGTAGCTGCGGCACCCGCACCGCGACGAGCTGCTTGCGCGCAATCTCAGACAGCGCGCAGCGGCGCGGCAGGAGCGCCACGCCCAGCCCCATCTCGACCGCCCGCTTGATCCCGTCGAGACTCGCCAGCGAGATCTGGATGTTGATCGGCGCGTGCTTCTCCTCGAACAGACGAAGCACCCGTTCACGCCTGGGCGAATAGTCGTTGTGGGCGATGACGGTTTGTCGGCCGAACTCCTCCATCGTAATCTGGCGGCGGCGCGCCAATGGATGTTTCGGGTGGGCCAGCATCACCAACTCGTCCACGCCAAGGGACACCGAGAGCAACCCGCGCTCGGCGGGCCGAAAGGTCACGAACCCGAAGTCGAGACTGCGGTTGAGCACCTCGCCGGGGATCTGTCGCGAGGGCACGCGTCGCATCTCGACCTGGGCCCGAGGATGCTGCTCTCGGAATCGCACGACGATCGGGAGCAGCACGTGCACCGCTGCCTCGTTCACGCCGATGACCACGCGTCCGCGCCGTAGCTCCTGTAGCTCGCGTACAGCGCCTTCGGCTTCGTCCTTCAGCCGTGTCAGCCGCTCCGCGTAGTCCAGCAGGATAGTGCCGGCTTCGGTCAGCCGTCCGCCCTTGGAGGATCGGTCGAACAACCGCTCGCCGAGCTCCTCCTCGAGCCGTCGGATGGCCTGGCTGACGGCTGGCTGCGTCCGGTGCAGCCTGGCGGCGGCACGCGAGAAGCTGCGCTCCGCCGCTACCGCCCGCAACACCTGTAGCTCGTTCAATTCCATCGTGAAGGGGTCCCATAAATCGCAGTTATTAAGTAGTAATAATTATAACCTTGACTTGATATCGAACTGGTCGTGAACTAGGGGTGACAATTGTGGTGCAACAGACATAAGGAGAAACAGCGTGGCGGACAACAGGCTGATTATTTTCGACACGACCCTGCGGGATGGAGAACAGGCTCCCGGCTTCTCGATGAACACCGCCGAGAAGCTTCGGCTTGCACGGCAGCTCCAGACCCTCGGAGTGGACGTGCTCGAGGCCGGCTTTCCGATTGCGTCGAAAGACGACGCCGAGGCGGTCCGCTTGATCGCGTCCGAGATTACAGGGCCGGTCATCGCCGGCCTCGCGCGATGCAACCGGGCGGACATCGAGTGCGCCGGAGAGTCGGTGCAGGCGGCCGAGCGCGCACGCATCCACACCTTCATCGCCACGTCCGACCTGCATCTCGAGCGGAAGCTGAGGATCTCCCGCGAGGATTGTCTGCAGGCGGTCATCGACAATGTGACACTGGCCCGGGACTACACCGACGACGTCGAGTTTTCGGCCGAGGACGCGACCCGGACCGACCTCGACTTCCTGTGCTGCATCGTGGAGACGGCGATCGAACGGGGCGCCACGACGGTCAATCTGCCCGACACGGTCGGCTATTGCACGCCGGACGAGATCGAGCAGTTTTTCACCGACATCATCGGTCGGGTGCCAAACGCCGACAAAGCGGTCTTCAGCACCCACTGCCATGACGACCTCGGGCTCGCGGTGGCGAATACGCTGGCGTCGGTGCGGGCCGGGTGCCGTCAGGTCGAGTGCACGATCAACGGAGTCGGCGAGCGTGCCGGCAATGCGTCGCTCGAGGAAATCGTCATGGTCACCCGCGTGCGGGGTGACCGGGTGCCCTACACGACGCAGATTCAAACGACGGCATTGTTCCCCACCAGTCAGATGCTCAGCGACTTGACCCACGAGCCGGTGCAGGCGAACAAGGCTATCGTCGGTCGCAACGCCTTCGCGCACGAGGCCGGTATCCACCAGGACGGGGTCATCAAGGACCGGCGCACCTACGAGATCATGCGGCCCGCCGACGTCGGTGTGGCGCAGTCCACGCTGGTGCTCGGCAAGCACTCGGGACGCCACGCCCTGAAACAACGGTGTGAACAGATCGGTGTCGAGTTGAGCCGGCTGGAGCTCGACCGCGTCTATCGTGAAATGATCGATCTGGCCGATAGACAGAAGACGGTCGAGGACACCGACCTCTCGGCCATCGTCGAACGGGTGCGCGCACAGCAGGCCCCGAGCGAGACCCGCCCGACTCAGCAAAGCGCCTGACTCTGGTATTCTGATCGGAAGGCTGACAGAGCGCCTGAGCGCCGTCGGCCCGCTACGTCCTGTCTGTCGTCTTTCGATTCCAACCCAGGGTTCACATGCAAGCGACCATTGCGCTGTTGCCGGGAGACGGCATCGGCCCCGAAGTGACCGGCGCGGCCGAACGGGTGCTCCGCGCCGTAGCCGACCGGTTCGGGCACACCTTTACGCTCACGTCCCACCTCATCGGCGGCGCCGCGCTGCACGCCGGGCAGCCGCCCTTGCCGGACGACACACGCGAGGCGTGTCAGGCGGCGGACGCCGTGCTGCTGGGCGCGGTCGGCGACCCCGCCTTCGACACCGGCACGAGTGAGCGGCGTCCCGAGACGGCGTTGCTCGAGCTGCGGCAGGTACTCGGCGTGTTCGCGAACCTGCGCCCGGCGCGAGTCTGGCCCGGTCTGGAAGATGGAGGCGCGTTCAAGTCCGAGTTCGTCACCGGCGCCGACATGCTGATCGTGCGCGAGCTGACCGGCGGCATCTACTACGGCGAGCCCCGTGGTGTCGCCGCCGACCGGCAGTCGGCCTTCAACACCATGCGTTACTCGCGACCGGAAATCGAGCGGATTGCCGAGGTCGCGTTTCGTAGCGCCACGGAGCGACGCGGGTTCGTGACGTCGGTCGACAAGGCCAATGTGCTCGAGACATCGAGGCTCTGGCGCGAGGTGGTCTCCGAGGTGAGCGCGCGGTATCCGGATGTGAAGCTCGAGCACCAGTATGTCGACTCGTGCGCGCTGCTGCTGGCGACGAACCCCAAGCACTTCGACGTGGTGCTGTCCGGGAATCTGTTCGGAGACATCCTCTCCGACGAGGCGGGTGCGGTGGTCGGGTCGCTTGGTCTCCTGCCGTCGGCCAGCATCGGCGGTCGTGGCGGGCTGTTCGAGCCGGTGCATGGCTCGGCGCCGCCCATCGCCGGTCGAGATATCGCGAACCCGATCGGTGCGATCGCCTCGGCCGCGATGTTGCTGCGACACGCGCTCGGCGCTGGACCCGAGGCGGACGCCGTCGAGCGGGCCATCGGCGGTGCCCTGACCGCCGGTTGCCGCACCGCCGACCTCGTGGCCGATGGGGGCGCGACACCGTTGAGCGGTTCCGCGATGGCGCAGGCGATTGTCGAGCGGGTCGCCGATTCTGCCGCCGGCTAGCCCCGGCGCCCACTTGTGCAGAGCGCCGGACGAGCGTGGTAGCAAGGGCCTTCAGGCCCGCTGGACCCGTTGCGAACGCTCGACACAAGTGAGCTGCGGGTCCAGTCTTTCGTAAACGCTGGTAGGATTGCCACCGTCTTCCTGTATCACCGGCAGCGTGATGGGCTCGACGGGTCGGCGTTGGCACGACCCCTGGGGGGGCAGTCTTCACACATGCGTGCACGAGGTTCGATGCGGATCTATTGGAAGGGTATTCTTGCGGCGGTGTTGGCGCTGGCACACCCGACTCTCGCGGTGGCCGCCTGGCATGTGAGTGATCCCGCACGGGCCGGCGCGCCGCCGGCCCAACGAGCGGCGCCCGCCGGCGGCGGGGCGGCTGGGTCGGCTCGAATCGAAGACACTTCGTCGGTTGCCGTTATCCCGTTCACGAACATCTCCCGCGACCCGGGTGACGACTGGCTCGGTGACGGCATCGCGGAGACACTGGTTGCCGACATCGAGTCGTCGGGCACATGGACTGTCATTGCGCGAGAACGGATTCGCACCGCCACAGGCGACGGCAATGGCAGCCCGGTCGACGATGCCGGCGTGACGGCGCTTGGCCGCGAGCTCGGCGCACGATGGGTGGTCACGGGTGGTTACCAGCGGCTGGGGGGGCAGATACGGATTACCGCCAGGCTGGTCGACGTCGTGACAGGCCTGGTTGCGCGTACGGCGAAGGTAGACGGCGCCGTCGACGAGATTTTCAACTTGCAGGACCAGATTGCCGGCCAGCTGAGCACCGGCGTTCGTTCGGGCACGACGGTGCAGGCAACCCCGGGTACGTCCAGGCCCGGGGGACTTGCGGCGCTCGACGCCGCCCGAGAGGAAGGGGCGCCGGTGGTCGCCGACAACGGCTCCGCGCCTGTAGGCGCCGCCGTCAATCGCGGTCCGGGCCCGGTGGCCGGCGGCATCATCTTGCCCGACAGCGCGCCGACTACCCCTGCGCGAAGCGCGAGGCCGGAAGGTGTTGGGCCCGGTGGCCCTGGCGGGCCTGGAGGACGTGGCAGGCCTGGAGGTGCGCCAGACGCAAGTGCGCCGGCGCCCGTAGGGGCGGCGGCCTTTGCCGGCATCCTCGCCGGTCGCCCGAGCGTGACCGCCGCCCGGGCGAACGACGCGCCACGCATTGACGGACAGCTCGACGACGCGATCTGGCAACGTGCGACTCGCATCACCGAGTTCGTCCAGCAGAGCCCGGTCGAAGGCGCCCCGGCGACCGAAGACACCGAGATCTTCGTCGCCTACGACGACAGCCACATCTACTTCGGCATGTACGCCCACTACTCCAATCCGGGAATGGTGCGCGCCAACCGGGTCGATCGCGACCGGGCAAATTTCGGCGACGACACCATCTCGATCTACTTCGACACGTTTCTCGACCAGCAGCGCGCATACGTCTTCTCGCTCAACGGGTACGGCGTGCAGGGTGATTCGCTGATGGACTCGCGCGGCGGTGGCGGTCGTGGCGGTGGCGGTCGTGGCGGCGGCGGACGCGGCGGCGGCGGCGGTGGTGGATTTCGTGGTGGCGGGACCAGCGTGCCACGGGGCGACTCGTCGTGGGACGCCCTGTTCGACTCGGGCGGCACACTGGTCGACGACGGCTGGACCGCCGAAATGGCGATTCCGTTCAAAAGCCTGCGCTATCCGTCGGTGGGCGATCAGGCCCACCGGTGGGGATTTCAGATCGCGCGGCAGATACGCGACAAGGACGAGACAGTCGTCTGGGCGCCGCTCTCGCGCGATGTCTCCGGCTTCCTGCCCCAGATGGGGCTGCTCGACGGGATGAGCGGTCTGTCGACCAGCCGGAATCTCGAGATTCTGCCGACCGTGACGGCGGTGCAGGTCGGCAATCTCGACACGACGACCGGTGGGTTTCCCAAGGAGTCGCAGCCCGAGGGCGGTGTCAATCTCAAGTACGGGCTGACGTCGAACCTGACGCTCGACTTCACCTTCAACCCCGACTTCTCGCAGATCGAGTCGGACCGGCCTCAGATTGAAGTGAACCAACGGTTCCCGCTGTTCTTCTCCGAGCTGCGCCCGTTCTTCCTCGAGGGACAGGAGATTTTCAGCCTGCCGGGGCCGGTGAACTTCGTGCACACGCGGACCATCGTCGACCCCCGATACGGCGGCAAGGTGACCGGCAAGGTGGGCAAGACCACCGTCGGGGTGCTGGTCGCCAACGACGAGGCGCCCGGCAATCTCGATGACGTCTCGGACCCGGCGTTCGAGAAGACCGCCAACGTGCTGATCGGACGGGTCCGCTACGACCTCTACTCCGAGTCGCACCTCGGCGCCATCGTCACCGACCGCGAGTTCCTCGACAGCTACAGCCGGCTGGTCGGTGCCGACGGGAACTTCCGGCTCAGCGACACGACGTCCATCGGGTTCCGCGCCATCACGACCCAGAACCGCAACCTCGACCTGGAGGACACGTCCGGGAGCACGCTTCTGGATACGTCCGGGAACATGTTCGACGTCGGCATGCGGAGCCAGGGGCGCAACCTGAATTACTTCATCGCCGGCTACACGATCGACCCGGAGTTCAACACCGACGTCGGGTTCGTGCGGCGGCGCGACATCAAGTCGATCACCAGCAGCCTCGGCTATCGCTGGTGGCCCGAGAGCTGGCTCATCAACTGGGGTCCGGAGGTGGCCTACACGCGGAACTACGATTTCGCCGACTTCCTGGTAGACAAGATGCGGCGGGTCGGCGTGAACTTCTCGTTTGCCCGAAACATTCGGCTCAACGCGAGCGTGAACCGGGACATGGAGCGGTTCGGCGGCATCAATTTCAACAAGACCCGCTACTCGCTCGGCGGAAACGTCAGCACGATTGAGGCAGTCTCGTTCGGCGGGTTCTTCGGCTATGGGGATCAGGTCCAGTTCTCCGAAAACCCATTCCTCGGCCGGGGCGGGAGCGGCGGGCTGTTCATGACCGTGCGGCCGTTCAGCCGGTTGCAATCCCAGATCAACATCAACACCAGCAATCTGAGCAATCCGTTCGACGACACCGAGGTGTTCGACGTCAAGATCTACCGGGCGCTGACCACCTACCAGTTCACCGACCGGCTGCTGCTGCGCAACATCCTCGAGTACAACACGTTCAGCCGCACCGTCGCCGCGAACGTGCTGTTCACCTACCGGGTCAACTCGGGCACCGTGTTCTTCATCGGTTACGACGACCACTACCAGCAGGGTGACTTGATCCTGGACTCCGACGGCAACGCCGCCCATCTCGGCAACCAGGAGCTCTTCACGACGGACCTGCTGCAGACCAATCGCGCCTTCTTTACCAAGATCTCCTATCTCTTCCGCTACTGAGCCGTTGGCCCGCATGGCGTAAACGCCGTCCTGGTCGCGACAGTCTATCCCTTTGGGCGGCACCGAGCGGGCCGAACATGCGAGCCTGACGACTGGTGGACATCCGGCGCCGGGGTGAAGCACCTCACGCGACTTCAGGTGTCTCGGTCTGGTATTCTGAATCGTTGGGCCGACGGGCCCGCTTGATCGAAGTCAACGAAACCCGGCGCCGACAGCGCGGCTTCCTCTCGCGGCGAACGACACCTTACCTTATGCGTACGCACTGGCTCGGCAGTCTGACCGCTCTGTTCTCTGTGATGGTGTGCGCGACGGCGGCCGGGGCGCCGGTGTCGACGCTCGCGTGGACCCCGTGGACCCCGTGGACAATAACGAGCACCCCGCCGGCCCAGTCCGCAGCACCCGTGGGCAACGCCACCGCGAACAACAATGACGAGAGCGACCTGTCATCCGGGTCGGTCGCGGTGATCCCGTTCACGAATATTTCCCGAGACGCGGCAGACGACTGGATTGGCGACGGCATTGCCGAGACCGTCATTGCGGACCTGGAGTCGCTGGGCAGCCTGACCGTTATAGCGCGGGAGCGTGTGCGGTCGGTGGAAGCGGGTCGCGGCGCAGCCGAGGTCGACGATGTTGCCCTCGCCACGCTGGGCCGCGAGCTCGGCGCACGCTGGATCGTGACCGGTGGGTACCAGCGGGCGGGGAGCCAGCTCCGCATCACCGCGCGGATGGTCGATGCGGCGAGCGGCCTCGTGGCCCGGACCGTGAAGGCGGACGGTACGTTGGACGAGATCTTCGATCTGCAGGATCGGATTGCCGCCGAGTTGACCACCGACGCCAGCTCCGCCGGGATGGCACGGGGCACGCCCGGTGCGCGGGGCGGCCCGTCGGCCATCGCCGCACCGCCTGGTGAAGGATCCGAGCCAGCGGCCCCCTTGAACCTGAACAGGTTCGGTTCGGCGGGGTCGCCTGGTGCCGACACGCGCGAACCCAGTCCGGTGACCGGTGGCATCGTTCTGCCAGACGGCACCCCGCCGACTCGCGCTCCTCGTGGTAGGCCTGGCCCTGCTGACGGCGTCGCTCCTGCTGCCCGTGGCGGTCGGCCGGGGGCCGCGGTGGCGGCGCCGGGTGGTCTCGGCACAGCCGAATCGGCCGGCATTCTCACCGGTCGTCCGAGCGTCACCGCCGTGCGCGCCGACGACCCGCCACGGATTGACGGCCAGCTCGACGACGCGGTCTGGCAGCGCGCGACGCGCCTGACCGAGTTCGTGCAGGTGCGACCGCTCGACGGCGCGCCCGCCACAGAGGAGACCGAGGTCTGGGTGGCGTTCGATAGCGGGAACGTCTACTTCGCGATGCACGCGCACTACTCGGACCCGAGCATCGCGCGGGCCAACCGTGTCGACCGCGACCAGACACGCCGCGACGACACCATCTCGGTCTACTTCGATACGTTCCTCGACCAGCAACGCGCCTACGTCTTCTCGGTCAACGGCTATGGGGTGCAGGGCGACTCGCTCATGGGGGCTCGCGGTGGTGGCGGCGGCCGCGGTGGTGGCAGGTCCAGAGGCGGCGGCGGCTTCAGCGGCGGCTTCGGCGGCTTCAGCGGAGTTCCGAGCGGAGACTCTTCCTGGGACGCGTTGTTCGACTCGGCCGGAACCCTTGTGTCCGACGGGTGGACCGCCGAGATGTCGATTCCGTTCAAGAGTCTGCGCTACCCGTCCAGCGCCAGTCATCGCTGGGGTTTCCAGGTGGTCCGTTCGATCAGCGGCAAAGACGAGACCGTCGTCTGGTCTCCGGTGTCGCGAGGCAACCCGAGCTTCATGTCGCAGATGGGGCTGCTCGACGGTTTGAGCGGGCTGTCGACCAGCCGGAACCTCGAGCTGCTGCCAACGTTTACCGCGGTCCAGGTGGGTAGCCTCGACACGAACACGGGCGGTTTCGGCGAGGAGAGCCAGCCGGAGGGTGCGCTCAACCTGAAGTACGGCATCACCTCGAATCTGACGCTCGACTTCACGTATAACCCCGACTTCTCGCAGATCGAATCGGACCGGCCGCAGATCGAGGTGAACCAGCGGTTTCCGCTGTTCTTCCCCGAGCTCCGTCCGTTCTTTCTCGAGGGGCAGGAGGTGTTCCAGGCCCGAGGTCCCGCCAACCTGCTGCACACCCGGACCATCGTCGACCCCCGGTATGGCGCCAAGGTGACCGGCAAGGTCGGCAATACCACGGTCGGGATGCTGTATGCCAACGACGAGGCGCCTGGCAAGGTGGACGACATCAGCGATGCGACATTTGGCCAGACCGCGCAGTTCCTGGTCGGCCGGGCGCGCTACGACCTCTACGCGGAGTCCTATGTCGGTGCCATCGTCACCGACCGGGAGTTCATCGATGCCTACAGCCGCGTGGGTGGCGTCGACGCGAACTTCCGTCTCGGCCGCACGCAGTCGGTGTCGATGTCCTACTTCCAGTCGCAGCACCGGGACAGCGAGGGGGTCGAGCGTTCCGGGCCCGGCTGGTCGTTCAATTACGGCAACCGGGGGCGCAACCTGACCTATTCGTTCAGCACCGATGGGCTCGACCCCGACTTCCGGACCGATACCGGGTTCGTGCGCCGGGTCGACACCAGACAGGCGCGAGCCAGCGTGTCGTATCGCTGGTATCCCGAGAACTGGATTCTCAACTGGGGACCGCGGGCCAGCTACGACCGCAACTACGACTTCGAAGGGATTCTGCAGGACGAGGGGACGAACCTCGGGTTGAACGCCAGCTTTGCGAAGAACATCACGATCAGCGTCAGCGCGAACCGCGACATGGAGCGGTTCGCCGGCATCAACTTCCAGAAGCGGCGTTATTCGGCAGGCGGCGGAATCAACGCCAGCCGCCGGATTGGCGTTGGCGGGTTTTTCAATTGGGGCGACCAGATCCGGTTCAGTGAGACGCCGTTTCTCGGCGACGGCTCGAGCGCCAACATCTTCCTGAACCTTCGTCCGGTCTCACGTTTCCAGTCTGATCTGACGCTGACCGCCAGCCGGCTCGTCGATCCATCCACGATGCAGGATGTCTTCGACGTCAAGATCTACCGTGCCTTTTCCACCTATCAGTTCACCGAACGGCTGTTGCTCCGGAACATCATGGAGTTCAACTCGTTCGACAGGACCCTGGGCGCAAACGTCCTGCTGACCTATCGGGTGAACTCCGGAACCGTCTTCTTCCTCGGGTACGACGATCGGTACCAGCAAGGCGACCTGATTTTCGACGACAACGACGACCCGCTCTTCTTCACGACCGACTTCGCGCGGACCAACCGGGCCTTCTTCACCAAGATGTCGTATCTGTTCCGGTACTGAAGCTCAGACCCGGCTTCAACAGGTCGACTTAACTCCCTCTCTGGGTGTGTGTTACGCTGTGGTGTCAGATGTCGTGGGCGGGTAAACGCCGCCGGCGCGCCTGACGTATTTCGTTGTAGAACGCGTCGCGCGTCCCTTAGGTGGCGCAACTGACGTCTGGAACCGGTTGTTGGAGGCCCGGGGCCCCACCGCGACGCTTCCCGCCACGTTTTTCCTCTCCCAATATTCGCGGGATAGTGCTCTCGAGCCGCATCGCTCTCGGTCGCCAGTCACACGAGCTCACATGACCACACGTTGCGCCGCCCTGCTGTCCTGTGTGCTACTGCTGATGCCGGCGACATCCGGCGCAGCGGTTGTGCGAGCGGTGGCGTGGGCCGTCGTACCTACAATCGCGTTGCCGCCGGCTCCGCGGATGCAGTCGGCCCCGGTCGCTGAATCTGGCGCTGAGGTTGGCGCCGAGGTTGGCACAGCCGCGAACGATGACGGCGACCGAGCATCGGTGGACTCGGTCGTGGTGGTGCCGTTCTCGAATATCTCGCAGGATGCCGCCGACGACTGGATCGGGGACGGGATTGCCGAGACTGTGGCGGCAGACCTGGAATCGCTTGGCGATCTGGCGGTGGTCAGCCGTGAGTCGGTCGCGTCGGCGCTAGGTGAAGAAGCCCCGGCATCGCTGGACCCGTCAGCGGCCGCCCGCTTTGCCGGTGACGCGGGCGCCCGGTGGGTCGTGACCGGCGGGTACCAGCGGGTCGGTCAGCGGATTCGCATCACCGCGCGGCTGGTTGACGCGCGGTCCGGTGCGGTCGCCGACACGTTGACTGCCGACGGGACCGTCGACGAGATCTTCACCCTGCAGGACCAGATCGTAGCCCAGCTGGCCGTTGGACCCGCCTTCGGCGGGGCCGGGACTCAGGCCGCCGGCCGCGCCTCCGCCGGTCGGCCGGTCTTTGCCGTCGGGCCGGACGGAGAGGGCAGCGTGGACGCCCCGCCAGGTCGCGTGGACCGGCCCGACCGCGGCCGGTCAGACGGCGCAGGCGCCCGTGTCGCCGCGCCGCCGGGCAATGTCAGTGGTGGCATCATCCTGCCAAATGGCAGTCAGGCCGGGCGGGCCGGGCGCCGCGGTCCGGGCCGAGCTGGCGCGGTGCCTGGACCTGGCGACCCTCGACCGGCGTCGCCTGCATCCGGTGTGGCGGTGTCGGCCGGCATCCTCACCGGGCGTCCCAGTGTCACGGCGACCCGGGCCGTCGAGCCGCCATCGGTCGATGGTCTGCTCGACGACGCGATCTGGCAGACCGCCACCAGAATCACCGAGTTTGTTCAGGTAACCCCCGTCGAAGGGGCGGCGGCGACGGAAGACACCGACGTCTACGTCGCCTTCGACAGCACTCATCTCTATCTGGGCATGCACGCCCATTATTCGAATCCCGGAATGGTGCGTGCCAACCGAGTCGACCGCGATCGTGCGACTTTTGGCGACGACACGATTTCGGTCTACTTCGACACCTTCCTCGACCAGCAGCGGGCGTTCGTCTTCACCCTCAACGGCTACGGCGTACAGGGAGACTCCCTGATGGGCGGCGGCGGCGGCGGCGGATTCCGGGGTGGCTCCAGCGGCATGCCCCGCGGCGACTCGTCGTGGGACGTGCTGTTCGACTCGGGTGGCGCGCTGGTCGACGACGGGTGGACCGCCGAGATGTCGATTCCGTTCAAGAGCCTGCGCTACCCGTCCAGCGAGACGCACCGGTGGGGGTTTCAGATCGCCCGATCGATCAGAGGCAAGGACGAGACGGTGGTCTGGGCGCCGGTCTCGCGTGACGTGTCCGGGTTCCTCCCGCAGATGGGTCTGCTCGACGGGTTGCGCAATCTGTCAACCAGCCGCAACCTCGAGATTCTGCCGACCGTTACGGCGATTCAGGCGGGCTCGCTCGACAGGTCGACCGGCAGTTTTGACGAGCAACGGGAGCCGGAGGGTGGCGTCAACGTCAAGTACGGCCTGACGTCGAACCTCACGCTGGACTTCACCTACAACCCCGATTTCTCACAGATCGAGTCGGACCGCCCGCAGATCGAGGTGAACCAGCGGTTTCCGCTGTTTTTCTCAGAGCTGCGCCCGTTCTTCCTGGAGGGGCAGGAGGTCTTCGACATCCGGGGCCCGGTGAACCTCATCCACACCCGCACGATCGTCGACCCGCGGTATGGCGCCAAGCTGACCGGCAAAGTCGGCAAGACCACAATGGGCGTGCTCTTTGCCAACGACGAGGCGCCCGGGAAGGTCGATGATCCGACCGACCGCGCGTTCGGTCTGGCCGCGAACTCGGTCATGGGCCGAGTCCGGTACGACCTGTACTCGGAGTCGCACATCGGCGCCATCATGACCGATCGGGAATTTCTCGACAGTTACAGCCGGCTGGTTGGGGTCGATGGCCGCTTCCGCATCAATCCGACGACGTCGGCCGACTTTATGGCGATCTCGTCGCAGAACCGCGACCTCGATGGCAACGAACGCTCCGGGCCGATGTTCGACCTCGGGCTTCGGCACAGCGGGCGCAACCTGAGCTACAGCATCTCCTCCTACTCGCTCGACCCCGAGTTCGACACAGAGGTCGGCTTTGTGCGGCGACGCGACATCAAACGCGTATCGAGCAGCGTCTCGTATCGGTGGTGGCCCGAGAGCTGGATCATCAACTGGGGACCGAGCCTCAGCTACAGCCGGAACTGGAACTTCGATGACGTGCTGGAGGATGAGTCAACGCAACTCCGACTCAACGCCTCGTTTGTGAAGAACATCCGGTTCAACGGCAGCGTCCGTCGCGAGATGGAGCGGTTCCTCGGGATCGACTTCTTCAAGAATCGCTATTCCTTCTCTGGCAACGTCAGCACCAGCCGACTCATCTCGTTCGGCGGCGGGTTCAACTGGGGCGAGCAGGTCCGCTTCAGCGGCACGCCGTTCCTTGGCGACAGCACCAGCGGGAACATGTTCATGATGCTGCGTCCCCTCAGCCGGCTCCAGTCGTCGATCAACGTGAACACGAGCCGGCTCGTCGACCCGTTCGACCAGACCGACGTGTTCGACGTCAAGATCTTCCGCGCCTCGACGACTTACCAGTTCACCGACCGCCTCCTGCTTCGCAACATCATGGAGCACAACACGTTCAGCGGGACGCTCGGCGCGAACCTCCTGGTCACCTATCGTGTCAACTCGGGCACCGTATTCTTCATCGGCTACGACGATCGCTACCGGCAAGGCGACCTGATCTTCGACGACGACGACGAGCCGCTGTATTTCACGACCGATTTCCAGCGCACCAACCGCGCGTTCTTCACCAAGATCTCGTACTTGTTCCGGTACTGAAACGTCGGTAGCAAGGCCCTTCAGGGCCGCCCGGCGCGAGCGGCTGAACCGACGGCGTTACGGGCCTGAAGGCCCTTACTACCGCTTTCCTTCTGACTTCTGTATTCTGACTTCTGAATTCTTCGTATTGGAGGTTCCCGTGTTCCGATCCCTCTTCGCCGTTGTCATCGGTCTGGTCGTCGTCGGTGCCGGCATCGCCGGTGCGCAGCAGATCCCGCTCGACAAGATCACCGTGCCACCCGGGTTCTCGATCGAGGTCTATGCCCCCGATGTGCCGAACGCGCGCTCGATGGCGCTGTCGCCGACCGGTACGCTGTTCGTCAGCACGCGCCAGGCCGGCGACGTGTATGCCGTGCTCGACCGCGACCAGGACCAGAAGGCCGACGAGGTCATCACGATCGCCAGTGGGCTGAATACGCCGAACGGTGTGGCGATTCGCGATGGCGCGTTGTACGTGGCCGAGGTGAACCGGATCTTGCGCTACGACGACATCGAGGCGCGTCTTGAGAACCCGCCGGACCCGGTGGTGGTCTATGACGAGCTGCCGACCGAGCGAATGCACGGGTGGAAGTTCATCCGGTTCGGTCCCGACGGCAAGCTGTATGTGCCGGTCGGGGCCCCGTGCAACATCTGCGACCGCACGGGCGAGGACGTGCGATTCGCCACGGTCACGAGGATGAATCCAGACGGCAGCGACCACGAGGTGTTCGCGCACGGCATTCGCAACTCGGTCGGGTTCGACTGGCACCCGGTCACCGGCGAGCTCTGGTTCACCAGCAACGGGCGTGACCGACTGGGTGACGATATTCCTGGGGATACGCTGAACCATGCCGCGGAGATCGACATGCACTTCGGGTATCCGTTCTGTCATCAGGGCGACATCCCGGACCCCGAGTTCGGCGAGCGCCGCGGGTGCGACGAATTCGCGCCGCCGGCGCTGACCCTCGGACCGCATGTGGCGGCGCTTGGCATGCGGTTCTACACCGGGTCGATGTTTCCCGACCGGTACCGGAACCAGATATTCATCGCCGAGCACGGGTCGTGGAACCGAAGCCCCGACGCGGGTCACACCGGCTATCGGATTACAGTAGCGACGCTCGACGGGAACCGCGTGACCGACTACGCGGTGTTCGCCGAGGGCTGGCTCGACCCGGACAACAGTTCCTGGGGCCGGCCGGCCGACATCGAGGTGATGCCAGACGGTGCCTTGCTGGTGACCGACGACCGCGTCGGTGCGATTTATCGGATTACGTACGGGGGGTGAGTGCTAGCCGGCGCATTTCGCCCTCGGCAGCCTCGCTGGTGTGCGGGGACTAGGGACCGAACCCAGAGCCCACTTGGGTTGGTTCTGTGGCGCAGGCCTTCAGGCCTGCGAGGCAAGGCGAAAGCCTTGCCCCGCGGATGTCGACACAACAGAGCTACGGGTTTAAGGCCTCAATGATCCCCTCGAGGATCCTGCGCCTGCTGTTCACCTCCGCACTCGTCCTAGCCAGCGCCACGTGGGCGTCGGCGCAGATTACACCCGACCTGATTCGCGAGCGCACCGAGCGGGAGTGGACTATCAAAGCGGAGAAGATGCGGCGGCATCTGCTGCCGCTGATGCGGCAGCACGAGATCGACCTGTGGGTCATCCTGAGCCGCGAGAACGCGCCCGATCCGCTGGTCGAGCTGTTTGGTGGCTATGGCGTCACCGGATGGTATGGCCACCGCAACGCCTATCTCTTCTTCGATTCCGGTTCCGGAGATACGCTCGAGACGACCGCGCTCGGCACCCATCTCAGCGGGCATCTGAGCCAGTTCTACGACACCATCACGCTGTACGGCGAAGAGGGGCTGAAGCCGCATCTGCGTGAGTACGTCGAGGCGCGAGTCCCCCGCCGCATCGCCATCAACCAGTCGCGCACCATCAGCATGGCCGACGGGCTGACCGCCGAACTCAAGGCGTATCTGCTTGATGCCGTCGGTGCACCCTATGGCGACCGGCTGGTGTCGTCCGAGCCCCTGGTGGTCGATTACGCGTCAGCGCACACACCGGCCGAAGACGCCGTTGAGCGCGAGGCCAGCGCGGCGACGTTCGCCATATTGCGTCGGGCGCTCTCCAACGAAGTGATCACGCCCGGACGCACCACCTTGATGGACGTGCAGTACTGGATTACCGCCGAATGGAAGCGGCAGGGATTCGAGTTCAACTTCCCGGCGTCGCTCGACCTGCAGCGGGTCGGAAACGTCACCCTCGATGACTCGGCCGATCCGGTGATCGAGCGAGGCGATCTGCTCCACGTCGACTTCGGTGTCCGCACCTCCGGCATCGTTGCCGACCAGCAGAAGATGGCATACGTCCTTCGCGCGGGGGAGACCGTGCCTCCGGCCGGATTTGTCCGGGCGTTCGAACACTCGACCCACGCGGCCGCCATCATCCTAGAGGAGATGCAAGTCGGCCGAACCGGTGCCGCCATCAAGCAGTCGGCCGAAACGCGAGCCGCATCTGAAGGCATCGAGACTCTCGTCTACTCGCACGTCCAGGGCTACTGGGTGCACGATGCCGGGATGTGGGCGATTCACGACTGGCCGGAGCGCTACGGCGACCACCCGCGATTTACCCTCAAGAACGGTGATTGGGTGTCGCTCGAGTTCGCGGTCACCGTGGCTGTGCCCGAATGGGACGACCAGCCGGTGACGATCATGCGCGAAGAGGACACCCTCGTGACCTCGGACGCCGCACCCGAGTATCTGTCCGGGCCGCAGACCGACCTCTGGATCATCCGCTGACTCGATTTCGCCAGACCGGTGCGGTATCGTATGAGGTCCGGGACCGACCACTCGGTTCCCCCGTTCCGACCTGTGCGGTGAGGTGGCCGAGAGGCTGAAGGCGCCGGTTTGCTAAACCGGTGAGGGGGAAACTCCTCCCAGGGTTCGAATCCCTGCCTCACCGCCAATATTTATTACACACAGAACGGCTTAGGCGTTCCAGAGGGACTCACCGGTTCCGCCCTTCGGATCACCTTCAAGCCCCATTTGCAAACAATTTGCAAACATCCGCCTCGACCACGGGGCGGACTGGAGGTGGACAGTGAATACGGCGATTGCCCCGATCTCAGCGAAAAACACCGTTCCCGACCTGATCCGGACGTTTCTGGACGGCCGCAGCCCCCACACCCTCACCGCCTACGGGCGCGACCTGGACGACTTCGCCCGGTTCCTGACCGGCTCGAGGCAGGAGGCGCTCGGACGGTTCTTCTCCCAGCCTGCCCCGGCCGCCAATGCTGACGTGCTCCGCTACCGCCACGACCTCGTGGCCCGACAACTGGCGCCAGCCACCATCAACCGTCGACTGGCCACCATCCGCTCCCTGACGAAACTGGCGCGGCTGCTTGGTGT
>MPMF02214833.1_pt1 | contig 24707 bp, 18 predicted proteins | sample 1617271 | NCBI WGS metagenome assembly MPMF02 (sample SAMN05944812, study PRJNA350692) | marine metagenome | biome: marine; feature: ODZ; material: water; isolation source: 120 m water sample prefiltered with 30 um filter, filtered on to 0.2 um... | place: Pacific Ocean | collected 2012-04-09... | reverse complement strand
GTCAGCTTCTGTTTTTAGGTTTTTGGCAAATTCTTTAGCTAATGCCAACATTACTTCATCTTTCATGGTAAACACCTGTGTTACTCTCAACAGCGTTGAGGGAGAGTTTAAGCGTTTACACAGTTTTATTTACAGTCTCTGCGTATTCATTCGCTGATTTTTTACATACACATCTATAGATTGAATAGCCACTTATAATAAGACCTCTTAATTAATCATTACCTTCAAAAGTTATGAACTTTTATTATCAATCTTAGACAATATTTGATCCAAAATACTATTTGATTTTGCAGTATCCATTCCATCAGCAGGATTTTTCTTAAAAGCTTCAAGATTAATTTTAATTAAATCAGCATAAATATTATCATAAGCTTCTTGATTGTCTGATGATATTTGATGAAGCTTTAAAATTTCATCTTTATACTTTTCATAAGATTTAGCCAAAGACTCTTTATGTCCATATTCTGCTTCTAATTTGCTGTATTTATTTAAATTAAGATTAGCTACTGTAGCGATCCAAATTAAAGGGATATTTATAACTAACCGTATAGTAATAGAGATTAATGTGATTTTATCCAACGCATTAAAATCTATAGTTTTAAAGTTAAAAATAGCTAATAAAATTAAAGATGCAACAAAAACTCCTAAACTTACGTATTTATTCATCCTCGCTTCTTTGCCTTTTTCTACAAATCCACCAGCAAGTCCAGCAATACTTGAAAGACCAATAATTTTTTTGGCTTCGCTTTCTACTTCTTTTAAGTTCTGAAGTCTATGATCTAAGACATCAGAAAGTGCTTTTTGCTCAGGGTTACTTGAACCAAAAATCTTGTTGTAAAAATGGTCAATTTTTTTCTCTTGTTGCTTTATTATTTTAGATATAGAAAGCTTTTCTTCCCCACTTTCATCTTCTGAATTTTTAAATAATTCATCATAAAAATCACAGATCTTTTCATATTCCTTTTTGATAGCTTGCTCTCTTTGAATTTTTAATCCGTCAAATTCAATTTCATCTTCAAAGAAATATTTATTGAATGTATCCGCTTTCACATATATTTCATTAATTTGATCTACTTTATTTTTTTCTGACGAACTCTCATCATAAAAGTTGCTATATAAATGATCAATTTTACTTACTTTGCTCTCTAACTCAGTAATTTTTTCCTCTGTCATAAACTGCTTGAGATAATTTAACAAGGTTACATTTGGCTTATAGTTTTGTTGTAGAATCTGTTTTAGTTCTTCTGTATCTTGTTTTAATTCGGATAATGAATTTAAGTCATCTATTAATTGTTCTTTTTGTACTTTTAACTGTTGAGTTTCTAATCTTAGCGCATCAATTTCCTCTTTAATCAATTTCGCAGCAGCAGAACGCCCATCAGTAATAGCTTCTAAATCATTTCTTAAGGTATATTTTGCCGTTAAGCTTTTATTCAACTGATCCAATTCATTTAGAAGGTTTTTTAATTTTTGTTCATCTTTAGGATCTAAACTTTTTGAAAATACACCTTTCACTTTCTTCCCCTTTAATTTTATAAATAAAACTCCATCAGATTTTATACTGATGGAGTTTACAGTATTTTAAATATCCAACTTCGGTAAACTTCTCACAATCTTCATTGTTTCCAAACTTACCGTTATCACACGCAAGAACAATTCTAATGGATATTTAGCATCACCCATTGTTTCAATCGCCCAATCATTCGCATCATTCACAATGCCACTGTCTTTGTGCGTAGAAACGCCTTGACGCTCCATAACCCATTCAAGTGCAGACTTACCATTCACCACGTAGTCATAAGCCTCTAACGGTATTTCACGGATAGTAATGGCATTGTTATAAATCACCGTATCCTTTTGGTCTTTTTTAGGGAATTTCATTTTGGTCACATAGAAGTCTTTATCTTCTAATTGCTTCAATGATTTACCACCTAAATCTAATTTAGCTTTGTATGGCTCTACCGTTTCATAGTTTAAATGCCAATGTGCCAAATCACGCCCTGCTTTAGAGAAAGCCCAGAAATCGTCAGCTTTTTTCACGCATGGGATACGTGGTAACTCTTTAGTCAAGTTGTCTGCATAACGAGTACGATAATCTTCACTGTGCAATAAACCATACACATAGTAGAAAATATCTTCCTTGCTAATCGTTTCAGTCGGGTAAGCATCTTGGAAATGCTTTAAACCTGCATCACTAATTGCATCTTTACGAGTATATTTTCCATCTGCGGTTTGGATATCTTTTAGACTGCCAAACAGATCACTACTGTTACTATCTGTTGTGTTTTCTTCATAAAGATAAAGAGGGAAACATTGATTTCCACCATCTGGTTGTAAATCAGGAATTTGATTAGTAATGAGTGCAAGCTGACCGAGCTTACCCCATCGTTGTTTTATCATAATTACTAAATTAGGAATATCAGCTACTGGAAATATCTTGGGTATTTGACCAGCTCTGTGAGTTAGCCCTCCTCCAAAATACAACCACTGCTTCTGAAACGGGCGATATACTGATATTCTTATATTATTTTCATTGTATGCTAATTTTAATTTTCTCTCAAATCTATTAATAAGGCTACTTGACCAACTTATATTCTTAACATCAATATTTGGAATATCACTTTGAATTAAATTCTCATTATAGAATCTAATTGTTTTTTTAATATTTTCAACCAATAATTTTTTACTAGATTGATATGCCCAAGAATCTCGATTTGTACCAACACCTAAAGAATAATTTTCAAACAAGCCAATATTTAATTTATCTTTTTTATCTCCCATTAAAACAAATTGAGATAAACTATCATCACGTTGATTAACCCAATCATTATGTTCATCAGGTATAATCTTTTCCCAGCCATTTGATTTATATATACCATTAATATCAATAAGATCAGAAATTTTTTTTAACTTTTCTTTCTTGCTAAGATAATCACCAATGTCATGAAAATAAATTTGTCCTTGCTTATTAGATTTAGGATTTTTAACTAGTATCATTATTGCTACAGGGGTTCTAATTTCAAAAACATTACCTCCTTCTTTTTTAGCCCTCTCTCCAGATGTTCTACTATTACCTCTCAAATGAAAAATATAAAGTGTACTAAATTCTTCTGCCAAACATTTACGTAAACCTTCACCAGAATTCGACTCAATATATCCAGCATTAGTAATATATCCAATTACTCCATAATCCTTGATACGATCACTTGCCCAACGAATTGCTCGAATATAAGAATCCATTAGGTTTTTTGTTGATGTAGCTTTTGAGTTAGCAGCATAAGTTTCTTGAATCCGTCTATCCCAATATGAATATGCAACGTTTGCATTATTATCATTTGCTGACTTTTGCCCTACTGAGTAAGGAGGATTACCAATAATTACTCGAATATCAAGATTCTTTTGGCGTTTACGTCTTGCACTGTTATCCACTAAAACCTTATTTACCAAATCCTCTTTCTCATACATTTCAAAGGTATCAGTTAAACAAATCCCTTCAAATGGTGCATATTCAAGATCGGGATTAACTGTTTTCATCTGATCGTGATATACGGTTTCAATGTTGATTGAGGCAATGTAATACGCCAATAAAACGATCTCATTGGCGTGGATTTCATTTTTGTATTTATAGGTCAAACGATCAGCAGGGATCAAACCTGATTGAAGCAAACGGTTGATGAACGTACCTGTACCCGTAAATGGATCAAGTACATGTACATTGTCATCAGCAAAGGTTTTACCAAACTCACTTTTGAGTACGTCATTCACACTATGGATAATGAAATCCACGACTTCAACAGGTGTATAAACAATCCCTAGTTTCTCGGTCATACGTGGGAAGGCATTTTTAAAGAATGAATCGTATAGCGTTAAAATAATGCTTTGTTTACCTTCGGCAGTATTAATGCCTTCTGCTCGCATACGGACTGATTCATAGAAGGAATTAAGCGTATCCGCTTCTTTTTCTAAGTGATGCTCATTCAGCGCATCTAGCACCTTTTGCATTGCCAAGCTCATTGGGTTGTGTTCAGCAAAGCTATGGTCTTTAAAGAGTGCATCAAATACAGGTTTAGTAATTAAATGCTGTGCCAACATTTCAATGATTTCAGCATCAGATACGCTATTGTTTAAGTCATCACGTAGTTCATGTGCAAATTCATTAAATGCCGAAATTTCATTCGTATTAGCAGGATTTTCAAGAATGGCTTGAATACGGTCAATATGAGTTTTAGCAATTTTCGCTACATCACTTGCCCAATCTTCCCAATGGTGGCGATTACCGCATTTTTTTACGATCTTGGCATATAAAGCACGTTCAATCTCGCCAACTTCAAATACCATTTCCTCTTGAACTGTAATTGGAGTTGCTGCTGTACCAATAGACGAACCGCCTCTGGCTTGTGCTGTGCCTCTTTGTTTTTTACCTTCACTTAAACCTGTTGTGTTTTTTTCACCCTCACCACCTTTGGGTTTGGCTTTTTTAGCCTTTTTAACAACCTTATCAGCAACCGCAATAACTTCCATGCGAGATACGTCTTTGCCATTAAACTCTAACTTGTTGATCATCGCATCAAAGCGGTCATCATGCGCACGTAGAGCGTTGAGCACTTGCCATACCACACGGTAGGCTTCATTAGAGTTTAACGCCTGTTCAGGCTCTACACCCGCAGGAATCACGACTGGTAAAATAACATAACCAAGCTGCTTACCTTCCGCTTTGCGCATTACACGTCCAACAGATTGCACTACATCTACTTGTGAGTTACGTGGGGTCAGGAAAAGAACGGCATCAAGTGATGGAACATCCACACCTTCTGATAAACAGCGTACATTAGACAAGATACGACAGGTATTTTCAGGTGCTTGTTCTTTTAGCCAAGTAATTTTTTCTTTCTTTTCGGTTGCATTCATACCGCCATCAACATGTTTAACATGGCAATTTAGCTTTAATGAAGGATCAATATAAGGGTCTTCTTCTGTTCTATATAAATGATCCATTTCTGCTTGTTGATATGCTTCAACAACAGCACTAAACATTTCAGTAATTTGCTTAGAACTAACTTTATGTTTTTTTCCTTTATATTCTTTTTCAATCACCTGACAAAAGGCAACCGCACGCTCCATTGGCTTTGCTGCTGTACCATCTGGATTAGATAAACCGTGTTTAGCGAGGGCCTTCCAACAGCCAACAATTTTTGCAGCATCATCAACTTTTAGAGAGTTATTTTCGTCTTTTAATAAGCCTTGTAATTGACGATTAATATGACTTTCTTCAACAGCAAGTACAATTACCTTGTAGTCACATAAAATGTCCATTTTTACTGCTTGTGAGAATGTGATGACATATAAATCATCACCATACAGTGATTTATCATCCATAGAGCAAAGGGTCACACCCTCTGTTTCTTTAGCTGTATCTCCATAAATACGAGGTGTAGCGGTCATGTATAGACGCTTCTTACCTTGCACATAGCTATTATCGTGAATCCGCACAAACTTGGATTCATCTTCACCTTCAAAAGTTGCCCCTGTGGTACGGTGCGCTTCATCACAAATGATCAAATCAAATTCAGGGAATCCCACTTTTTGAGCTTCTGCGATCACATCAATGGAATGATAGGTTGAGAACACAACATTCATGTCCTCATTCGCTTCATTCGGTTTAAATAAATCTCTTGCCTTAAATGCTTTAACCAAACTCTGAGGATTAGTTGTAGCAGGGAATTTTAAGTCACTAATCCCAACTACAATATTGTCATCATCTTTTTTCTTACCAACATCACTATCAGAACACACTGCAAAGCTACGAATACCAATCATGGTATCCTGTGTCCATTCATCAAGCGTTTGACTAAGTAATGCAAGACTAGGGACTAGAAACAATACATTTTTACCACGACCTGCCAGTTCCTCAGCAATACGCAAAGAAGTAAAGGTCTTACCCGTACCACAGGCCATAATGAGCTTGCCACGATCAGCCGCCGCTAAGCCGTGTTTAACAGCTTGAAGTGCAGGACGTTGATGTTTGCGTAATTGTTTTTTGTCACGAAAAATAGGCTTCACATTTGGATCAAAATCAAACTGTGTCCAGTCAATTAAGCTGCCTTCTAAATCTAATAATGAAATAGTTGCAACAGGAGGATGTGCATCAACTAAAGACGATTTAGCATTATCAGTCCAATCATCCGTTGAGGCTACGATATAGCGATACGCAAAATAAGATTTACCAGAGCCGCCTAAAAAGCTATCAATGTCTTTCTTCTGAATTTTTGTAGTGTTGTAATTTTTACACTGGATTGGATGAAATTCACCACCCATCGTTACCGCAACTAGATCAATACCATAGTCACGTTTATCAGTAATATTTAACTTTTCACCGTACTTTTCCACCCAATCTGAATAAGACAAAACTTCTGTGTAAAGTTCAGCATATTTAGGCTCATTTAAAAAATATTGAACCATCAAATTTTCAAATGAAGTGCCTTTATCTCTATTTGTAAGTGTAATTTTTTCGATAGATTGAAGTAAATTAGTTAAAGCTGACATTCTGAATAAGCTCCAAAAATTTTAAGTGTTTTTTACACTAAAATTTAAAAAATATATTGATGTGAAATTTAACATATTTATAAAAAAGGAATTAGGAAATATAAGGTTTTTGAATTTTTCTACTAATAAAAATAAGAACAGTATGTGAAAAAGAAGAATTATTAAATACACATATTATCGAGGCTTTAGACTGTACATTTTACCGCCTGAGCCATGTATAAGATTACATCATGGGCAGTAACGACAAAAGTTGATGTCATTTGTAGGCAAGCTTTTTAAGTTCAACTAGATGCTTACTTATTACACGATTAGCGGCATGCATCATTACACGCATTGAAGCTTCATCATCTCCAAATTGCATTGGCACAACCTGACTCATCGAAGGAGGACGAGGCTTGCGATTTTCAGTCATAAAGTCTTTAAAACGTTTAACCATGCTGCATCTCTCAGAGTTTCATAACAATAGAATTAAATTCTAATACACATAATCTCTTTATAGAAATCACATTTTCGCTCGAACTGAGTCAACAAAATGTAGCACTGTGGTCAAGCCACTAATAGTTTGAATCTGCTCAATTGGAACTCCTTTGGTCGCTTCATTATAGGAATTCATGAAGTAGTGAATCCATTCTGAATCTCCACCACTGAGTACATATACTGCACGATAAATATCAATGAGCAATATGGCCAGTTCTCCTTGCTTAGTCGCAGGGTCGAGTTCAGGATTGGCTTTAAAACTACTGATAGTGTCACAATGCACCCCAATCACAGATGCAAGCTGTGCCTCTTTCAGGCCAAGCTGATCCGCAGTGTTAAGCAAGGATTTTGCTAACACTACTTTAGACTCTACATTAGATTGGGTAATATTTGTCTTCATAAGCTTCAATAAGATTAACTAAAATTTCCATTTCCTCAGCTTCAGGCGTTCCTTCATCTGCCTGAAAGATATTTTCTAAGCGAATAAAAGCATTCGTAAGAAGCTTTGTTGCACAAATACCCAAAACTATGATTTTATTATATTTATTTTTATTAAAATTTTAACAAACCTCTTAAAAATCAGTATCTTGCAAAATATTTATGCAACAAAGCCTTCGTAAGATCATCATCACTTCTAATTGGTTTAATATCCATTATTTCCTCATTCTCATCATGTCTTCCAATTCCTAAAATCCAGAAAGAGGAGCGTAGACATCAATTTTGATTACTTTATTGCTAGTCTGGTTCATCTATTATTACGTTGCCTTTTGCAAAGCAACCTTGACCAATTCAGTCAGAACTTTTTTTACTCATCGGCTCATTTAGTTTAGCAATACTTAGCCCATACTTATAGGCGTTGTATTGCCACACTACGAACTGTTCCAACAACAAAGCGTTCTCTTTTTCCAGTCTGGCATTCTTAACCTCCAAAGCTTCAATTTTAGTTTGAGCAATTTTTAAACTAGCAGGTAGTTTCTGTGTTGTAATGCTTTTAACCTTTGACACTTGTGGTTTTTTGCATTGATCATAGGCAGTCTTAATACGCACATATTTCTGTAAAGTTTGACGAGTTGGTGCAGGCACAAATTCGAGCTGTAGCTCAATGGCCTGACATAGCCGCTCCCAAGTCAATTTCTGATCTAAAGGCCAATAATCAAGAAGCTCAACTATATTCTCAATGTCTTTATCGGTTAAATGCTGTGCCATATCAAATCCATAAATCCATTTGCAATGCAGGACTGAGCAAATGTGGTTCATCCTCTATCTTTTTCCGTTGAGTATTCTCAATAACGGGGATACGTTTACGACCTGCTTTTTGATACGCTAAATCAAGATGTGTAACATCTTCCGAAGGCGGCAAACTTAAAGGCGTTCCATCAAGAATGTTTGGATCATCTAGTAGGGCAATTAACTGTTCACAACGTTTAATCGTAAGCTCTCTAGTCCCCAACCAGACCGTTGCACCAGTTACATTTTTACTAACAGCTTCCTTATCCTTTGCCCATAAGATTTTTTCTTTTCTAAGTCGATCTTGAAGCCGTTTTTTCTTTTCTTCATCCCCCTTAATACAGACATGTTCCGTACAATTAAGACAATTTCTATACTTTAGGCAGGGTTCATCAATATAAGAATGTGTACAAAGTCCAAACTCGGTAGTGTGCATAGACAATGTTGTTTTGGTATTTAGCTCTTGTAGAGTTCGAGGTGTAGCTATTTGGAATGTAAATGTACTATCAGTATTTACTGTACCAACCTCATTTTTCTGCATCTCAATTAAGCTAAAATTACGATCTTCAACCGAAGTATGGTCATATACTCGATTTTGCTTCATATCAGCCCGCCCTGACCATTTAGCGAGTAACATGCTATCCATTCCATTGGTATTTGCTATCGTATTGAGAAGATGCCTAAATTGATGTGTAGACACACTGTAGTCACCATATCCCCATCGTTGGAAAATGGATTGAACATTTACTAACTCATCACGTCCTTTCTTCTTTTTTTTGGTGGGAGATAAGTCTTCATTTAAAGTATCAATATGTGGTATCCATAATTCTGAGAAAATAGTTGGTTTAACCTTGTCAAATTGTTTTGCGAAACAACAAAATAAAGCTTCAGACCATTTAACCTGTACGCCATTACCTGTTTTAAAAGGTACGTAAGGAAAGCCATCTGGCAATCTATTTCGCAAGATAATATTTAAATCGTTGAGGCAGACTTCATAATCGCCAATAGGAATATCACGAGTTTTTAAAAACTGTTTTGCACTTTTATTTGCTTGACTGTCATCATATTGCGACACATCAAAGCCCATTGCCAACAACACTTCACTACGTTTTAATAACTGATCATCAGGCACTTTGGGACAAAGCTCATGTCTCGGAAATTTATCACTTGTCTCAAGCAAATATGCTAAATGTCTAGACTTTTCTGACATCTTAATCAAACGTTCGATAGCCCGTTTGACCGTTGGAATCATGACACTCGGAATGAATTTAATGTCATACCCATAATTTTTCTGTGCATACCACCTGATACCTAATACTTTCTCAATATTAGAACCATCTGCCACAAGCCCTAAACTGCTCTTAGAAACCGTTTGGACTTCTTCCTCATGGATACAATTATGCTTTAAGAAAAATAGCTCTGATGCTCGTTCTGGAGCAGCTAGAAGCAAACTCACAGCACTGGTGACAAAAATATCTCTATCTGACAATTCTGAATCTTTCCGTGAAAAAATATCAGCTAATGCAAAAATCGCATCCTCATCAGGAAGTTTAGATGCTCTATGTTCCTCTGACTCCTCATCTAGCACAATCGACTTATCAGCAGGTTTTTTAATTGGATTTTTCCATTCTGGTAAAGCAACTATTTTTAATTGGCGAAGAAAATCCAATAGAATCTTTAGTTGTCTACCTACATGGTAAGCAGAACTCGCTTTATAATTTACTTTTGCATTTTCAGCAGCCAAGTCAAAATCTGCAATAACCAATTTAGTTAAATCAACTTCACCATATCGGTCTAAGCATATTTGTTCTATTGCCCGAATTGAAAAAATTGTATCTTGGGTTTTTAACTTACTCTTAATTCTCTGATACTTAACATACGCTTTGGCAAATTCTATAATTGAATGATGCAAAAGATTTTCAGGTGATCTATCTTTGGATGAAATACCTGTTTTGACAAAGTTTACTTCGCCTTTCCAATAATTCTCATCAAATCTAATATCTTCATTTAATTCTGATAATTGTTTAACAAAATCAATAAACCGCTTAATTTCGGAGTAAGGAGATTGAATTTTGTCAGATGGGAAATATATTAAATCATCCATGATTGAACTCCTTACAAGCATCAATTACTTGCTGAACGGCAATAATTGTTCGGTCATTCACGGCAGCGACCTCAAGGCTACACCCCATCGTAATTAGATCATCCCGTTCTTTAATTAATTGCTCTAGAACTAGATGGTGAGGTGCATTTGCCCAAGGCATAAACTTGCTACACAGATAACATGCGATTGGTGCGTGATCGTTACAGTATTGATGTGTACCACATGAGCCGACATCACAATCCTGTTCTACACAAGAAATTCTATTCGCCTCTTTAACTTGTGATTGAGCCTCAATCTCATCCTTTACAACTTTCCCCTGAAAAGCATCTGCATATTTGCGTAAGCTTTCATCCATGATGGATGAGATTTGTTGTGCAATTTCAGGAACACTCTGTACATAACAGTGTGCATTTTGCGTATCATGATGATCTAACAGCTTTGCAATGACATTCACACCTGCTTTTTGCCTAGCCGCATTTGTTCCAAGCGTATAGCGAAACCGATATGCAGTGATATGTATTGGTTTACCGGTTTCTCTTGAACGGACACCAAGTTTTTGAACAGCATCTCTCAATATTTGAGTTAATTTGATAGTAGGTAAATGAATAATTTCTGTTGGCAAAATTTGAGAAATTTCTTTTTCATTGCTCCAATCTAGATTGGCTAACACCTTAATATCATAGAAAATTGGCAACTCTGAAAGCTCCTGTTCAGATACTTCTCGCTTTATTTGCTTTGCTAATTTCTGTTTTAAAATTTGAATATGTTCAAATAAGATTTTCGCAATACTTTCCCGAATTCCCACTTCATTAAAAGCAAATCGGAATCCACTAGCACCTCTAACTTTAGCTCTCGGAATGTTAAGGATATGAACTGCATTTGTATCATTAAAATTATATTTATCCGACACATATAGGTCTTTCACCTTTAATCCTGAAATTTGAATTGGTCGTCTACCAGTCGCACAAAAAACACGAATTAGAGCAGCCTCGTAATAAGAAATCTTATTTTCTGCTAAATATTCATTGGTTCTAGTGATAATTGTTTGAAATTCAAATGGGCTAAATGGGCCTTCATCTGGATCAAGGGAAAGGACTGCTGCTCCTTTTTCATTGCCACTCAATCTCCATGAATCCATTAGATCGTAAACTTCATCATCTACTGAGGAATAACCTAAATCATATAGTTTCTTCAAAAAGACTCGTAGCATAGCTACTTTGTATTCATCTTTTTTTGCCGAATAAAAATTTTTATAATTTAAAAGACCTTTAATTGAAAAATGATCCTCTCCTGTAATATCAAAATATTTACCAATATATTCGCACATGTTTGCTGTATGTGAACTTGAACTATACTTAGCAAAATGAACCAAAGTCATGACTACATCAGATTGGACAGAAAACTCAAAATTTCGTATACGAGAGATATCTATAGTTTTATTGATATCTAATACCCATTTCTGATCATCGATACTAAACTCATAACCTTTGAATGAGGTAAAAGTATTTTGCGACTTATCTAAACTATCGATTCGAATTGATTTATTCATTTTCATCCTCAAATTTTTCTTGGATACTTAAGCCAACCTCTACGGCACGCTTATTCTCTGCACGCCTTGAATATCTTCTTGCGCTTTGTGAGTTAGGTATCCATCCCATTAGATAAGCACGATCATTTTCAACTTGAGCTTCAGTCGTTTGACCTGTTGCCACTAAAAGTTGAGATTTCTCAGAAAATTTGTCATTCCAAGTATGTCTAAATGCATGTGCATGTACATTGAATAGAACAACTTTAGAAATTTCAGAAAAGATTTTATCTAGAGCTTTTATTGATAAAGGTTTACCTTTATTTGATAAAATCAAAAAGTCTGTTAGCTCTGCATGCGGTATGGCTGATCTATAATTTAAAATGTAAGTTTCTAATTTTTTCTTTAAGTTTTGATTGACTGCAATTGATCGACTTCTAGTTTTAACCAAAGGTTGATATAGCCTAGAATCACTACCATCATGAGGATTACGCCTAATAGTAAGATATGATGTAACACCTTGAGAGGGAGTTATATCTGTAATTTTTAAATTTAATAATTCACCTTTACGACATCCAAGATATAAAAACAAATAGATAATTAGCTCATTTCTATAAGTAAGGTAATCTGAAGTCCAGATACGATTCTGATTATCAGGATCAACCGCCTTGAAAATTTTATTTAATTGATCACTATCAAAAGATTTGTATTCAGACTGAATATCCATGGACTTACGAGGTCTACGAGATTTTAACAAACGTTTTGTACTTGTTATTGCTGATGAATGAAGATGCGTCTCAAACCATCCAATATATTCAGCAAAATTAGTTAGCCGCCGATATATTAATTGTTTGGATACATAGTCCTGAGTAACGACCAATTTTGCTCTAGCTCGCTCTTTGTTATTACTTTTTGGAAAACTTATGATCTTTTTTTTTGAAGCTGTCCCGCTTAATCGGCTACGATTGAAACTGGTTAAATTTACTAAAGCTTCGATTTCATTTAATTTTAAAAAATCTTTACTTTTTATCCTTTGTTCCAAGTCAATTCCTAACTTATCCAACAACTGAAAGAGCAACTTAATATCTTCCAAAATAGCAGAAATTGTATTGATTGATTGACCACGATTTCTTAGATGAATGATCGTATATAAATTTGGATAAGTCATAGGAACACCATCACTATTCAAAAGAACAGCAAATCTCTCTCCACTACTCATTACAAATCTTTTAACAGACATCATAATTAAATTTAACAAAATATCTAAGTATTAAATATCATAAGATATAAATAAAAAAATTTACAGAACCATTTCTGGTATCTGTAAATTTTATTTGTAACTAACTGCTAATAAAGAATAATTTAATAAACTTTACAAAACATAGTCTCTAGTAGGTGTCAGAACGGTAAATCATCATCTAAATCAGCTGGTGCTGCCGCAGGCTGTGGCGATGATTTAGGTGTATTAAAACCATTTCCAGCTTGCGGACTACCTGCGTAGTTACCGCCTTGTTGACCATAACCATTTTGATTATTGTTGTTATAACCTGTGTTCTGGTAACCACCGCCCTGATTACTATTATTGTTATTAAAACGCGGTTGGTTGAAGTCGTTACCGCCAGCAAAACCTTGCTCACCTTGTTGACGTGAATCAAGCATTTGCATTTGATCGCCACGGATTTCCGTGCTGTAACGCTCTTGACCATTTTGGTCTGTCCATTGACGTGTACGCAATGAACCTTCGATATAAACCTTCGAACCTTTACGTAAATATTGTTGTGCAATTTCACCTAAACGGTTGTGCAACACGATACGGTGCCATTCCGTTTGTTCTTTACGTTCACCCGTGCTTTTATCTGTCCAAGACTCACTTGTTGCAATCGAAAACTGAGTTAAAGATCCACCATTTGGAAAAGTTTTTGTTTCAGGATCACGACCCAAAGTTCCGACTAAAATTACTTTATTTACACCACGCATTAGCTTATCTACTTCCTATCTATTTCTATGTTTTACTTTATAAGAGTTATGCTTAAATGGCTACCTCTTTCCCTAACAAGTGCGTTAAATCTTGTCGCGCAGAATCATCAATTTGATGTTTATCGACCTTTATATAAGCAACTTGTTGTTCAGACATCACCACCACTTCTTCAATACCACGAATCGCCAGTAATTTTGAAGTCCATTCATCTGTTTGTTGCGCTTCAGGTAAACGCAATACAATCGAAGACAAATATCTCGGCTGAGCCAGCCCAAAGCTTACGAGCAACCAAATTATAGCAATACCAGCCAACACACTCCACCCAAGCGAGGTGTTGTGTAACATTAACAATTGACCACCCAACGTACCGCCGAAGAATGCACCTAGGAATTGGCTACTTGCGTTAATTCCCATCGCAGTTGCTTTCGATTGAATGGGTGCAGATTTCGATAACCACGATGGTAAAAGTGCTTCCATCACATTAAATGCAATAAAGAAAATTCCTAATCCTGCCAGTAGTACATATTTAGATTCATAGCCAAAAATCAGAATCAATAAACCTGCAATAATGCCTGCAATCGCAGTTAAGAAAATACCACGCATCTTGCGATATTTTTCAGCAATGATGATGCTTGGAAAAGCAAAAAATAAACTAATTAACAACAATGGCAAATAGACTAAACCATGCTTTGCCAGTGGAATCTGTGCGTATTCAATCAACTGCGAAGGCACATAAATAAACATCGCTGTTAATAATAAATGCAGTGAAAAGACAGAAACATGCAACCGGTTTAAGTCGCTAATTTGTATGACTTGTTTGAGTTGAGATAAATAACCTTGCTGAAAATTCTTGTGATGGCGGGTTACTTTCGGCACCAACAACAACATTAAAATTGCTGCCAAGCCCATAATCGTGGTCACGAAAAAGAGTCCAGAAATCCCAACCAAACTAGTGAGCCAAGGCCCTAGACTAAATGCCACCACAAATGACAAACCAATACTCATCCCCATGGCAGCCATCGCTTTAGTACGTTGCTCCTCGCGAGTAACATCTGCAAGCAGTGCCATCACCACAGCAGAAACAGCACCCGCACCCGCAACAGCACGCCCGATAATCACACCATAAATCGTATCCGACATCCCAGCAATCGCACCACCGAGGGCGAATAGTAATAGTCCTAACACCACCAAAGGTTTACGACTAAAACGATCTGCCAACAAGCTAAATGGGATTTGCAAAATAGCTTGCGTTAAACCATAAACCCCCACAGCTAAACCAATTAATGCTGGCGTTGCATATTGATAAGACTGCCCTGCAACTGAAAAGACAGGAATAATCATGAACAAGCCCAACATGCGTAAGGCAAAAATGCTACTTAAGGCAAAGGTTGAACGGCGTTCTAAAGCATTCATCATTGGCAAGACACTATTACTGGCTCAGCGAATTATAAGCCATTCGCTTAGAATGCGCTGAAAAAATCACAAGCTAAAAAATCAAAAGGGACGTTTCCGTCCCTTTTTCTGATCTTAGATCATTAAACTGAAAGCAAACTTAAGAGATTCGCTGTTCATGCTTACTATATTGAATGGACGCAATCACCGCCCAAACAATGAACGCAACACCGATCAATCCTGTCACCACTTCTGGAACATGCACACCCGTACCACTGGCAATCATAATGAATGCCAAAGCACCGATAGCATAATGCGCACCATGTTCTAAAAAGATATAAGCATCCAATGTGCCTTTCTCAACCAAATAAATCGTCATCGAACGCACAAAGATTGCACCAATCGCAAGACCCAACATGATGATCACGACATCACTGGTAATCGCAAATGCACCAATCACACCATCAAAACTAAACGATGCATCAAGTACTTCAAGGTACAGGAAACCACCGATTCCGGCTTTCACTACCCCAGAGGCTGCACCATTAGAATCATGCATAACCGCATTACCATCGTCATCAATTTCTGGCTCACCACCCAATAAATGGCTCAGGACTTGTACCCCAATATAGACCACAATTCCCCAAATACCCGACATCGTCACGGCCAAACGTGCAGACTCATCAACATTTGCCGCCATGATAATCATGGCAATCAAAGCGAGAAATACCGACATCGCAGGGACACTCGCGAGATGCGCAAGTTTAGACTCTAACCATTTAAACCAATGGGTTTCTTTACCATCATCAAAGAAGAAGTTTAAGAACACCATCAGTAAGAAAGTACCACCAAAGGCTGAGATTTCAGCATGATGTGCCATTAAACGTTCCGAGTATGTTTTTGGATCATTCAAAGCCAATTTCGCAACTTCAATCATGCCCATATCTGCTGTCACCGCGACAATCACAACAGGGAAAATTAAACGCATACCAAAGACAGCAACCAGAATACCTACCGTTAAGAAAATCATTTTCCAGAAATGATCCCAGTTACGTAAAACTGAAGCATTCACAACCGCATTATCGAAAGAAAGTGAAACTTCCATCACCGCCAAAATTGCAGTAATCGTCAATGCTTTCAGCATCGTTGCCACGCCTGCTTCTGGGCCATGCGTATAGCCCCAGTAGGCAGATAGTGCTAAACACACCACTGTAAAGAAAATTGAAAAACGAAAATGCTTCATGAGCAGCCTTTTATTCGAAATCGTCGAGTGATAAAAATGAGACTATTGTAGGCGAGTTTTGACTGAAAGATAGAAAAGATTGTTGCTGTTGTTGTGAGAAGAATAGAGATTGCAACGATCTCTGCTATAGTTTTGCCAAAATCGTTTTTATGTTTTTATAGGTTCAAAGCATGACTTTTTCACAAGATGTATGGCAACGAAATCAAGACTTATATCAAAAAATTCTTGCACTTCCTTTTAATCAAGAACTTACAGCAGGCACATTAAACCGTGAAGTCTTTTGTCATTATGTAATTCAAGATGCACATTATCTTGTGGCTTATGGTCGTGCGCTTGCCGTAGCTGCCGCAAAAGCCTATGACGCTGATGATATTATTCAATTTTCGGAAGCCGCTAAAATCGCAATTATCGTAGAACGTAGTTTGCATAGTGATTTTATGCAGGAATTTAATGTCAGCAAAACAGAATTTGAATCAACGCCATTAACACTTGCTTGTCATCACTACACTTCATTCCTCACCGCAACAGCTTGGTCAGAAAGCTATCCTGTGATTTTGGCAGCACTGTTACCTTGTTTCTGGATTTATGCAGAAGTTGGTAAAGACATCGTTGATAAATCAGTTGCCAATAACCCATACCAAGCTTGGATTGATACCTATGCTGGGGAGGAATTCAATACAGCCGTAAGCAATGTGATTGCAACCATTGACAAAGTGGCCGCGCGTTGTGATGAAGATACCTTAGCCAAAATGCACGCAGCTTATACCATGGGCGCCAAACTAGAATGGTTATTTTGGGATAGTGCTTATCAACAACGCCAATGGTTAGGATTAGATTAAGCGAGTCATAAATTGCACCTCACTTCAACAAGCGAGGTGCAAATAGCGAATTGCTATCAGCCAAAGATTCATCTATCCAATATTTTTCTTTTTAAGCACTTTTCTGTCTTAACCTCTGCGGAATCTGTGCCAATTTAAAAAGATTGTCGCCGCGAGTATCACAAAGAAGATTAAAAATTTAGTCTCAAAGCGAGCTAATCTAAACTCTGAACTTCTAGTGGTCTCTTTAAACGCTTGCTGAACTTGCTCTGGATCAGCTTTTTCCTGAATATTCAGCTGCATTAACTGCGGAGTTTTTTCCCCTTCACCAACAATGATATAAGCTGCCTTAATATCAAAATCTTGTGCATCTGTAATACCGAAAGAAATCACAGCGGGCTTTTGCAAATTATATTCAGGAATCCAGTCCAAAATGCGCCCATATACGCGGACATTCGCTGCACCATTTACGTCAGGATCTTGAATATTAACACCTGTTTGGCTTTCAATTTCACTGGCTAAATCATCAAATGCTTTAAGAGAATAGTTCTGACGAATCGGTAAATCATTTGCCATCAAGCTCATAACTTCAGTTGGATTTGTCGGATGCGCTTGTGAAAGTAAACCATCACCCATTACAGTAAAATCAGCTTTGGTCTGCATGCCTGCCGATTTAGGCACGCCCACAATATAAAATGCCGTCCAGATTTGCGCGCTAGGATTTAAGTTTTTTAATTCCAATTCATAATGATGTTCCACATCTAAATTGAAGAACTGATCAAATCCCGTAATCTTTGTTTCTTGCGCATATACACTAAAACTTGCACAGATCCCCCAGCACAATAAAATCAGATTTTTTAACATTATTATTACTCTGTATTTATAAGTCTTTAATTTTAATTTACTTATTTCATTATCAACAAAGCATTTCTTGCACTAATTTCGCTGAACTGACTGAAAATGACAGCTTCTAACCTAACACTTGCGATGCTTACAAATTACGTCGTCAAATTGATATGGATAAACCCTTAACGCGCTTTATTAAGGACGTAAAAAAGCCCCAATTAAGGGGCTTAGTCGTATATTGTATCGCCAATATACTGTATGAGGCTCATCTCAAACTGGGCGCATTAAAGCATAAATTAGAGACGCTGCCTACTTTTATCTTTGGACTAAAAAACATTCACCACAATTAACGCGAGCAACGCAGGTACGGCTTGGATATAGATGATCTTCTTACTGGCAGTGAGTCCACCGTAAATCCCTGCAACCAATACACAACCTAAAAAGAAATTGGCGAGCGCTAATGCATACGTTTCAGGAGCACAAAGCGACCAAAATAAACCTGCTGCCAAAAAGCCATTATATAAACCCTGATTTTGAGCCAGAACTTTGGTGAGTTGTGCTTTTTCGGGTGTATTGCCAAATGCTTTCAAACCATAAGGTTTATCCCATAAAAACATTTCCAACACTAAAATATAAACATGTAATACTGCAATCAACGCAACGAGAATCGTTCCTAACATTTTACTTATTCCTGATCTTTTCTATCGTGCAATGCTTTCCAATTTATCACTGATCTATTTGAATTGCGTGATAGGTAACATGATTTCCGTGACTCTCCAGCTCAAACCCTCTCGATGTAAGATTAAACTGACTGAAGATTGAGTTTTTGGATCATCTATTTCAACGCTAAATTGGTTCCATGACTGATAATGACTGTGATAAGTCACTTTCTCAGCACCATCTTGATGATTTATTAGTGCTTTATTTTGAGGTTCTCGTGCCGATTCGCCTTGAAACGACAAACCTTCTTTGAACTTTTTGCCCTGTAATAATAAAGAGATGCCTTGAGGTGTCACCATCAAATCCACCATTTTATCGACCATTGAAGATGCCAACATGGCCCCTAATGCAACAAAACTGCCTTCATTTTCTCGTGATGGAAACTCTTGCAACAGCTCATTATTGAATTGATCCTTGAAGCTCTGGCGCACACTAGGAAAGTCCACATAACTTGCGACAGCATTCACATCATCTCGTTCTACCGCTTGTCGAATTTGATAAATCACAAAATATGGCGACAAAATTAAATAAGCTAAAGCAGTCAACACAATAGCCGAGATAGAAATCTTCAACGTTTTCGACATACGATCCTCGATTTCAGGAATTTATTTTTTACTTAATGGTATTTAAATTGCATTGATAAAGGCTTGGGCAATATAGAAAATTCATGTTAAAACTTACTTAAAATCACTAATCCGACACAATCTGACGTTTAAAATCGTTTTGTTACAGCTTGAACAATTTTAAATCGCTATTATATACACGTTTTATTCGCACAATTCCGAGATGTATTTATGAGTCAAAGTCATATCCGTATTCGAGGCGCACGTACCCATAATTTAAAAAATGTGTCACTCGATATTCCACGTGACAAGTTTGTGGTGATTACGGGACTCTCAGGCTCAGGCAAATCATCACTTGCTTTCGATACACTGTATGCCGAAGGTCAACGCCGTTATGTTGAATCACTGTCTGCCTACGCGCGTCAGTTCCTTTCACAAATGGAGAAACCTGAAGTTGATTCGATTGAAGGCCTCTCTCCTGCGATTGCCATTGAACAGAAATCAACCAGCCACAACCCACGTTCAACCGTGGGCACCATTACCGAAATTTATGACTATTTACGTTTGCTGTATGCGCGTGTAGGGACACCGTATTGTCCTGAACATGATCTACCCATGGTGGCGCAGACCATTTCAGAAATGGTAGATGCAGTGAAAGCACTTGAAGAAGGGACTGCACTCATGCTGCTCGCGCCTGTGGTGCGTGAGCGTAAAGGTGAATACACTCAACTGTTTGAGCAACTTCAAGGTCAAGGTTTTGTTCGTGCCCGTGTCGATGGTGAAATCATTGATATTGATACGCCGCCAGAATTAGACAAAAAGAAAAAACATACGATTGAAGTGGTGGTCGATCGTTTTAAAGTCCGTGATGATCTCGGTAATCGTATCGCGGAATCCTTTGAAACGGCTTTACGTTTAGGTGGTGATATTGCTGTTTTATCATGGATGAATGGCGAACATCCAGAACGCGTATTCTCAGCAAAACACTCTTGTCCTGAATGTGATCGAGCTGTTGCGGAGCTTGAACCACGTTTATTCTCATTTAACAATCCATTCGGTGCTTGTCCTGTCTGTGATGGTTTGGGAACGCGTAGTCATTTTAGTGCAGATAAACTCATTCCAAATCCTGAAATTTCAATTAGCCAAGGCGCAATTCGTGGTTGGGACAGACAGCGTCCTTATTACTACACCGTGTTGCAGAAAGTGGCTGATCACTTTGATATTCCACTTGATACACCGTGGAATCAACTCGACAAAGATACACAAAAGAAATTCTTACAAGGCACTGGCAAAGAGAAAATTGACCTCAGTTATATTGATGAACGTGGTCGTAAGCACAGTCGTGTGCAAGCCTTTGAAGGAATTTTGCCGCATTTAGAACGTCGCTATCGCGAGACTGAATCAAATTATGTGCGTGATGATTTGGCGCAATACCTGTCGAATGCCGCGTGTGATGCCTGCGGTGGCTCTCGTCTGAATGAAATTTCTCGTCATGTTCGCGTCAAAGATAAAACCATCGCTGAAATTACCAAGATGTCGATTGGTGATGCTGAAAGTTATTATCAGGATCTCAATCTCGAAGGTGCTAAAGGCGAAATCGCGGATAAAATTTTTAAAGAGATTCGTGAACGTTTGCACTTCTTGGTCAGTGTTGGTCTCAATTATCTCAGCTTAGCGCGTTCGGCTGAAACCTTGTCGGGTGGTGAAGCACAACGTATTCGCTTAGCTTCGCAAATCGGTGCGGGTCTGATGGGCGTGATGTATGTGCTTGATGAACCTTCGATTGGTCTGCACCAAAGGGATAATGATCGCTTGCTGCAAACCCTAATTCGCTTGCGTGACTTAGGTAATACCGTACTGGTGGTTGAGCATGATGAAGATGCCATTCGTGCTGCTGACCATATTATTGACATCGGACCAGGCGCAGGTATTCATGGCGGTGCAGTCATTGCCGAAGGTACTTATGATGAATTGGCGAACCATGCCGACTCGCTTACAGGTCAATATTTATCAGGCAAACTTAAAATTGAAGTACCAAAACAGCGTACTCAATCGCCTCGTCCTGATGAATTCATCAAACTCTCTGGCGCAAATGGGCATAATCTACAACATGTCGATTTAACCATTCCTCTCGGCATCATGACTTGTGTGACTGGGGTTTCAGGTTCTGGTAAATCAACCCTGATTAACCGTACTTTATTGCCTTTAGCAGCAACACAATTGAATGGTGCAACCACACTGACTGCTGAAAAGTTTGATTCAATTGATGGTTTACAGCATTTGGATAAAGTGGTGGATATTGACCAGAGTCCTATTGGACGTACACCACGTTCAAACCCAGCCACCTACACAGGTTTATTTACGCCGATTCGTGAGTTATTTGCACAGACACCTGAAGCCAAAGCACGCGGTTATAGCGCAGGTCGTTTCTCATTTAATGTGAAAGGCGGACGCTGTGAAGCGTGTGAAGGCGACGGCATGATCAAGGTGGCGATGCACTTCCTGCCAGATATGTATGTGCCTTGTGATGCTTGTCATGGCAAGCGTTATAACCGTGAAACTTTAGAAGTCGGTTATAAAGGCAAGAATATTTCCGATGTACTCGAAATGACGGTAGAAGATGCAGCTGAATTCTTTAGTGCTATTCCTGTCATTCATCGTCGTTTAGAAACGTTGACTCAAGTTGGTCTTGGTTATATTCGTTTGGGTCAAGCTGCGACAACATTATCAGGTGGCGAAGCACAACGCGTGAAGTTAGCGCGTGAGTTAGCAAAACGTGATACGGGTAAAACTTTATATATCTTGGATGAACCGACCACAGGTCTGCATTTCCATGATATTGCCAAGTTACTCGACATCTTGCATGAGCTGCGTAATAAGGGTAATACCATTGTGGTGATTGAGCATAATTTGGATGTGATCAAAACTGCCGATTGGGTGATTGATCTAGGTCCAGAAGGTGGTTCTGGTGGTGGTCAAATTATTGCTGAAGGCACACCTGAACAAGTCGCTAAAGTTGAGATTTCACATACAGGTAAGTTCTTAAAGCCGATGCTTAAATAAAATCCAACTTACTGTAATTTCATGATAAAACGGTGATTCATTCACCGTTTTTTTATTTGAGGGAATAATGCGGTTTTCAGAAAGATATGGATATAAACCTGTTCGAGAAATAATTCAAAAAGAAAGCATGGATGAGGTGTTAATAAATAGATTGGAGCAAGAATGTTTACCCTTCCACTACATTCTTACCCTTTGCCTTCGCTCTTAACATCGACTGATCCGCTTTTTCTAACAACTCCAACCAATTTTCAGCACCAACAGCCACACCTATACTGACCGAAACCCAAAGCAATTCATCAGAGTTGGAAATAGCGATAGGCTCTTTCGCAATTTCTGAACGGATACTTTCTGCAATAACCTTTGCTGCATCTATCGTAATATTTTCAATGACAACCAAAAACTCATCACCACCATAACGAACAATTAAATCAGATGCTCGGACATTATGTTTAAGGTGATCGGCAATTATGGAAATGACTTGATCACCCACAATATGCCCATACTGATCATTCACAAATTTAAAATTATCAATATCAACGACAATCACACCCGTGTTTAAAAAACCACTCGGCTTGCGCTCCAGAGCATGGACATACTCTTCCAAAGCCAAACGATTCGCGACACCTGTTAACACATCTGAGTTAGCAATCTTTTTAAGCTGCGTCTCCATCATGTCACGTTGATTCAACATCACTTTTAAACGATCAATCGCCTCAAATAAAGATAAAAACTCCTGTCTGGATTGTTTGGTTTTTAACTCTTCTTTTGACGCATTTGACAAGCGTAGAATCATTTCTCGCGCTTTGATTAACGGACTAAATACTTTCCGCTTTGTATAAATCATAATGAAAATAGCCGTCAGTAAAGACAGACAAGAAATACATAAGGTAAAAATAAATTGTTGCTTGGCTTTTTTATTCTGCTCGTGTGCAACTTGAATACTGTAATCTAAAATATAGTTCTGCAAATCCATAACCGTTGTAAATTTATCTACAATTCGATTGGTTAATTGCGTGCCAGTAAGAAAATAGTTTTGATTATTTTGGCTTTCATCGAGTAATTTCGTAATTAAAGGTAAACCTTTATCCAAAAACTCTGTTTTTACTCGTTGATGTAAATGTATATATTGATCAGTCTTGGTTTGTTCAGGTTGGATCGTATCAACCAAAGCCCATAAATACTGAGACTGATGCTGGGTTTGTAAACAACGTGCTCGATTAATATCTGAGATTTTTTCACCAAACGTCACAGGTGCCATAATATTTGAAGCAACTCGCCCTGCTTGATCACGCATATCCGTAAGAACCAAAATCGAAATAAAATAATTCGACATTTTGCTGTCTTTACTTTTGGATTGTTTCATCAAATCATTTAAATATTTTCTGCTCTCATCCCAAACATCAAACATCGTAAAAATTGCATGATTAAATTGAGCAGACGTTCGCTGAGCATGGGGAATATTTGCATAAGCGTCTACAACCTCACGACCATGATTCAACTTTGCTTTGAAATCAGTTTGTAAATGTGTCGCAATCGACTCAAATCCACCTTGCTTTAACGTCGCTATGGTCTGATCAATCTGATCATCCACAACCAACCTAAACTCAGCTAACTCTTTTTGATTGGCTGCTAATTCTTCAACAGTACTCGACATAACCTTATTGGCAGGTGCGCGTTCTCGAGAAATTTTATTGGCCGTTTTTACTAAGGCACGCAGACTAGTAATTTCGGTTAACACTTGATTTGTCTTAATATATTCTTGATAGCTTTGAATAATCAGAGGGATAGAGATATATAGGATCGAAGAAATAATAACGACCATACATAGAAAAAGCCGGAGACTGATTTGCTCAGAACGTAATTTCGCACTTTTTAAACTACGTCCCATGCACACACCTTGCTTGTTTCAAAAACTCATCCAGATTGATTTTCAAACAGTATGTAATTTTACCTGATTTTTAAAATTATACCGTCATAATTAAAGCTGTTTTTTTAAACAGATAAAATACAAGCAAAACCAATTTTCCTTTTGGTTTGTTAATTTATATTTATCTATTTGTTTTAATTATTAGGGTCTGTTGACATTTACTGTTCATAATTAACCCTATAAAGGTAGCCATAAAAATATACAGGCTAAAGCAACAGAACTTTGATAATTTCTTTTGAGCTTGTCATATCGAGTAGCTATTCCTCTAAATTGCTTTAATC
>MPMF02219081.1_pt1 | contig 24744 bp, 20 predicted proteins | sample 1617271 | NCBI WGS metagenome assembly MPMF02 (sample SAMN05944812, study PRJNA350692) | marine metagenome | biome: marine; feature: ODZ; material: water; isolation source: 120 m water sample prefiltered with 30 um filter, filtered on to 0.2 um... | place: Pacific Ocean | collected 2012-04-09... | reverse complement strand
ATTTTTAAAGGTCGTACTGAATCTCCATTTTTAAACTCAATAAAATATTTATTTCCATCTCTTTCTATTATTAGTTCTAATTTTTCTGAAAGTGCATTTACTACGGATACACCAACACCATGTAAACCACCTGAAACTTTATATGAGTCGTGATCAAATTTACCTCCAGCATGTAATTGTGTCATTATTACTTCTGCTGCTGATTTTTTTTCTCCTTTATGAATATCGATAGGAATACCTCTTCCATCATCTTTCACGGTAATACTTCCATCTGAATTAATATCTACGTTTATATTTTTGCAGTGGCCTGCCAATGCTTCATCGATAGAGTTGTCTACAACTTCATAGACCATATGATGTAAACCAGTTCCGTCATCAGTATCTCCAATATACATTCCTGGTCTTTTACGAACAGCCTCCAAGCCTTTAAGTACTTTTATTGAGTCTGCTTGATAATTAGAATTTTTATTCATATTTTTTATTTTTCGGAAAAATTTATTATAACATTTTTTCAATGATATTTAAAATCAATCAAATTTAAGTAGTCAAATTTATCTTGACATTTAATAATTATAAGATCGTTTTATTCTTTTTTTTGCTACTTTTTTTATTTTAGTTAAACAATAGATTTTTTAGTTAAAAATTTGGCGGAGAGAGTGGGATTCGAACCCACGGTACCTTTAACAGTACACACACTTTCCAAGCGTGCGCCTTAAACCACTCGGCCATCTCTCCAATAATTATAAAAACTAGTTATTTAATTATTCTAATTTAAGATAAGGTTTCATAAATTCTGCTGTTGGTAAATTTATAATATAATTATCTGTATAATAATAAACGTTAAAAAAAATTTTATTAAATTCATTTGTATAACTTGAATATTTTGAATAACTTGGCACACTAGGATTAAAAACTGATACCCACCCACTTGCGTGGGATAATGTCCAAAAATTACAATAAATTATAATAGATAGAACAATAAATGATTTGCTAAAAAAATTTATTTTTTTTAAAAAAACTTTTTCTTTCCTTTTATCAATTTTAAATAAAAAATAAAAACTCAGCAAATGAATTAACAAAATATGAATAGACCTACCAAAATCAGTTATAAAAATAAACAATGATAGCAAAGGGATAAAACTAATTATTGCTATTTTGTATCTGGTATTAATAAAATAGATTTTTTGACTAATAAAGTAACCAAAAATAAACATAAAAAATATAACTGCTAAAATTATAGATAAAAATAAATATACTTTGTGATTATATGTAAATTTAATACCAAATATTTTAATCATAGCACCCAATTTTAAATTAAGATTTCCTCTTAGGTCCTTAGTATCTATCTCTGAAAATGACTCTGGATGCTCATTTATAATAAAACTATAATTGTAATTCACAATTTCTTTCATATTTTCAAATGCGGTTATTTGTTCTTGTGATCCATTATTGAGGATGACAGACAAAATTGGAATTAACAAAAAAATATAGGAATATAAAAATTTATATGATTTTTGTAATTCTTTAGACAAAACAATATATGTAATTAACATGTGAGAAGATAAAGTTATGACTTGAGGATCATATTGAAAAATATTCAAAAATAATAATGGAATTATTAAAAATACAAAATATTTCTTATACTTATTAGTTTCATTAAAATATTTTAGAGCTATGAAGCAATGTAAAAGAATTGATATTAAAATAAAAATTTGACTATTAAAAAAATTAACTGAATCAAAAATATTAAACATTAACGTTGCTGGCGATAATAGTAAAACTAAATATAGGAAGATATTAGATTTAAATTTATTAATGCATTTTATAAATAAATAGAAAAAAATTATATTTGCAGAACTAAATACCACAGAAAAAAAAGTAACAGGGCTTACTGAAAAATTTTTAAAAATATATAATGCTATTTGGCCTAATAAACCTCTCCTTAAAAATCCACCTTCATAATTAATAAATAGCTCGTTAAGATATATATAATCATCAAATGATACAAAAACATCTTTAATTTTAATTAACAAAATCAAAGATATTATAAATAAACTAACATTAATTATGGTTTTATTGCTCATATTAAATATTATTAAAATAACACAAAGAAGTATTTTCTATATGAAAGATTTTTTTATATTTAGAAATTTTATTTAAATATTTTACTACGTCTTTATCAGAAGTTTTGCCAGGAACATAATCATGCCAAAGGATAATACCTCCTGCTTTAATCATTTTAAAAGCTTTAATCGAATCATTTTCTATAATGCTATAGGTATGACCACCATCTATAAATATTAAATCAAATTTGTTTAAATATTCATCAGCATTTAGCTTTTTAGAGTCCATAAACATAACAGATATTTTTTCTTCATACTCTTTGCCAGAAAAAATGAATTTATTATAATTGCTTTCATTAATTATATTTCTGATAGAAACTTTATTGTCCTGGCTATCTAAACTTAGATTTTTTGCCTGGTTTGAATCTAATGTTAAAGTGATTATTTTTGAATCATTTGGTGAATTTAAAGCCATTAAAGTAGTAGTTTTTCCACTACAGGTTCCAAATTCAAAAATATTTTTACTAATTTTGCTTAAACTTGATAAAATCCAAGCTTCATAATCAGAAGTTATGCCAACTATATCTTGTCCAGAAGGAATACAAAAACTTTTCACAATAACATCTTTTTTTGGACCATAAAGATTTTCTGATATTTTTTCGGATTCAAAAATTTTGTTAACTTTTTCTAAATTTACAGATTTTATAAATGACTTAGCAAAATATTTTTTAATTTTTTTTCTTTTTAACAAATAAATTGTAATAATGTTTGTTGCTATTAATAAAATTATTATAACACTAATCATTTTTGTTAATTTTTAAAACACCAATAAATGCTTCTTGTGGAATTTCTACTCTGCCAAATTGTTTTGATCTAGCTTTACCTTTTTTTTGTTTTTCTAGTAGTTTTCTTTTTCTATCCGTTGCTCCTCCACCATGTATCTTTGTAAGTACATCTTTTTTAAAACCTTTAATTGTTTCTCTTGCAATAATTTTACCTCCTATTGCTGCTTGAACTGGAATCATAAAATTGTGCCTTGGAATTAAATCTTTTAATTTTTCACATACTTCTCTTCCTGTAGATTGAGCAAAATCTTTATGTATCATCATAGCAAGTGCGTCTACTGGTTCTGAATTTACTAAAACTCCTAATTTAACTAAATCTCCTTCTCTATGTTCAATAATTTCATAATCAAAACTAGCATAACCACTAGTCATAGATTTTAACCTATCATTAAAATCAAAAACAACTTCATTTAAAGGTAATTCATAATTAATTACTGCTCTATTTCCAGAATAAGTTAAATTAGTTTGTATGCCTCTTTTATCCTGACAAATCTTTATTACTGATCCAAGATATTCATCTGGCGTTATAACTGTTGCCTTAATCCAAGGTTCTTCAATAAACTTAATATGTGTTGGATCAGGTAAGCTTGATGGGTTTTGTAAATCTATTACATTTCCTTTATTCAAATGAACTTTGTAAACTACACCTGGAGTAGTGGTTAATAAATTTATATCAAATTCTCTTTCTAATCTTTCTGTAACTATTTCTAAATGCAATAATCCTAAAAAACCGCATCTAAAACCTAAACCAAGTGCTGAAGAAGATTCTGCTTCAAAAGAAAAACTTGCATCATTTAGTTGAAGTTTTGCTAATCCGTCTTTTAATTTTTGATATTCTGAACTATCCACTGGAAACAACCCGCAAAAAACAACTGGTTTGCTTGGCTTAAATCCTGGCAAAGCTTCTTTCAACGGCTTTTTTGACTCACATATTGTGTCACCGACTTTTGTCTCTGATAATATTTTTATTCCAGTTGTAATAAAACCAATTTCACCTGCATTTAATTCATCAACATCCTTTGGTTTAGGTGTGAACACTCCAACTTTTTCAATAATATGCTCTTGATTAGTTGACATCATTTTAATTTTCATATTTTTTTTAATTTTTCCATCAATCACTCTAACTAAAATAACAACCCCTAGATAAGCGTCATACCAACTATCAACTAACAAACACTTTAAAATTTCATCTTTTTCTCCTTTGGGGCCTGGCAATGTTTTTATAATCTGCTCTAAAATTTCTTCAATTCCTTCACCTGTCTTTCCAGAACATGGAATAGCATTGCTAGTATCAATACCAATCACATCCTCTATTTGTTTGCTTGTTTTTTCTAAATCTGAAGCAAGTAAATCAATTTTATTTAAGACGGGTACAATTTCATGATTAATATCTAAAGCTTGATAAACATTTGCAAGTGTTTGAGCTTCAACTCCCTGAGTACTATCAACAATTAAAATTGAACCTTCACATGCATACAGCGATCTACTAACTTCATAGCTAAAATCAACATGTCCTGGAGTATCAATAATATTGAGAATGTAATCTTTTCCATCCTTAGATTTATAATTAAGCTTAACTGTTTGCGCCTTAATTGTAATTCCTCTTTCTCTTTCAATATCCATAGAGTCTAGAACCTGATCTTTCATTTCTCTATCTGTAAGGCCACCACATTTATGGATTATTCGATCAGCAATAGTAGATTTACCATGGTCAATATGTGCAATAATAGCAAAATTTCTAATATGATCGATGGTTGACATTACGATCTTAGTGTTGCGCCTGTAGTTTCTTGAACTGTTAAAATAATTTTTTTGCTTACTTCTTCTATATCATTATCGCTTAAAGTTTTGTCTTTAGGTTCTAGAGTTACATTAAAAGCAATAGATTTCTTTCTTGCTGCAATATTATCTCCTTGATAAACATCAAAAATTCTTACATCCTTAATTAATTTTTTATCAATTTTTTTAACTAAATTTATAATTTCTCCAGAATTATATTTTTCATCAATAACAAAAGCAAAATCTCTAACTACTTTTTGATAATCAGAAACAGTAAATTTTGGTTTTGATTCTCTAATTTTTTTTCTTGAATATTTTCCAGTTTTAATTGCGCCTATCATAATTGATTGTTCTCCCGGTTTACTACCTGTAAAAATAGGTCCTATTTCAAATAACATTAGATCTTCAAAATTTCTATGAATATTTTTTTTTGCGCCAATCATTAAATTAGAATAAAGAGATGATCTTAGAACATCTAAATCACTTGAAATTGGATTAGATAATTTAATTTCATTTTTTAATTCTGAAAAAAGATTATCTATTTTTGAATCTGTAAAAGACCACGTAACTGCTTCCGCATAACCTTTTGATGCTACAGATCTTTGAGCAAAATTAAAAAGTTTTTGTTTATTATTTAAGGTGTCTTTAATATTTTCTTTTTCAGGATTTATTAAAGGCACTTTGTCATAACCTTTAATTCTTGTTAACTCCTCTATAAGATCTATATCTTCCTTTATATCTGGTCTCCAAGTAGGTGGTAAAACCTTCATTTTTTTTTTACTCATTTTTAAAGAACATCCTAAAGAAGATAAAATTTTTTTAATTTCTGCGCTTGTAATTGAAAACCCAATGACTTTTGAAAACTTTTTTGTTTCTAAATCGATTATTTTTCTTTTATCTTTTATTTTTCCTACAATTGAAAACTTGCTTGCTTCACCGCCGCAAATATCCAGTATCATGCTCATCCCAAGTTCCAAGCCTAATTTTATAGAATCAGGATCTATACCTCTTTCAAACCTATATTTTGCATCAGTATCAATATTTAGTATTTTAGAGGTTTTTCTGATTGGCGATGGAAAAAAATATGCAGATTCTAATAAAATATTTTTAGTAGAAAGTTCTGTACTGGATCTAGTTCCACCAATAATTCCTCCAAGACCTAAAACTCCCGACTTGTCACTTATTGCGCACATATTGTTTTGAAGTGTATATTTTCTGTTGTCTAAAGCTTCAAAAGATTCACCTTTTATTGAGTTTCTAACAATAATTTCTTGATCAATCTTATCAGCATTATAAGCATGCAAAGGTCGATTCAAATCAAACATTATATAATTGGTAGTGTCAACAATTGCTGAAACTGGTTTCAAACCTAAAGATATAATTCTTTTTTTAAGCCAATCAGGGCTTTCTTTATTTTGAACATTTTTAATGTAAACACTTCCAAAAATACCACATCCCTGTCCTTTTTCTTTTTTTATTGAAACTTTAATTGGATTTTTAAATTTTTGATTTATTTTAGTAGTAAGCTGTTTTTTTAACTGACCTAAACCTGAAGATGCCAAATCCCTTGCTATACCTCGAACACCCAAACAATCAGGTCTATTCGGTGTAATGGCAATATCCATAGTTTTTTCTCCAATATTTTTAAAATATTTTTCACCAATATTTTTTTCTTTTTCATCTAATTCAATAATTCCTTCTTTATCTGAAGATTCTTCAAGTTCGTAACCTGAGCAAAGCATTCCGTAAGATTCTATTCCTCTTATTTTTGCTACTTTCAACTTTATATTATTTTTTGGAATGACTGCGCCTGGTGGAGCATAGACTGCAAACAGTCCTTCCCTAGCATTTTGAGCTCCACAGACAACCTTAATTAAATTTCCTGAACCTATATCTACTTCGCAAAGCTTTAGTTTATCTGCATTAGGATGTTTTTGAGATTTTACAATTTTACATACAATAAAGTTATCTAAATTAGCATTTGGTGATTTTATATTTTCTACTTCTAGTCCAATTTCTATCAAACGCTCTATTACTTGATTTATGTTTTTTTTTGTATCTAGATGATTTTTTAACCATGATAATGAAGTTATCATCTGCTTAAACCTCTATAATTTGTTGGAATATCTAACGGATCAAACCCATAAAATTCTAACCATCTAATGTCACTTTCAAAAAAAGCTCTTAGGTCATTTATTCCATATTTTAACATGGCCAATCGATCAATACCTACGCCAAAAGCATACCCTTGGTATTGTTTTGGATTTACTTTTACATTTTTTAAAACGTTGGGATGTACCATTCCACATCCAAGAATTTCTAACCATTTGGTACCTTCCCCAATTTTGATTTTCCCGTCTTGTATTTTATATCCAATATCTACTTCTGCTGATGGTTCAGTAAAAGGAAAATGGCTAGGTCTGAATCTAACCTTCACTTTATCAACTTCAAAAAATTTCTTAACAAAATAATATAAACAGCCCTTGAGATGACCCATGTTTATATTTTTATCTATATGTAATCCTTCTAACTGATGAAACATGGGCGAATGTGTTTGGTCACTATCATGTCTATAAGTTCTTCCAGGAGCAATTATTTTAAAAGGTGGTTTGCCTTTCAGCATTGTTCTGATTTGAACAGGCGATGTATGTGTTCGTAAAAGTAAATCTTTAGAATGATCAAGATAAAAAGTATCATGCATATCTCGTGCTGGATGATTTTCTGGAGTATTAAGTGCAGAAAAATTGTAATATTCACTTTCTACATCTGGTCCTTCTTCAACAGAAAAACCTATTTCAGAAAAAATAGAAATAATTTCGTCAATTACTTGTGAAACAGGATGAATTTTTCCAGCAAAGTAAGGTCTTCCAGGTAAAGTTACGTCAATATTATCATTCTTAAGTTTTTTGTTTATTTCTTGATTTTGAATTTCTTCAGTTTTTTTTAAAATTAATTCTTGTAGTTCATTTTTTAATAAATTTAGTTCTACAGCAAAATCTTTTCTTTCTTCTTCAGTAATTGATCCTAGCTGCCTAAATTTTTTTGATATTATTCCATTCTTCCCAAACAATTCTGTCTTGATTTCATTTAGTTTATTTTGATCTAAAAACTCATTTAATTTAGAAAGATATTTTTCTTTTATTTTTATAATCTCTGACATAATTGCAGATTATTTCTTAACTGAAGAAAAACAATAGTGAAGATTAGTTAAGTGCAGCTTGAGCTTTTTTGACTATGGTCCTAAATGCCTCAGGGTTACTATACGCTATCTCTGCTAGAATTTTTCTGTCCAGTTTAATTCCAGATTTACTTAAACCATTAATAAATTTCGAATATGTTAGTCCTTCTGCTCTAACACCTGCATTAATTCTTTGTATCCACAAAGATTTAAATTCCCTTTTTTTTGTTCTACGATCCCTATAAGCATATTGCATTGCTTTTTCCATTGCTTGTCTAGCAACTCTAATAGTATTTTTTCTTCTGCCCCACTGTCCTTTTACAGCTTTTAAAACTTTTTTATGTTTAGCATGACTTGTTACGCCTCTTTTTACTCTTGCCATTTTATCCTCTTAAACTGTAAGGCATATACGACTTAACAATTTTCCCATCTTGTTTTGACATAACTGTTGTGCCTCTTTGATTTCTAATTTGTCTATTTGTTCTTTTAATCATACCATGTCTTTTCCCTGCTTGAGACATAATTACTTTGCCTCTTGCAGTAATTTTAAATCTTTTTTTTGCTGAACTTTTAGTTTTTAATTTTGGCATAATTCGATGAGTTTATACAAATATTGAATTAAATTTACAACTAATATTATGCTTTATAAAGGCTGAATTACCATTATCATTTGCCTGCCCTCAAACTTCGGACTCATTTCCACTTTGCCAACTGACTTAATATCTTCTTGAATTCGATTCATTAAATCATTTCCAAGGTTTGAATGCATTAATTCTCTACCTTTAAATCGAATTGTAAATTTTACTTTATCTCCTTTTGCAAGAAATTTTTGTGCATTTTTTAATTTGAAATTGTAATCATGAATTTCTGTAACTGGTCTTAACTTAATTTCTTTTAATTCAATTTTTTTTTGTCTTTTTTTTGCCTTGTTAGCTTTCTTTTGAGCTTCATATTTAAACTTACCCATATCAATTATTTTACAAACTGGAGGATTGGTATTTGGTGCTATTTCTATTAAATCCAAACCTTCTTCTTTTGCAATTGAGATTGCTTTGTTGGTATTCATAATTCCCAAATTTTCACCTGCGCTATTAATAACCTGTACTTCGTGTGAATTAATCCTATGATTTGCCCTAGGTCCTTTTGGCTTTGTTCTTCTTTGAAAATAATTTTTCTTAAATTCTGCCACTTAAAATGAAGGTGCTTTATTCAAAGCAGAAAATTTTTTTAGAAAAGTACTTAATTCCATAGTTTGTTGTTTATCAGAATCTGATGTTCTAATAGTTATACTATTAGAGTCAACTTCTTTTTTTCCACAAATAAGCAAAATAGGAATTTTTGACATTAAATGTTCTCGAATTTTGTAATTTAAGTTATGCTCTTTTAAATCTATTTCACAATTAATTCCAACTTCAGTTACTTTTTCATAGACTTTTTTCCCATAATCATCAAATTCATCAGAAATTGGTATAACCATGGCTTGCAAAGGTGAAATCCAAAATGGCAATTTGCCAGCATAATTTTCAATTAATATTCCAATAAATCTTTCTAGGGATCCAAATAAAGCCCTATGAAGCATAACTGGAATTTTTTTTGAACCATCTTTATCTACAAATGTTGCTCCTAATCTACCTGGCAAATTTAAATCAACTTGCAAAGTTCCGCATTGCCAATCACGGCCAATACTATCCCTGAGTACAAAGTCAATTTTTGGCCCATAAAATGCACCTTCACCTTTATTAATTTCATATTTTAAATTTGATTGTTTTATTGCTTTTAATAATGCTGCTTCAGCTTTATCCCAAATTTTATCATCTCCCACTCTTTTTTGTGGTCTATCAGAAAACTGCAGTAGAACATTAGTAAAGCCTAGATCTTTATAAATTTCTAATATCAAATTTGTTACACTTAAACATTCGTCAGTAATTTGATCTTCTGTACAAAAAATATGAGCATCATCTTGAGTGAACGCTCTAACTCTTAATAAACCATGTAAAGCACCTGATGGTTCAAACCTATGTACTTTTCCAAATTCAGACATTTTAAAAGGTAAGTCTCTATAACTTTTGAGACCTTGTTTGAATACTTCAACGCATCCAGGACAATTCATTGGTTTAATTGCAAATATTTTTTCATCTGGTGTTGTTGAAGTGTACATATGTTCTCCAAATTTTTCCCAGTGGCCTGATTTTTCCCATAACGAACGATCCAATATTTCGGGAGTATTAATTTCTTTATAACCTGCTTTTTTTTGTTTACTTCTCATATAGTTGACGAGTTTTTGAAATAAAATCCATCCTTTTTCATGCCAAAATACCGATCCTGGGCTCTCTTCTCTAAAATGAAAAAGATTCATTTCTTTGCCCAGCTTTCGATGATCTCTTTTTCCAGCTTCCTCTATTCTTTTTAAATAATCATCAAGTTCTTTTTGAGATGGCCAAGATGTTCCGTATATTCTTTGAAGCATTTCATTATTTGAGTCACCTCTCCAATAAGCTCCTGATACTTTTGTTAGTTTAAAAAATTTTCCAATTTTCCCAGTTGATGATAAATGTGGACCCCTACATAAATCACTCCATTTGCCATGGAAATATATTGAGATTTCTTCTCCTTCAGGAATGCTTTCGATTATCTCGGTTTTATAAATTTCTCCCTTATCTTTATAATAAGAAATTGCTTGATCTCTTTTCCAAACTTCTCTTTTGGTAATTTCATTTCTATCAACTATTTCCTTCATACGTTTTTCTATTTTTAACAAATCTTCATCCGTAAAAGGTTCTTTCCTTGAAAAATCATAATAGAAACCATCCTCAATTACAGGTCCTATAGTAACTTGAGTACCTGAAAACAATTCTTGAACAGACATAGCAAGAATATGGGCAGTGTCATGCCTTATAATCTCTAAGCCTTCTTTGTCTTTATTTGTAAAAATCTTGACAGAACAATCGTTTTCAATTTTTTCACTTAAATCCTTAAGTTCGCCATTAACGCTCATGATCAATGCTTGCTTTGAAAGAGATTTGCTAATTTTTTCAGAAATCTCCAATCCGGTTACCTTTTTATTAAAACTTAATTTATTTCCATCTAGCAAGGTTATATTTGGCATTTAATTAATTAATTTTTTATACTCTGAATAAGTGGAAAAACACATTTTTTCAATGTTAAATTTTTTTACTACATTTTTTCTACCTTCAATTCCAATAAATTTCAATGTGCTTTCATCCAAGTTTAGAACATGAATTAATCTCTTACTTAATTCTTCGGTTTTCCCAACTTCGAATAAAAAACCCGTTTTGTCGTTAATTATTGTTTCTTTTGAACCACCAATATTGCTTGCAATTATTGGTTTTTCCATTGATTGGGCTTCAACAGAAACTCTACCGAATGCCTCTGGTTCTATAGACGAAGATACAATTACATCCGAAACTTTATAGGCTAATGGCATTAATTCACACTTATCAATAAATTTAATACAATTTTGCAATCTATATTGTTCTACTAATCTTACTAATTTTTTTTTATAAACTTTACGCCCTTGATCTGAGCCTAATACAACAGCAAAAAATTCTTTATCTGGTATTTCTTTTTTTACATTGTGTAGCGCCTCTATAAACATTTCCTGACCTTTCCAGTGCGTTAGTCTACCTGGAAGAAGAATCAACGATATATTTTTAAGATCAACATATTTCTTAATATCCCATTTTTTTAATATTTTGTTTTCATCAGCCTGAACAATTTTTTTTGAATTAAAATATTCTGTATTAATTCCTCTGAATATTACTAAAAATTTTTTATTTAAATCTAAGTAACCTGAATAATTTTCATTTATATGAGAAAAAATAAAATTTGAACCTGCTATAATAAGATCCGATCTTAACATTACAGAATTATAAAACTTCTTTAAGCTATTACTAAAATTATAAGTGCCATGAAAAGTCGTGACAAACTTTCTTCTCGTAATTTTAATTGCTAGTAAACATGACCAGGCTGGAGCTCTACTTCTGGCATGCACAATTGATATATTTAAAAATAAAATTATAGCTATTAAAGCTAAAGAATTAAATAACATTAAGATAGGGTTTTTGCTATGTACGGGCAATCTTATTAATTTAACTTTTTTTTTATTAATATATTTAATTAATTCTCCACCGCTGGTTACAATAAAGGAAGAACAGTTATTTTCAGAAAGATAGTGGGCCAAATCAAAACAGCCCGTTTCAGCTCCTCCATATCCTAATCTTGGTATAACTTGTAAAATTTTTAATTTCGAACTCATCAAATTTATCTTATATATTAACTCTAATGTCATATAAACGATTTAAATATTTCTATTTTTCAAAAACAAAAAAAATTAGATTTTTATCTATAAAATCAACCTCAAATTTATGTGTAATTTTCTTGCCTGGATTTATGTCCGATATTGAAGGAGAAAAACCAGCAAAATTTGCGCGGTATTGCAATAAAAAAAAAATTAATTTTTTAACGCTTGAATATTCTGGACATGGAAAATCTTACGGAAAATTTACAAATGGAAATATATCTAAATGGACAGTTAATGCTAGAAAGTTAATTAAAAATAAATTTAGAGAAAAAAATTTTATTATAATCGGATCAAGCATGGGTTCTTGGATTGCTTTAAACTTAATCAAAATTTTTAAAGAACAAATTAAAGGTTTTATTGGAATAGGATCCGCTCCTGAATTTTTAGAAAAACTAATGTGGAATAAATTTACTAAAAAAATTAAAAAAATTATAAATACCAAAAAAATTTACCATATGAAACATGGTGATTATACCTATCCTCTAACTAAACAATTGTTTCTAGATGGAAAAAAAAATAAGGTTTTAAAAATGAAAATAAGAATAAAGATACCAGTAACTATGTTTCATGGTTCAAAGGATGACGTTGTTCCTACAAATTTTTCAAAAAAAGTATTAAATATTTTTCCAAAAGCTAAAAAAAAAATATTTATTATTAAAGGTGGAGATCACAGTTTATCGAAGAGAAATTATTTAAATAAAATATCCAAAGAGCTAGATGGAATGATTAAAAATATTTCTTAATCCTTAACTTACTTCTTTGATATTAATTTTATCTGTAATTGGATTTTCTAATTTATTGATCATTTCTTTTGGACAAACTTGAACAAAATTATAAATTTCTTTGTCAAAATTATCTATTATATTTTTAGATAGATTTGAATTTGTCTCGTAATAATGTTTTTCAATTAAATTTTTAAGATAATTTATCCAATATTTTGTTTCTACTTTTTGCCACACGACAGTTTCTGGATTTACTTTTTTTTCAAAATTATTATTTAAATCATAAATAAATGCCATGCCCCCGGTCATTCCAGCTGCAAAATTATCTCCCACTTCTCCAAGAATAACTACAGTACCTCCTGTCATATATTCACAACCATTAGAATCACATCCTTCAATAACTGAAACTGCTCCTGAATTTCTTACCGCAAATCTTTCGCCTGCTTGTCCTGCTGCAAATAGTTTTCCAGATGTTGCGCCATACAAAACTGTATTTCCAATAATTGTATTTTCATTTGATATTAAATTGCTTTCCTCTGGCAATTTGATTGAAATTGAAGCTCCAGACAAACCTTTAGCCACATAATCATTTGCATCTCCTCTAAGTAAAAGTTTTAATCCCTTTGTTCCAAATGCACCAAATGATTGTCCTGCAGAACCTTTGAATTGAAGAGTCAAAAAATCTTCATCTAATTTTTTATAACCATACTTTTTAAGTAAATGATAAGATATTCTTGTACCAACTGCTCTATGAGTATTTTTAATAATAAATTCTTTTTCAATTATTTTTGTCTTGCCAATTTTATCTTCAATTTCAGAAAATATTTTTTGATCCAAAGTATCTGGAACTTTATTAATATCTTTTTTTTCACAGTATCTTTTATGATTTCCAGGATCGGGTAAAACAAAAAGAGGGTGTAAATCTAAATCGTCTAAATTTGATGAGCCTGTACTAACTTGTTTTAATAGATCTGTTCTTCCAATAATCTCGTTTAATGTTTTAAAACCTAATTCAGCTAAAATTTCTCTTACTTCTTTAGCAATAAATGTAAATAAATTTACAACTTTTTCAGGAGTTCCGCTGAATTTTTCTCTTAATTTTTTATCTTGAGTGCAAACTCCAACGGGGCAAGTGTTAGAATGGCATTGCCTAACCATAATACATCCCATTGCAACAAGAGCTGTTGTAGCTACTCCATATTCTTCTGCTCCCATCATTGCTGCAATAACAATATCTCTTCCTGTTTTTATTCCTCCGTCTGTTTTTAAAGTAACGCTGTCTCTTAAGTTGTTTAAAGTTAAAACTTGATTAACTTCTGTTAACCCCATTTCCCACGGAATTCCAACATACTTAACACTCGTTTGTGGTGCTGCTCCTGTTCCACCATTATGACCTGATATTAATATTATATCTGCTTTAGCTTTAGCAACACCTGCTGCGATTGTTCCAATCCCTGATGACGCAACTAACTTAACTCCTATTCTAGCTTTTGGGTTAACTTGTTTTAAATCATAAATTAATTGAGCCAAGTCCTCTATAGAATAAATATCATGATGTGGAGGTGGTGATATTAATGTTACTCCAGGAGTTGAGTGCCTTAGTTTTGCAATTTCATCTGTAACTTTAAAACCAGGTAGTTGTCCACCTTCACCTGGTTTAGCTCCTTGAGCAATTTTAATTTCTATTTCATTACAATTATTTAAATAATTAATTGTTACGCCAAATCTTGCTGAAGCAATTTGTTTTACTCTTGAGTTAGAACTGTCTTTATTTTCCATTAAAGTAAATCTTTTTTCATCTTCTCCTCCCTCACCACTACATGATGCGCCTTTAATTCTATTCATTCCTACTGCCAAAGTTTCATGGGCTTCTTTTGATAAAGCTCCATGAGACATGCTGCCGCTTCCAAATCTTTTTAAAATTTCCGATACTGGTTCAACCTCTGAAATGTCTATGGAAGATTTTAAATATCTTCTCCTAAAATCAATTAAATCTCTTATGTTTATAGGAGGAAGATCATAAATTCCTCTTGTATATTTTTTATAAGTATCAAATGAATTATTAGTTACTGCATTTTGAAGTAAATGAATTAATTTGCCTTGATATTGATGAAGTTCGCCATTTTTTCTATATTTATAAATTCCTCCAATAGGCAATATACTATCATTGTTCTGAAATGCTTGTTTATGATTATGTTTTATTTTTTTTTCTATACCTCTTAACCCAATACCAGAAATTTTTGAGGTTATTCCTTGAAAATATTCAGAAACTACTGTTCGGCTTAACCCAACAGCTTCAAAGTTACATCCGCCTCTGTAAGAACTTAAAACTGAAATTCCCATTTTTGACATTATTTTCAAAAGTCCAAAATTTACTGATTTAATATATCTTTCAATACATTCCTCATACCTAAACTTTCCAAAAAGTTTTTTTTCATATCTTTGATATAAACTATCTAGTGCTAAGTATGGATTTACTGTAGTTGCTCCAACTCCCAAAAGTGTTGCAAATGAATGGGTATCTAAAACTTCTCCAGTTTGCACATTTATAGAAACATATCCTCTTAACTTGTTTTTTATTAAATGTTTATTAATAGCTCCTACACATAAAAGCATTGGAATTGCTATTTTTTTTTCAGATGTTGTTTGATCTGTTAATATTAATTGCTTTATTCCCTGTCTTGCTGCAATTTCAGATTCTTTTAGAATATTATCTAAAGATTCTTTGAGAGTTTGGTCGTGCGTGAAAGTGCAATCGATAATTTTTGAGTTTTTTCCAAAAAAACTTATAAATTTTTTAAATTGTGAATTTGATAAAATAGGATTTTCCAAAACATAAATATTATCTTTGGTTAATTTATCAAAATTCAATATATTTCCTAAGTTTCCAAATCTTGTCTTTAAACTCATAACTTTATTTTCTCTTAATGAATCTATCGGTGGATTTGTAACCTGGCTAAAGTTTTGTCTAAAAAAATGGCACAATGGTCTATAACGATCAGATAAAACTGCAAGTGGAGTATCGTCTCCCATGGATCCAACTGCCTCTTTAGCATCTTCTGCCATTGGATGAAGAATTAACTCGAGATCTTCGATACTCATTCCAAAGGCATGTTGTCTTTTTCTTAGTTCAGATCCAGTAAAAACAAATTTTTCGTTATTAATTGTGATTTTTTTATCAAGATCAACAATTTGATTGTTAAAATATTTAAATTCTTTTGCTAAATAATTTTTTATTTCATTATTATGAAAAACTTTTCCTTTATTAATTCTTATTCCAATAATTTCTCCAGGTCCTATCCTTCCTTTTGAAATAATTTTTTTTTCATCTAATTTAATCATGCCTGTTTCAGATCCCGCAAAAAACAATTTATCTTTTGTTGTGGTGTATCTTAAAGGGCGCAGGCCGTTTCTATCATTAGCAACTATTACCCATTCGTTATCAGTTGCAGCAATTGCGGCTGGTCCATCCCATGGTTCCATTGTACTATTTAAAAAATTAAATAATCTTTGATGATCTCTGGGTAAAATTTTGCTTTTTTTAGACCAAGCATCCGGAATTAACATTAATTTTGCCAAAGGTGCTGGTTGTCCTGAAATATTTAATAATTCAAAAACATTATCTAAAGCTGCCGAATCTGAAGTTCTCGGCTGTATTACTGGTTTTAAATTTTCTATATTTTCAAATAATGAACTTTCTATTTCATCTTCATGAACTTTCATCCAATTACAATTGCCTTTAAAAGTATTTATTTCCCCGTTATGAGCAATAGCTCTAAAAGGTTGTGCTAAATTCCAACTTGGAAATGTATTGGTAGAAAATCTTTGATGAAAAATTGCATACCTCGATATAAATCTTTCATCATTTAAATCTGTATAGAAATCAGATAAAGCTTCAGCTAAAAACATACCTTTGTAAATTATTGATTTTGAACTTAAGGAACAGATATAAAAACCCTCTAGATTATTTTTTATAATTTCTTTTTCAATTTTCCTTCTTATCTCATAAAGCTTTCTTTCTAATTTTTTGTCGGCTAAGTTTTTGTTATAATGCTTAAATAATATTTGGGTAATTTCAGGTCTGTTATTATTTGCTTTTTCGCCTAAAACTTTTGTATTTATTGGGACTTGCCTCCAACCATAAATTTTAAAATTTGATCTAGTAAGCTCTTTTTCAACTATAGTCTTGCAGTCTTCTTGAACATTGAAATTATCTCGTGGTAAGAAGATCATTCCAACACATACTTCAGAGTTGTCATGTTTATGTCCCTTGGTTTCTATTTTTTCTACAAAAAAATCATAAGGAATTTCAACGTGTATACCTGCGCCATCTCCCGTTTTGCCATCAGCATCAACAGCTCCTCTATGCCATACTGCCTTTAGGGCTTCAATTCCATATTCTATAATCTTTCTTGATTTTTTTCCTTCCGTAGAGGCAACTAATCCAACGCCACATGCATCGTGTTCCATATTTTTTGAATAAATATGATTTTTTTCTAAAATTTTTAGATTTTTTTTATAATTTTTCATTAAGCGACCTTAACTTCTTTGGTTTCTTTGTTTTCTAAAAATTTTTTAATAAAGGTTACCACATCTCGACCATCTTTTATTGCCCAAACAACTAGTGAGGCTCCTCTAACAATATCGCCTGCGGCAAATACTCCGGGTAAATTAGTTTCCATTGTATCAAAATCGATTTTTAATGTTCCCCATCGTGTGATTTGTAAATCTTTTGAATTAAACAATTTTGGAAGATTTTCTGGATCAAATCCCAAAGCTTTAATAATCATATCTGTTTTAATAATAAATTCTGAATTTTTTTGAATCTCTGGTTTTCTTCTGCCGCTATCATCTGGTTTGCCTAATTTAATTTTATCAACTACTAAACTTTCAATTTTATTTTTTCCTACAAATTCTTTTGGACTTGATAGCCAAATAAATTCTACTCCCTCTTCTTCGGCATTGGCAACTTCCCTTGCTGAGCCTGGCATATTTTCTTTATCTCTTCTATAAATACACTTAACTGATTTTGCATTTTGCCTTACTGCAGTTCTCAAACAGTCCATTGCAGTGTCTCCGCCTCCAATTACAACAATATCTTTACCTTCGGTGCTTAATGTACCATTGTCAAACAATTCTACCTCGTCACCTAAACCTTTTTTATTTGACGCAATTAAAAATTCCATTGCACAAAAAATATTTTTTAAATCATTTCCTGGTATTTCTATTTCTCTAGCTTTATAAACTCCTGTGGCAATTAATATTGCATCATGTTTTTCTCTCAATTCTTCTAGTGTTGAATTTTTTCCAACTTCAAAACTTTGAAAAAATTTTACGCCACTTTCTTTTAATAATTTTGTTCTTCTTTCTACAACATGTTTTTCTAGTTTAAAATTTGGAATTCCATAAATCAATAAACCTCCAGGTCTATCATGTCGATCATATATGTTGATTTGATATCCTAGTTTACGAAGTTGTTCTGCCGCTGCTAATCCTGCAGGTCCAGCTCCGATAATTCCAATGCTTTGTTCTTTTTCATTTTTTACTTTTATAGGTTTTATCCACCCTTCGCCCCATGCATTTTCTGTAATGTATTTTTCTATAGATCCTATTGTTATTGTTCCATGGCCAGACTGTTCTATGACACAATTACCTTCACATAATCGATCTTGAGGACAGATTCTTCCACAAATTTCTGGCATATTGTTTGTACTTTGAGATAATTCGTAAGCCTCTAATAATCTTCCTTCAGCGGTAAGCTTTAACCAATCTGGTATATTATTACTCAAAGGACAGTGAACTTGACAGAAAGGAATTCCGCACTGTGAACACCTACTTGATTGCTCTTTTGCTTTTTCATTTATAAATTCATTATAAATTTCTTTAAAATCCTCTTTTCTTGTTGATGCTCCCCTTTTGAGAGGGCTTTGCTTTACAACATTTACAAATTTAAGCATTTCTTTAGACATTCGTTCGCAATTTATTATAGGATTTGAAACAATTAAAGTCTTAATAGGTCATAATATATGACCTATTTTTTAAATTAATAGCTTATTTTACTGTTTTTTTGATATTAATGCATACCTGTTATGCTCCTTTTAATTAAGAATTAGACACAATCAAAAGTTATTTATAAACAATCTAGATGATCTCTGATTTTTTCGAAATTTTTTTACTTTCTATCATTCAAGGTATTTTTGAATTTTTACCAATAAGTTCACAAGCTCATTTGATTGTTGCTTCAAACATCTACGCATTTAAAAATCAATCTTTGCTAATTGATATCAGTTTACATTTAGGATCTTTGTTGGCAATATTATATTATTTTAAAGAAGATATTTTTGATTTTAATAAAAATAATAACTTATTTTACAAAATAATAATTGGATCAATACCTTTGGTGCTTTTCGGTTACTTGTTATACTCAACAGGCATAATCTATCAACTTAGAAATATTAAAGTTATTGCATGGGCTACTTTGTTTTTTGGAATTTTAATTTATATTGCAGACAAAAACAAATTTCTAAAAAAAATAGATATTGATTTCAACTTTAAGTCAGTTTTAATAATTGGTTTTTTTCAAGTCTTAGCTTTAATACCCGGCGTGAGTAGATCGGGAATAACAATAACTGCGGGTAGAATACTGGGATTTGATAGAATTGATTCAACAAAAATTTCTTTTTATTTATCTATACCTGCTTTAATTGGTGCAAGTTTATTGAGTATAAAAGATTTGTTTAAAGAAAATATTGAGTTTAATTTATTAGTATTAATTGGAATATTTTTATCATTTTTATTTTCATTAATAACGATTAAATTTTTTCTTAAATTTTTAAAGAAGTTTTCTTTAAATGTCTTTGTGGTATATAGAATATTCTTAGCATTAATTCTATTCTACATTATATATTATTAGTTTTGGATTCATAAATAGGTAAAAGTTGAGAAAACAAAACTCCAAATAAAATCAAAATACACCCAATAATATTACTTATACCTAAAATTTGGTTTAAAATTATCCAAGCAGAAATAGCTGCAATAGCTCCCTCTAAAGACATAACAATAGCGGCAGGAGCAGCTGAAATATTTCTCTGACCAAAAAGTTGTAAAGCAAATGCTGCTCCTCCTGATAAAATTCCCGCATATAATATTTCTATTGTTTCTAATTTAATTTTAGAAAAATTGATTTCTTCAAATAGCATTACTAACAAAAAAGATAAAATAGCTACTATTAAATTTTGCATTAATGCAATAAAAAAAGGGACATCAAATCGTTCTATTATTTTACCTATATAAATAATATGTAACGCCCAAAATAAAGCACCAATTAATACTAATGCATCACCTAATCGAACTTCTGAATTATTAAAGTCACTTAAAAAATAGCCGCCTGTTATACAAGCTAGTACCGAGGGCCATATGGACCAATGTGGTTTTTCTGAAAATAAAAAATATACAATAATCGGAACTAATGGTACGTAAAAAATTGTAAAAAAAGCAGAATTTGCAACATCCGTATAAAGTAATGAAACTTGTTGAAATATACATCCTAAAAATAAAAAAATCCCAACAGGTAATATAAGTTTAATAAATTGATTTCTGTTGTTTTTAATCTGATTTTTTATTTTTTTTTTTTCAAATAAAAAAACAAAAGGTAAAACAGCTAAAAAACCTACAAAAAACCTAACTGAATTAAAAGTAAATGGACCAATATTATCCATTCCTGTATCCTGAGCAATGAAAGTAGTTCCCCAGATTAAAGTACAAGCAATTAAACAAAAAAATGATATTACTTTTTTCATTAGATTGTTCTAAACTGCCAATTTATAGGCAAAATCTTTGCCAAGATTTTCTTTTAATTCATTACAAAATCTTGCTGCTTCAGCAACATCAATGATTCTATGGTCGTAAGATAAAGATAAAGGTAGCATTATTCTTGTTTGATATTTTCCTTCATAATAAATATTTTTTTTTGATGACTTTCCGATGCCCAAGATCGCAACTTCTGGATAGTTAATAATTGGAGTAAAAAAAGAACCTTCTATACCTCCTAGGCTTGTTATGGTCATTGAGCCACCCAAAAAAAAATTTTTATCGATTTTTAAATTATAACATTTTTCACTAATCTCTTTTAATTCTTTGCTTATACGACTGATATTCTTATTGTTTGCATTTCTTAATTTAGGCACCACCAATCCATGGGGAGTATCAACTGTAATTCCTATATGATAATATTTTTTAATTGTTATTTTTCCTTTATCAATATCTTCAATTGAAGAATTAAATATGGGAAATTTTATTAGTGAGGAAACTAGAGCTTTTATTATAAAAACTAATGGAGTTATTTTTTTTCTTTCACCAGTAAATGAATCTGTTAAAGAAATTCTAAATTCTTCCATCTCTGTTATATCAGCTTCTTCATGGTGTGTTACGTGTGGAATATTTTTCCAAGAATTTATTATGTGTGGAGCTGTAATTCTTTTTGCTCTTGGAACTTCTTTAATCTCTACTTCGCCAAAATCAGAATGATTATATTCGTTTTTAATTTTGTCCGGTAGTTGATTTTCTTCTTTTAATGCTATAGTTTTTTCTGCTTCTTTAATAATTTGCTCTGTAATTGGAGGTATTTTTTCGTCAGCAATTTTTTTTGACTTTTTCTTTGATTGGTTCGTACTTTTTAAAGTTATAATTAAATCACCTTTGGAAACTTTATCTCCAATTTTAACATTTACGTTTTCTACTACCCCTTCATAAATTGAAAGAACTTCAACACTAGATTTATCATTTTCCAAGGTAACTATGGGATCGTCCTTTTTTATTTTGTCACCTGTTTTTACTGAAATTTCTATAATTTCTACTTGCTCAAAATCTCTTATATCGGGAACTAATAGTTTATTTTCCATTGAATAATATTGATTTTAGCCACTTATTAATAAATTCATAGCAGTATTATTTTAGACATATTTATATCTATTTTTGGTCATTCTTAAATGCGTAAATTGTACCATGTTAATAAATTTTATTAAAAAAATTAAATTATTCAACAATAGCCAAAATTTAGATGCTAGATTTTGGGTACAAAAATTGTTACTAAAAAAAAATTTAAATTCACTTAAATATTAATTTCTAGTTGCTAAATTACAAAATTACATTAAAAAATATATGTGCTATATTAATATAATTGTTTGCACCGCTAGCTCAATTGGATAGAGCGGTCGGCTACGGAAGGTGAGATTACACAATCAGAACAAAATGCGATTAGTGACTCATACCAACACTTTTGAGTCATTTGAGTCTAGCAAAAATAAATTTTTTTATTGCTAGGGTACATGAAGGGTACATGGTTTTGATTCATTGTTTGTTCTATTATCTAGACATAACAACAACGTCATTTACTAAAGGAAAATGACTCCTAATGCTCGAAAATGCTTACGCATTTTCTCGCAACTTGGACTCACACAAGCGGAGACGAACGAAATTGAATTCGGAGTCAATGATTCAATTTATGCAGAGATTGGACTCACGGACTCTTATTTTGAATCTATTGGTCATGTTTCAAGTGCTTTAACATCTTCAAAGGAGGCTCAATTTGAATCTGAAATTGAATCTTTTTAAGGGACCCGTGCCACTCTTCACACAGTTAACTTCTTTATATAAACCTCTTTATTGCTTAATCCATAGAGTTAGGGACCCCAAAATCAAAATTATAATTTACAAAAAAATCTTAATGTCCTATAAAATCCCATGACTAAATATCTTCCTCATTGTGCGGAATGTGGGACTAGCAAAGCAATACTAACTCCTATTTCTGCAACATTGGATCGGGAATATTTATGTCTTGATTGTAATAATTATTTTGCACCGCTAGCTCAATTGGATAGAGCGGTCGGCTACGGACCGACAGGTTCGGGATTCAAGTTCTCGGCGGTGCACCAAGAAAAGAATATGAAATTGGATATGTGAATATGTACGGAAAAAAATCAGAAAGAACAATAAAAATTAAGGAATTAGATACAAAATTTATTAAAGCTTATGATAGCCTAACACACGAAACTAGAACCTTTAGAAAAGATAGAGTATTAAAATGTAGTAAAGTTTAAATCATTAATGACAAATTATTTAATTAAATAATATTTATGAACAAGTTAGAAAATTAAAAATAAAAATTTATGCAGATGGTGCTGATCTTGACTCAATAAAAATGTACAATCAAAATCCTCTTATAAAAGGATTTACCACGAATCCTACATTAATGAAAAGTGTTGGGGTAACTGATTATAGCCAATTTGCAAAAAAATTCTTTCTATAGTTCAAAATAAACCAATTTCTTTTGAAGTTTTTTCTGATGATGCAATTAATATGGAGAATCAAGCTAGAGAAATTGCAAGCTGGGCAAAAAATATAAATGTGAAAATTCCAATCACAAACTCAAAAGGTGAAAGTTGTAATTTATTAATTCAAAAACTAAATCAAAGTGGTATTTCATGTAACGTAACTGCTATATTTACTCTTAAACAAATTAGCGAACTTATAAATAAACTAAACTCATCGACCGAAGTTATTTTATCTATATTTGCAGGAAGAATTGCAGACACAGGTGAAGATCCAATGCCATTAATGCAAAAAGCTAAAGAGATCTGTAATAATAAAGAAAATATTAAAATATTGTGGGCTAGCACAAGAGAAATTTATAATATTTTTCAAGCCGAGAAATGTAAATCAGATATTATTACAGTGCCTCATGGTTTACTTAAAAAGTTAGGCTATATAGGAAAAGATTTAGATCAATTTTCTTTGGATACAATCAAGCAATTTTTAAAAGACTCATCAATTTTCAATTTAAAAAAAAAACATGAAAATTTATAGAGAAACAAAAGTTGGAACTATTTCTGACAATAAAGAAATTAATGCAATAAAAAATTTTGAACAATTAAGTATAAGACCAGGCTTTATGAAACATAATGGTGGATTGCTTTACAGACAAATATCTGGGACAGAGTCTGAGTTCAAAGCTATAGTTAATAAGTATCATCTAAATGCGGCTGGAATTACTCATGGAGGCTACATTGCTTTAATAATAGACTCCGGCGCAGGTACTGGCGCACATAGAGCTGCAGATGGAGGACCATGCGTTACAATTTCATTAGATATAAAATTCATCGGAACAACAAAATTGGGAAATGAGATTAAAGGTTTTACAAAGATCCAAAAAAAAACAAAAAGTATGATTTTTTTAATTTGTCATCTTGAAAGTAATGGTAAAATGATTGCTTCTGCTTCGGGCATATGGAAGATAATGAAAAAAAATAATGCCTGAAGCTGGTTTTAGGTGATAATTGATTTTCTTCTTTTATTAAAATATCCAAAAATTAATAATAACAAAAATGCAATCGGATACACAATTTTTTTGTTTGGCCTATTTGAGTTTTCAGTTTTAAGTTCACTTATATAATCTCCCATCTCAAAACCAAATTTCTTAGCCTGACCATTCCATTTCAGTGTATCAACTACAATTTTATCATTCTCTTTTATTAAATTAATTCCATATTCTTCTAAATTAAATTCATTTTCAAAAGTATTTTTTTTGATTACAAATAATTTATATCTTTCCCCATATTCACTTACTCTTGTCACCTTTATTCTTACTTCTTTACTTGGATCTAGTTTTGAATTTTGAATTTGATTTATATCTAGATAGTTATATTTAGGATAAAATTTGTTAAGAACAAACTCTGGTGATAACAAAGATAATGAAATAATTAAAAAAACTATAATTTCATACCATTTAAGTTTATTAAAAAACCATCCTTGAGTAGCAGCAGTAAATATTAATATTCCT
>MPMF02168046.1_pt1 | contig 24775 bp, 18 predicted proteins | sample 1617271 | NCBI WGS metagenome assembly MPMF02 (sample SAMN05944812, study PRJNA350692) | marine metagenome | biome: marine; feature: ODZ; material: water; isolation source: 120 m water sample prefiltered with 30 um filter, filtered on to 0.2 um... | place: Pacific Ocean | collected 2012-04-09... | reverse complement strand
ATTTGCGCTGCTCTGCTGCTCGATGAACTCCACAGCCACGCCGTACTCCCACGGCTCCGGCTCACGCCCGAACGCCTGCTGATATGCGAGGCTCACTAGTTTGCCGACGCCGGCACTGGCGATGCCGGACTTGAGCAGCCTGTCAGCCCACAGGGCAGCCTGTTGATGTACGAACTCGTTGTTGAGCATGATGAGCGGCTGGGCCGGAGAGTTCGATACCACGCGCCTGCCTATCGTGGTAAACGGCGTTGGCTTGTCGAATGCCGTTAGCATCGGCTCAAGATGATTGCGACGCACCTCGACATAAATGCTGCGTCGGCCGGCACCATCCATCGGGCCGCTGCCATCAGGGCTGCGGTTGGTCCGCATGAACGGAGTGATGTGCACCATCGGCCCCTTGCCAAACTGTTGCTTGTCGATGCGTCCCGAGATCGCCAGTAGTTGATCGCGGATCACCTCACCCTCCAACCGGCGGATCGGCATGCGGTGCAGCAGGATGTTGTTCGGATCCACCTCGGCACTGGCCACGTTCGGTTTGCTCGACTGCCGGTACGTACTCGAGAGAACAACCTGGCGAATTATGTCCTTAATCGACCAGCCACGATTCATGAGCTGCGACGCGAGGTGGTCGAGCAACCCGGGATGCGTGGGTGCTTTGCCCATGGCCCCGAAGTTGTCAACCGTCTCGACAATGCCCCGGCTGAACAGGTGATGCCAAACGCGGTTCACCACGACGCGCGAAACAAACGGGTTACCCGGATCAACCATCCTCCTGGCCAAGCCCATGCGGCCGCTGCCATGCTTCGGACGATCCGTCCCGCCCAAGGCCTCAAGAAATGACCGTGGCACCAGTTCCTCCGACGGCGTACGGTGGTTGCCTCGTGTGAGCACCGGTTCGTCCTCGCCGTTGCCATCGAGCAGCGTCAGCGCCCAAACTGCCCCGGGGATGGTCCTTTCTATATCGCTTTTTGCCTTATAATATCCGGCGAACTTGGCGGTCACTTGGTCAAGGTCAGCCGGGTTTTCGAGAAGATTTTCGTGGTGAATCACCCAGTTGAGCAACTGAGCCATCTCACGATTCACCTGGCCAGCGGCTCGGTTATTGGCGGCGGTTGTTAAAATCTTGGCCAAGCCATTGGCCAAGTCGCCATCGCTTTCGAGCAACTTGGCCAAGCGCGAGTTAACCGGTCGCACGACCGGCGGTTCGCTGCCACCAAACTGCACCCGCTCGAGCACGAACTCACCGTTCGCCTTGAATTCCACGTGCACACGGTGACCGATGTAGTCGCGAACGCGATGGCCGTGCCATTTCCACTCATCACCCTTGCTGTCGAGTTTTTGGCGTACGATACCGTGCAGCGGGCCAGCGACCTGCCGGTGCGAATCGACGGCGAGGAAAACATCGGCCTTGCCCTTGTAACGATACCACAGCATGTCGCCGTTCACGGCAAACGTGCGCGTGCGAATGATGCCAGTGAGGCGTGTGCTCAACACGTCGCTGCGAGCGGCACCGTTCTCGCTGAATTCCTTGATGGGCCGATTGGAGTCGGTACCAAACACCGGCGCGCCGGCCGACATCGGCCCGGTGCCGAACTGCTTGCCGCCGGTGAACCATTCTTCCGGCCCCTGTTTGCGGCGGTAATCGGCAACCATGTCCTTGGCAGTCCAGTCGCGCTCGCTCTTCACGTAATTGCGTTCGCCCTCCTCGATGGTGACATTGATCTTGATCGACTCAACCTGCGAGGTGGAGTCGGCCTCCAACTTCCGCATTGCGGCCAGCACGTCGACCTTCGCCTGACCAAGCGCGACCTGTGCCACGCTGCGCAGCGGGTCGGCGACATTGCCGCGGGCCTTGTCAAGGTATGCGATCCAAGCCGCGAGTTTTTCCGGCTGAAGTTTTTGGGCCTTGACCGCTTCCTGCACGGTCGGGTGCGAGGCGATGTAATCGCTTGGCTTGGGCGCATCCTTTTTGCCTTTCGGGATGTTGCGAAGGATTTCAGCGGCGGCGGGGAGATAATCAACCAAGCGGCTAACCTTGGTTTCCACAAGTGCAGCAAACTCGCGCAGCAGCCCCGACTCGCTGTCGGCGCGCAGCTTGGCCAATTTGTTGTAAGCCGAATCCTGCGCCACCGGATCGGAGACATCCTTCAGGTAAAAGCCGGAACTCTGCAGGAACCCGGCAAAAGCGTAGTAATCCTCCATTGTAATCGCGTCAAACTTGTGTTCGTGGCAGCGGCCACAACCCATCGTCAGGCCGAGGAATGCTTTCGAGTACACATCAATCTGGTTGTGCACGCGGTCGCACTCGTCGCTGCGGATGTCCACCGGTGAGTGAGTGGCTTCGCCCAAGTGCCAAAAGCCGGCACCCAACGCGGACTCGTTCCGGCGAGTGGCCGGATCGGTACGGGGATTTTCAACCAGATCGCCTGCTATGTGCTCCATGACAAAATCGTTGTATGGCACATCGGCGTTAAAGGCGCGGACGACGTAGTTGCGGTAGCGATAAGCCTCTGGAATCGGAAAGTCGCTCTCATGGCCGCGCGTTTCAGCAAAGCGCACCAAGTCGAGCCAGTGTTGGGCCCAGCGTTCACCAAAGTGCGGCGATGCGAGCAAACGCTCGACGAGACTCTCGTAAGCACTGGGAGAGCCGTCGACGACGAATGACTCAACCTTCGCCGGTGTGGGCGGCAAGCCGGTAAGGTCAAAGTGCAGTCGGCGAATGAGAGTGCGGCGGGCAGCCGGTACGCTGGGAGTAAGCCCAGCGGCCTGTAGCTTCGAGAGGATGAACCGGTCGATGGAGGTGTTTGCCCAGTCCGAATTGCCAACCGGATCGACCTGTGGCGGCTGGACATTGTGCCGGACCGGTTTCCACGCCCAATGCCCTGCCTTGTCCACACCCGAATCGGGAGCGCCCATGGGGCTGAGCCAAGTGGTGCAAACCATACCAAGTGCACACAATCTGCCCCGACAACCCCAAAAAAGATGCAAGAACACGTCCGACGAGATTACAAAATAACCGGTATCATGCAAGCATAGACCTCTAAACTCCTCAGCGCTTGAGCAAAGCCAAAAGCGAGTTAAAGAATGTAGAAAACCCCAATAAACGCTTGCATTCGAACTGTCGATCACTATGGTTCCCGCCCTTTTGTTGAGAGCCGAAATGAGCTACGACCCCACACAACTGATTCTGTTCGCGCAGAGTCAACCGCAAGGCAGCCCAATGGAATTCATTGTTCCCATGATCCTGATGGTTGTCATCTTCTATTTCCTGCTCATTCGGCCCCAGCAGAAAAAAGCCAAGGAGCACACGAAAATGGTGGAAGCGCTCAAGTCCGGTGACTCTGTGGTCACTCGGGGCGGCGTGGTGGGCGCCGTGCAGTCGGTCAAGGACACCACCGTCTCGATCCGCTCGCTCGAGAGCAAGTTTGAGGTGGAGAAACACGCCATCGAGCGCGTGATCGCCGACAAGTCAGATTTAAAGGACAACAAGTAACCCACAACCGTGAAACGAAACAACATCGCCCGATTCCTGTTCCTGGTTCTCATTCTCGGCTGGGCCGGAACCGAGATGTGGCCGCTCCGGGACGAGTCCGGAAAACTGATCGACCAGTTCGGCAAGGCCACCAATAGGGATGCAGCATTCGAACAGGCATACGAAGCGGCCAAGGAAGCCCATGACCCGAACGACGAGAACAGCAACGAGTTTGGCATCCTACAAGGGGCGGTGGAGAACGCCGGCCTGGTGCTAAGCAATTACACCTGGTCCCCCAATTTGAAGTTCCGCGGCCAGGTCCCCGACAACCGGCTTGTCCTGCAAACACTGCAGAAAAAGGTGGCCGGGAAACTTCAACTCGGACTGGACCTCAAAGGCGGCTCATCGTTCCTCGTGGCGTTGGACACCAGCAACTTGAACACCAACGACTTGGATAAGGCTTCAGCAACCAAAGTCGCTCTCGATCAGGCCGTGGAAGTGTTGCGCGCCCGCGTGGACACCATCGGCGTGGCTGAACCGGAGATCAGGACAATGGGGGACGACAAAATTATGGTTCAGCTGCCCGGGCTGTCCGAGGCCGACCAGGCGAAAGCCAAAAAACTGGTGACCGAGGCTGCCTTCCTGGAATTCGCCCTTGTGCACAAGGATTCCGCAAGGCTGCTTGCCAACGACATTACCCCTGCCGGCTACAGGAAATACGCGCACACAACAAAGGACGCGCAGGGCAACAGCTTCACCGACCACTTGCTCGTTGAGACCGAAAACAAATACGGCCTGAAGGGTGAACATATCAAGAAAGCATCTCGCTCGCGTGATCCGCTTACCCAATCGCCCATGATCCTGTTCACCTTCGACCCTGAGGGAGCCAAGGCAATGGGGCAGTTGAGCGGCAACAACATCCGCGAACGAATGGCCATCATTCTCGACGGCAAACTAATGTCTGCCCCGGTCTTGCAGGAGCGCATCACCAGCAACGGGCAGATCACGGGTGGCTTCACCTCGGAGGAGGCGGCCACCATCGCCCACGCACTACTTAACCCGCTCAAGGCACCGCTCAAGATTGAGGAGGAGATGAGCGTGGAGCCCAGCCTTGGCAAAGACTCGGTGGAAAGCGGCTTCAAGGCCGCGCTGTGGGGCGTGATCGCCGTGGCGGTGTTCATGCTTCTCTACTACTGGTTCTCCGGCATGGTGGCCAACTTCGCGCTGGTGCTGAACCTGTTCATCCTGATCGGCGTGATGTGCTACCTCAACGCCGCGTTGACGCTGCCTGGCATCGCCGGCATCGTGCTGACGATCGGCATGGCGATCGACGCCAACGTGCTGATCTTCGAGCGCATCCGCGAGGAACTCAAGGCCGGCAAGGGCACGCAGGGGGCGGTCGAGACCGGCTATAGCAAGGCGTTCGGCACGATCATCGACGCCAACCTGACCACGCTCATCGTTTCGGTGATCCTGATGACCATGGGCACCGGCCCGGTGAAGGGCTTCGGTGTCACGCTGACCGTCGGCATCTGCGCCAGCATGTTCACCGCGCTGGTGGTCACCCGCCTGGTTTTTGATGTGTTCAGGAACTTCGGCGCAGGCAAGAGCCTAGGATCGTTGATCTTCGCTAAACAGCCCAAGTTCAACTTCATGGGCTTAGCAAAGTACGCCTTTATCACCTCATGGATTCTGGTGGCGATTGGGATCGGGACTGGCATCAGCCGTGGCTCGGACGCCATGGGCGTGGACTTCAAGGGCGGCGACCAGATCACATTCGAATTCTCCGAAAAGAAGGACGTTGGCCAGTTGCGCAGTGCGCTTGGCCAAGCGGGTATTGGTGGTGCCATGATCCAGTACCAGGCGGGCGGCGGCAGCCGGGAGCGGCTCCAGGTCACGGTCGGGTTCGGCAGCGGCGAGAAGGCCGAAAGCGCCTTGGCCAAGGCGTTCGCAGGGGACGAGGGCTTCAAAAAAGTCAGCCAGCTGCGCACCGGCCCCAGCATCAGCAACGAAATTTTGCAGGGCGCGACCAAGTCGCTGCTGATCGCCCTGTTTGCCATTTTGGTTTACGTCACATTCCGGTACGAGTTCTCGTTCGCGCTGGGAGCCATCCTTGCCATCTGCCATGACGTGCTGATGACGCTGGGCATCTTTTTCCTCTGGGGCGGCGAGTTGAGCGCACCGGTGATGGCGGCCGTGCTGACGATCATCGGTTTCTCGATCAACGATACGATCGTGATCTTCGACCGCATCCGGGAGGACCTGAAGCTTGGCCTGCCCGGCACGTTCACCGAGATCATGAACGGCGCGATCAGCAAGACACTGAGCCGGACGATCATCACCTCCGGCACCACCCTGCTGGCGGCAGGATCGCTGTTCCTGTTCGGCGGCGGCGCGATCAACGCCTTTGCCTTCGCGCTTTTAGCCGGTGTGGTTACCGGCACGTTCTCCAGCATCTTCATCGCCGGCTCGCTGGTGCTCTGGAAAAACAAGGGGGAAAAGCCGAAGCTGGCCGACGAGACTGTGATCACCCAGCACAGCATCTCGACCTCGGAGGCTTGAGGGGTGGCCGGATTGACTGAGGGCCGCCGGGAGACGCCCCTGGGCGGCTTTCCTTTTGAAGGTAGGCCACGCTTGGCCAAGCGCCAACGGAAAGAAAAACGGGCATGACACCCGCCGCAGCCACCGACCCCGCATTGACCGTCAACCCGATGGTTTGGCTCGTTTTCCTGGGCGTGGTGCTGGTGTTTCTCGCGCTCGACCTCGGCGTGTTCCACCGCAAACCGCGCGCGGTCGACTTCGGTGAAGCGCTGATGTGGACGACCATTTGGTTTTCGATGGCCATGGCGTTCGCCTTCTGGCTGGCACCCGTGATGACCGGGGAACAATGGCAGGCCTCCCACACCAAGCTGTTCATCACCGGCTACGTGGTGGAGTTGTCGCTTTCGATGGACAACGTGTTCGTGATCGCGCTGATTTTCACCTACTTCCGTGTGCCGCTGGAGTATCAGCATCGCGTGCTGTTCTGGGGCATCCTCGGCGCACTCGTGATGCGCGGGGTGATGATCCTTTCCGGGGCGGAACTGATCGAGCGGTTTCACTGGATCCTGTACGTCTTCGGCGCGTTCCTGCTGTTCACTGGCATCAAGATGCTCTTCGCCGGCGACGAGGAGGTGGAGCCGGAGAAAAATATTGTCATTCGTCTGGCCCGAAAGGTCTATCCTGTTGCAACAGAGTATGATGGACATCACTTTTTCACCCGACTGAGCGGTCGTCGCGCCCTCACGCCGCTGGCACTGTGCCTGATCATGGTCGAGACAACCGACCTCATTTTTGCGGTGGACTCGATACCGGCCATCTTCGGCATCACCACCGAGGCGTTCATTGTTTTCACGTCGAATGTGTTTGCTATTTTGGGTCTTCGGTCGCTCTACTTCGTCTTGGTGGGGCTGCTACGGCACTTCCGCTACCTGAAGTACGGGATGGCACTCGTGTTGGTGTTCATCGGATTCAAGATGCTGGTCGTCCTACTACCCCACGTTTGGGAAGGCCATCCCGCTTGGCTGAACTTCGAAGGCAACCACAACGCCGTCCTCGGCATCATCGGGGCGATCCTTGGCCTGTCGATCGTCGCATCGATGTTGGTGCCGGGAAAAACCGGAACCGATGCCGCGAAAGAGTGATGGCCAATCGCTTGACCAAGTCCGGCCGCCGTAAGATTTTTTTGTTGTATGAACAATAACCCTGACAAACTGATCCGGACAATAAGGAGGGTTCGGATTCCGGCGTGAAATATCGCTGGAGCCTCGCACCCTCACAACCGCTCTTAACAGGCCAACTCATTCGCGAGCTGCCGCTGTCGCCACTCATGGCCCAATGCCTCGTCAATCGGGGCGTCGCCAGCAAGGTCGAAGTCAGCGAGTTCCTGAACCCAAAGCTCAAGTTGTTGGCCGACCCGTTCCTGATTCCAAACATGGATGCCGCCGTCGAGCGGCTCTGGAAGGCGCGAGAAAACAACGAGCGGTTGTTGATCTATGGCGACTACGACGTGGACGGCGTCAGTTCCACGGCGTTGCTCACCGAGATGCTGACCGAACTCGGCTGGACGGTGCAACCGTACCTCCCCGGCCGCTTCGACGACGGCTACGGCCTGAGCGCCGAGGCACTCGAAAAATGCATCGAACAGTTCGAGACCGATGTCGTGCTCGCCGTCGACTGCGGCTCCACCGCCGTCGAGGCTATCGAGTTTCTCAACGAGCGGCAGATCGATGTCCTTGTGCTGGATCATCACCAGGTCAGCGACCCGCCACCCAAGCCGCTGGCCATGGTCAACCCCCAGCTCAGCGATGATTACCCGAACTTCCAGGAACTGTGCTCCGTCGGCCTCGCCTTCAAACTCGCCCACGCGCTCGTCAAGCGCGGCCGCCAGGAGGGACTGCAAAAGGAGCGAGACCTTGACCTGAGACAATACCTCGATCTCGTCGCGCTTGGCACCGTGGCCGACCTCGTGCCGTTGACCGGCGAAAATCGCAAACTCGTCCGCTCCGGCCTTGAACAACTCGGCGAGACCGACCGTCCCGGCGTTGTCGCGCTCAAGAACGTGGCCAATGTCTCCAAGCCGGTCACCGTCTTCAACGTGGGCTTCCAACTCGGTCCCCGTCTCAATGCCGCCGGCCGGATGGACAACCCAGACGCCTCGCTGAACCTCCTCCTCGCCAAGGACCGGTACGAAGCCGAAAAGGCCGCCGAAACCCTCAACAACCACAACGACGAACGCCGAAAAATCGAGCGCGATATCTCCACCCAAGCCGTCGAGAGCGTCCGCAAGCGCTTCGACCCCAAAAACGACTTCGTCATTGTCGAGGGCAACATGGAGTGGCACCTCGGCGTCATCGGCATCGTCGCCTCCCGCGTCATGCGCGAGTTCTACCGGCCCACCTTCATCCTCGCCAGCGACGGTGACGGCTGGAAAGGCTCCGCCCGCAGCATCGAGGGCTTCGACCTCGCCGAGGCCATGCGCGGCTGCGACGACCTGCTCAACGACCACGGTGGACACGCCATGGCCGCCGGCGTCTCGGTCAAACCCGGCCGGCTCGACGCTTTCCGTGAACGCATCAACGAGATCGCCAAAAAAACCATCATCCCTAATATGTTCCAGCCGCCACTCAAGCTCGACGCCGGGACCGACCTCTCGGAACTGACACTCGTGCACATCGAGGAAATGAGCCAACTCGAGCCGCTTGGCCAAGGCAATCCGGAGATCCAACTCCTCGTCGCCGAACTCACCCTGTCGAGTCCCCTTTACCGCATGGGGCGAGACAAACAACACGCCAAGTTTTGGGTGACCGACGAACACGGTGCCTGCGAAGTCGTTGCATGGAACCTCAAGCCTGAGGACGAGCCGCAAGACACCTTCGACATTGCCGTCGCTCCGCAAATCAACGACTTCAACGGCCGTCGCTCCGTCCAGCTAAAACTCATCGACTGGCGCCCCGCCAAAGGCTGACCCGCGCCTAGCCAAGCTGCTAGATCTCCACGCTGGCCATTTTGCGGATGCCAGCCCGCAGCGGCAGCCAGCCGAGCAGGAACGAGCCACCGAGAAACAGCGCCCAACCCAGCCAAAACACCGACGACGAGCTGCCGCCGAATGCCCAGCGCGACGTTGCTGCCATCAGGATCAGCATACCGACGATGTAGAGGAAGCTGAGCACGAGGCAGAGCGTGCCGCCAAAGCCGCTGACGATCTTGCTCGGGTTGTCCTCGCGGAAGTTCGGGTACACCGCGCCGAGGCCCACCGACAGCGCGTTGAGGGTGAACGCCATTACGCCGACAGTCAGCGTGAAGTACAAAACGCGCCCGGGCGGAATCGTGAGCATCGCACACGACGCCCCCACCAGCGCCATCGTCACGCCCATCGACACGGCGGTGGAAAAGAGGAACTTGGACATGAGTGTGCGGCGCATCCCGAGCGGTGCCATGCCGATGATCCAAATACGTTTGCCCTCGAGCGAGATTTGGGGGAACACAAACCGCGTCGTCAGCGTGGCGAGGTTCAGCGCGCACGCGCCCAGGTTGAGGTAGGAGGTGAGGTCGATCCAAAAATCGCTTGTCAGCTGGTGTGAGAAATGGCGCAGGTTCACGATGTATGCGATCAGCAGACCAAGCAGGATCAGCGACTGGCCCCACTGCGTTGCGTCCCGCAAAAAAGTGCGAATGTCCTTCACGATTAGCGCCCGCGTGTCGGCGCGGCCCCACCACAGCAGCCCGGCCAGGCGATCGAGCGGCTTGGGCGCGAACGGCGCTTGGGCAAGCGCCGATTTGTGCTTCCAGAATTTCCAGCCAATCGCCTCGCCGCCGCCCCGGCTGCTCACCACCGAGAGTGCCCCGTAAAAAAGGCCGCCCAAGCGCGTCAAAGCGAGGTAGCCGAAAAACAGCGTGTGGCTCAACAAAACCAGGCCGAAAAACAGCGTGCCCATCAGCGCTCCCTCGACCCACTGGGTGATGCCGCTCGATACCCAGTAGCTGGGCAGAAACGGGAACAGTGAAAACCGCGTGCGCGCCAGCAGCCGATCGACGACGTCAAGCACGCGCGTCTCGAGCATTTCGTCGGTCACCGTCTCCGGCTGCAGCCACGAGCTGGCAGCGACGATCAGCACGACCACCGCCAGCACGGCGGCCACGCGGAAGGCGAACCGATCCACCCAGCGCGCCAGTCCCAGCGCCGCCCAACTGCCGAGGATGCCGGGCAGCACGACGAACAGCGCCACGAACAATGGCGTCACAAAATAAAAATGCCACGGCGCATTGTAGGTCGCGCCGTACGCCGCCACGAGCGGTGCGATCAAAAACAAAAACGCCCACGACGCCAGAATGCCGGACTCGAACACCTTCCACCGGTAAATGGCCTGGTGCGGCACCGGCAGCGTCAGCAGGAACTGGGTTTCCCTGTTGCGGAACAGGTTAGTGAAGTTGATGATGACGTTGCTAAGCAGCAGCAGCAAAAACAGGAATGCGAACAGCAGGAACATCATCCGCTCAATCAGCACCGGCCCCAGCCCGGGAAAGCTCGAGGTGAATTGCAGTCCCTTGTGAAACAGCACGTACGCCAGCCAGGCGTAGCCCACGACGAACAGGCCCATGAGGAACGCGTGCAGCCGCGACCGCGACACGGCCGACTTGAGCCGCCGCCAGTTTTGCGTGCCGTTGACCCCGGCCAACAGCCGCCAGTGCGGGATGGGCTGAGCGCCGTTCATGCTTTGTCGGTGGTCAGCGTCAGGAAAATCGACTCGAGCCGGTTGTCCCGGTTCGCTGCCAGCAGTTCCCCGTGCGACCCGACGGCGGCGAGGCGGCCCTGGTGCATGATGCCGATGCGGTCGGCCATCTCCTCGGCAACGCTGAGCTGGTGGGTTGAGACAAACACCGTCACGCCGGCGTCGGCCTGTTCGCGCAGGATGTCCTTGAGCACGCGGGCGTGGTGCGGGTCGAGCCCGACCATTGGCTCGTCGAATACGACGACTTCCGGTGAGTGCATCAGCGCGGAAACGATGGCCACGCGCTGCCTTGTGCCGTGCGAGAGGCCCTCGATCGGCTTGGCCAAAAACTCGCCGAGATTGAACCGCCTGACCAAGCGCTCGGCTTCGGCCTCCATCGTGGTCTCCTCCATCCCGAACAGCTTGCCGGTGAACCGGAAAAACTCAGCCGGCGTCAGCTTGTCGTAAAGGAACGGAAAGTCCGGCACATAGGCCGTGCGGCGGCGCGCCTCGATTGGATTGGCACCGATGTCGAAGCCGCAAATCCGCACCGAGCCACTCGTCGGTTTCATTAGTCCGGCCATGACCTTGATGGTGGTGGTCTTGCCGGCGGCGTTCGGGCCGAGAATGACGAAAAATTCCCCTGCCGGCACGGTCAGGCTGATGTCGTCAACCGCCCTCAAATCGCCAAATTGCTTCGTTAATTGCTCGATTTCGATCATTTGTCGCTGCTTTTTCGCAGGGGGATGTTTTCGTTGGTGAACTGTAGTTGACCGGGAAAAGCGACCTGCAAAATCTCCCCCACGCGGCTCACCAAAATCGTCACCACACGATCGCCGGGAAGGCTGGCCTCGATGCGATAGATGCGGACGCGCGTGCTGCCAAACCGTACGGCGTCGTTGTAGGCGGCCCACTCGAGACCTAGCGCGAGCGGCTCGCCGGCCGCTTGGCCAAGCGGAACATTGGACGGCAGGAACGGCTTGAGCAACGGCGCAACAAGCGGCCCGGCGAACTGCTCGGCCAATGCGGCAGGGTTGCGCAGTTGGCCAAGCGGCGTCGTGCGTTCCCATTGGCCAAGCGCCCCGTCGTGTTTCACGATCAGCACCTGGTTGGTTGCCGTCGCCGCAAACTCCCATGTGCTGGGAGGTAGGTCGATCGTTGCGCTGACGCTCTGCCACTCGAGACCGGCATCCAGCGTCGAGCGAAGGGTGAATCGTAACTTCCCTTGCAGCGACTCGACATTGAGCCGGCCATCCAGCGCAAGGGTGTAGCCCTTGATCGACTCGACGCGGCCGGCCGGCTGGTTGGTGCCGCCGAAGTAAACCTCATCGGGGATGATTTCCCAACGGATGAAGCCAAGCGACCGGCCGTTCTGGAACACCTGCAGGTTAGAGGCATCGGGTGCATTGAAGATTTTGTCGAGCACCACGTCGTTGGAGACACGGCTGCCGCGGCCGGTGTCGCCGTACTCGGCGCGCCACAGGAGCGCATTCATCGCCAGCCAAAACAGGAGGATGACTGGGAAGGCCAACCGACGCACAGCGATAGATTACGGGATGCGCTTGGCCGGGATGTAAACGGTGACCCCCGGCTTGAGGTCGCGGGAGTTTCGCATCAGGCGAGGGTTGGCCGCCTTCAGGGCCGAGAACGAGACACCGTACTGCCGGGACAGACTGTAGAGGCTCTCGCCCGGCTTTAGCATGTGGGTCCGCGTCTGGCTGGAACGTGCCCCGTAGTTGGGCCGCGGATTGACGCCAGGGTTACCTCGGGGATTCACCGAGGGCGGCGGCCCGCCGGCCGCCACAGCGACCACTGGAACATCACTGCCGGCCTGCTGCAAACGGCCTCGCATGGCCTCGACCTGACTCTTGAGGTGGCCGTTCTCGCTCTTAGCCTTGGCCAGCTGCGTGCGCAGCGTGTGGATGGCGTTGATCTCTGAGGGCGGGATGGGCGCCATGGCGATGTCCTTGGCGATCTCCTTTTTGCAGGCCTTGATGAAGCCCTCGATGTTGCCGGCATGGCGAGAGTCCTGCTGCAGCTCGAGGTGCCGCTGGAAATGGTAGCAGGCCGAGACGTAGTCGGTGTTTTCGTTGCTCGGCTCGTAAAAGATCAGCCCCAGCTCGAAATGGGCGGCGGCGTTGGCCGGGTTACTGGCAAGGGCCTTGCGGAAGGACAAAACCGCCCCGTCGATGTCCTTGCGAGCCAGCCGGCTTTTGCCCCGAACAAAATCGGGGTCGTCCTCCAGCCGGGATTGGCTCCCGTTCGTTGGTTCGCAGCCGATGGCGCCAATAACCAGCACCGCCAAGGACAAAACTCGTCCCAAAACGGACCAAAATTTCATCGGCAAAGAAATAAACAGGAAACCTCCGGAAAGGCAACCTCTGTTCGCGCCAAAAACAAATCGCCACTGCACGCTTTTTCTTCGATGCCCAAGCCATTACACTCCAGCCTGTGCTGCGCAGGGGAAAGCCATCTGAACTCCTCCCATCTTGGGCGTTTCCCATCATCGGGATCGTGCTGCTGACCGGAGCCCTTCTTCTGCTGCTGGCACTCCAAACATTCGACGCGGGCGATCTCGCTTCAAACAAGACACCCCCGAACGATCCGCCCGAGAATGCCATCGGAATCGCCGGAGCGCGCGTTGCCAACTTTGCCTTTTTCCTGACCGGCTACGCGGCGCACATGATCCCGTTTTTGCTGATTTTGTTCGGCGTCAGCCTCATCACGCCCTACCTGGAACACCTCCGCCACAAATGGAAGGGCTGGGTTGCCGCCCTGATCTACATGGTCAGTGTCATGGGCCTGTTGGAGGTGTATGAGGAGGGATTCAAGGGCCTGATCGACTCCCACGGCATGCCCAGTCTGGGCGGCATCCTAGGAATGGGCATCCATTTTCCTTTCCAGTTGTTTGGGGTCATCGGTTCGACCATCATTTACAGTGCCCTGCTGCTTTCGAGCCTTTATTTTCTCACCAACCTCCAGCCGGTCGAGCTTTGGCACTGGGCGGTGGATGCATGGGAGAAATGGCGCGAACGCGGTGCCGAGCCCGGCCAGGCTGCCGCCGGTCTGGCCCAAAAAACAATCAAACGCAAAACCAAGCGCCTCGAGCGCGACCTGACGAAGCGGAAGAAGGCGGTCGAGCAGGAACTCGAGCAGGTCACCGGTGAACTGGAAGCCGATAAGGGCATCGGTGCCGACCTCAAGCCGATCCCCGAGCCGACCGTTCGCGACCTGAGCGTCTCCGGCAAGAAACGTCAGAAGAAAGCCGAAGGGGAGGCAGAACCGGATCCGGACGAGGTTGAGATGGGCGAAGTGATTTCAGCCAAGGAGGTCAAGGCGTCCGCCGAGGAGCAATCCGCCGAAACCGATACGCCCGACACTGGGGAACCGCAATCGGAGAAATCAAGCGAACCAACCGAGCATGATGCAGCCAACACCGCCGATATCCTTGGCCAGGCGGAGCCGGACGAAACCTCACCGGACGAGGAAAAGGAAGCCGATGCGCCACCCAAGCTCAAGTTGCCCAAGCGCCTGACCAAGTCCAAGGGGCCGATGGCCGTGGCCAAGACACCAAAGGTCGATGGTTACAAACTGCCCAAGTCACAAGTGCTCGACGAGCCGGATGCGCCGACCGCCCCCACCGAAACCCGCGAACAACTCCTTGCCAACGCCCGACTGCTCAAGGACACCCTGAAGCAGTTCAAGATTGAGGTCAACGAGGGGGACATCACCAAGGGGCCGACCATCACCCGCTACGAACTGCATCCGGCCCCGGGTGTCAAACTCGAGCGAATCACCGGCTTGGCTAACAACATCGCCGCCGCCATCAAGGCTGAACGAATCAACATTCTTGCTCCGGTACCCGGTCGCAACACTGTTGGCATCGAGGTTCCCAACCTCATCAAGACCAAGGTGCTGTTCCGCGACATTGTCGAGTCGCCGGAATGGAGGAACTCCAAGGCAAAAATTCCCCTTGCCTTGGGCAAGGACGTTTACGGCAAGCCGATCGTCGCCGACCTGGCCGAGATGCCACACCTGCTCATTGCCGGCGCCACTGGTTCGGGTAAATCAGTCTGCATCAACTCCATGGTCGCATCGCTCCTATTTCGCTTTACACCGGAGGAACTTCGCTTCGTCATGATCGATCCCAAAGTGGTCGAGTTGCAGATTTACAACGGCCTCCCCCACCTCGCCGCGCCGGTGGTGCACGATCCCAAGAAAGTCATTCTCGCCCTCAAGTGGGTGGTGAACGAAATGGAAAAGCGATACCAGATTTTTGCCAAGGTCGGCGCCCGCAACATAGCTGGTTTCAATTCCCGCACTAGTAAGAAGCCGCCCAAGACCGATCAGGCGGAACTGCCGCTTGACGAAAGCGAAGGTTTTGCCGTCGAGATGGATCAGGAAGTCAGTGTTCCACGGGAGGATGACGTCGAGATTCCCGAAAAGCTCAGCTACATCGTCGTCATCATCGATGAGTTGGCGGACCTGATGCTCATGGCCAAAAACGACGTGGAGAACAGCATCGCACGTATTACACAGATGGCCCGCGCCGCTGGCATCCACTGCATCGTCGCCACGCAGCGGCCCAGTGTTGACGTCATCACCGGCGTCATCAAGGCCAACATCCCGGCTCGTATTGCCTTTCAAGTTGCGGCCAAGGTGGACTCCCGCACGATCCTTGACGCCATGGGTGCCGACAAACTACTCGGCAAGGGGGACATGCTCTTCCTTCCGCCCGGCACGGCCAACCTCCGCCGCGCACAGGGCTGCCTCGTCACGGATGAGGAAATCAACCGCATTGTCGAAATCGTCAACACTCAGGCCAAACCATGTTACGACACGGAAATGGAGCGCCAACTCGAGGTTCCGGAGAATGGCAAAAGTGGTAACGGCGGCAGCGGCATCGACGAGGACGAGGAAATCGTCCAGCAATGCATCGAGGTCATCCGCGTCGAGCAAAAGGCCAGCGTCTCGCTCATGCAACGCCGGCTGCGCCTGGGCTACACCCGCGCCGCCCGCATCATGGACGAGCTCGAGGATCGCGGACTCGTCGGCCCCAACCGTGGCGCCGAGCCGCGTGAAATCCTATTCGATGTCGAAGACTAGCGCCTGTCCAGGCGTTACTTTTTGTACCAGTCACGCAAACGAACCTCAGAGGCGTCACCAACCAGTTTCTTGAACTTGGCCGTGTCACTGCCCCGGTAGTGATAGGGGTACACCACCCTGGGCTTGAATTCCCGCACCGCGTCGGCGGCCTGTTCCGGCGTCATCGTGTACGGCAGGTTCATGCAGACAAACGCCGCATCGATCTTTTTCAGGGCGCGCATCTCCGGAATGTCCTCCGTGTCGCCGCTCACGTACACGCGCTTGCCGCCGAAGGTCATCACATAGCCATTGCCCCGGCCCTTGTTGTGAAAACGCAGCCGAGCTGGCGTCAGGTTATACATCGGCACCGCCTCGATCTTCACGCCGAGTTTTTCCACCAATTTGCCATTCGCCAAGGTGGTGATCCTCTTCTTAAGCCCTTGCGGCGCGAGTGCAGCCACGGCCTCAGGAGCGATCACAACCGTCTTGTCACTGACGATCTCCGTGAGGGTGTCCTTGTTGAAGTGGTCGCCGTGAATGTCAGTCACCAGCACGAGATTCGGCGTGCCATGCGACTTGAACGGTGCCACGCCGCCGACCGGATCGACAAAAATCGTCTTGCCGTTCCACTTGAACACAACCGTGCCATGTTTTACCGGGTGGATTTCGAGGTCGCCCTTGGCAGTTTTGATTTTATCCGCCGCCTGCGCAGTGATCGACCAGGCTAGGGCCAGGGCCAAGATAATTTGAGTCGTCGTTTTCATTTTCGAACCACTTAGAAATCGGCAATCATCCTACCTCTCGACCAAGCGCTTGGCCAAGGTTTTTGGTCACCCTATGGACTTGGCCAGGGCCCGGTGGCGTAGGAGAATGATCAGGGCGATCCCGATGGGCAGCAAAAACAGGCTGAGCTGCTGCCCCGGCTTGATCCAGTCGAACCACAGTTGCTCCACCTGATAGTCACCCCGGAAAAACTCGACAATGAAGCGATTGATCGAGTAGCCGATGAGGTACAGGCCGAACACCTGGCCGTCAAACCGTTTGTGCCGGTATAACCAGGCCAGGCCACCGTACAGGGCCACGTTCAACAGCGCGGAGTAGATTTGCGTCGGGTGGACATGCAGCGAGTGGGCCGCGTCACCCGGCGCGTGGCCCAGCGCGTCGAAGGCGGGACTGTGCGCCGGAAATTGAACAGCCCAAGGCAGGTCGCATTCGATGCCAAAGCAGCAGCCGAACATCAGGCAGCCCAAGCGGCCCAGCGCATGGCCCAGCGGAATGCTCGGGGCAAAGGCGTCGGCGACTTTCCATAGAGGCTGTTTGCCGTGCAGCCGGATATAAAGGATCACCGCCAACGCCGCGCCAATGAAACCGCCATAAAAAACCAGTCCGCCCCCGCGAAAATCCAGCACCTTCCACAACGACTCGCCCGCATATTGTTCCTCCCAGTAGGAGATGACGTGCATCGCCCGGGCGCCAAGCATGGCGGCGATGATGATCCACACGCCGAGATCGGAGATGACTTTGCCATCGATCTTGTCGAGGACGCACCGGCGGCTGGCAGTCCACAGCCCGGCGAGGAAACCACCGGCCACAAGGATGCCATACCAGTAGATTGCGAAGCCACCGATCTTAAAGGCAATGGGATCCATTCCGCCGTTCAGCGAATGGTGTTGGTGACCACGGTCTGGGCCGGCGCAGTCTCATCCACCAAGTCGGGCGGCAGCGGGGGGCTGACCTCATCCCCGAAACCGGGCGGCAGCGGCGGCATCTGCGTCACGAGCGTGCGCCACTTTTTGCGCTCAGCATCGGTCATGCCGTTCCATCGCTCGGTGTTGCGGAAGAAGGCAGCTCGCTCCCGCTGCGACATGTTGGCCAGTTTCTCAAACGAGCGGATGACCAGATCGCGCTGTGAGCGGGACATGGCCTTGAACTGCGCCAGGCTGGCCTCCATCCCAACCCGTTCCCGGCTCGAGAGGAGACGCAGAGTGCGCTCCTGCTCAGCAACTGGCATGTCGAAAAACTGGTGGAACTGGTGGGTCATCCGTCGACGATCCGGTTTCGGTTTTTCCCGCCAGTTTTTAAGGCGCCCCTCCAGCCCTTCGCGCAGGCGGGTTGGCATTTTTTTTATGTGGTTCGTCAGCGCAACGCGGGATTGGCGGCCGCGGCCGAAGCTGGAGAGATAGCGAAAAAACGACTCGTTCTTGAGTAGGTTGGCGCGGATACCGTCGTCGAGTTGGTCCCAGCCGATCAACCGCTGCTCGATGTCGGTACGAAACCGCTCCGGGACAGAGGCCAGCCGATTGGCCCGGTCAGCTTTCGTTGCCTTCATGAGCGGCATCAGGTGCCAGCGGAAATCCAGCGCGTCGAGTTTGCGGTTGCGCTCGGCCTCTGGCATCGCGGCATATTCGCTGACCTTGGCCTGCACAATTTTGCGGTGACGCTCGGACGAAATCTTAAGCTTGCCCACCGCTGCCTCGCGCTTGGTCTCGGGCAGCGAGACGATTTTTTTGAAAACTGCAAAGGGCGAGTCCGCAGCCAGCGCACCGGCGACCGTACCCGTCGCCAACGTTGGCAGCAGGATCAGGCGGGCAACTGTGACTCGCAATTTCATGAAGTTACTTGAGAGCGGCCCAGAGTTCCTCGTCGATCGGATCAGCCTGGGTGATGGCTTCGATGGCGTCGAAGTCTGCCAAAAAGTCGGGGGTCACCTCGGCAATGGACGCGATGGCCGCCGCCATCTCGGCGCGGCTCTGGTTGCGGTGCGACTGGTAGCCAATGCCGCCGACTACCATGGCGAGCGTTGCCGCAGCAGCGATCTGAATGGGCCGAAACTGCGGCGAGAGAAGCTTCTGCCACCACGCTTGGCCAAGCGCCGGCGTAGCCGCCTCGGTGGGGCGGATTTCATTCAGCACACGGGTGGTGAAATTGGACGCCACCGGCGCGTTGGGCAGCGCAGCCAGCAGTCGGTCGAGCGCCTCCCACTCGGCCAATTCGGCAGGGTTCGCGGTCAGCCAAAGCTCCATCTTGGCCAACTCGGCATCGGTCAAGTCACGCGTGCGCGCTGTTTGCAACAGGTTCTCAAACTCGGGTTGGTTCATTATCGCCTTTCCTTAAAAACCAAGCGGACACAAAAGTTTTGCCATCGCGTCATTTTTTCTGCCATTCGCCTGATTTCAGATACGGTTTCAGGCGGTTTTTGAGCACTGCGCGGCCCCGGAAAATGATCGATTTGACCGCCGTCAGGGAGATTCCGCCCAGCACATCGGCGATCTCCTCGTAGCTGACGCCTCCCTCGCGGCAGAGCAGCAGCGCGGTGCGCTGTTTTTCCGGCAAATCCATCAGCGCCTCCTCGACCTTCACACGCAGTTCAGCGCTGAGAGTGGCATCAGCCGGGACCGGGCTGGCGGCATCCTCCACCACGCGCAGCGGCTGGGATTCGTTGTCGGGACGCGGCTCGTCGAGCGAGTCAGCCGGGTGGCGCATGCGCCGCCGGATCTCGTTCAAACCAAGGTTGCGGGCGATGGTGAAGAGCCAGGTGGTGAATTTGCTGGCCGGCTCGTAGCGTTCGCGGGTTTTCCAGACCTGGAGAAAAACGTTCTGGGCGATGTCCTCCGCCTCGTCGAGGTCGTTGATCAACCGGTACACAAGGTTCATCACCGGCTGCTTGAATTTCTCCACGAGATTCTCGTAGGCCGACAAGTCGCCCTCCTTCACCCTCAACATCAGGGCCACGTCGGGATCGTTCCTGTCAACCATGCCGCAAAAATCTAGGTTACGCTTGGCCAAGCGGCAAGGTTGAGGATGGAGGAAAATGGTGCTTGGCCAAGCGGAATTGTTTTGAAGAGTCAGCGCAGCTAGAGTCGCGCTGCGTGCAGGAGAACGCCACAGCACCCCCCAACGCCATCGAGTCGCTGGTCATCCCCCTCGACAGCACCCCCGCCGACGAGTTGCCGGCACTGAAGCGGTATCTCAAGACAGAGTCGGCCCGCCTGCAGCAGTGGCATCGTGAGGGCGGCGGCGGTCTTGAGGTGTGCCTTGGCCGGTCGCGGATGATCGACACACTGCTCCGGGCGCTGTTGGAGTGGTCGCTGGCACGCTTCCAGCCTGCAGACGGCGTTCGACGGCTCAAGATATCGCTTGTCGCGATCGGCGGCTACGGGCGTGAGGAACTAAGCCCCCACAGCGACATCGACATCATGCTGCTGCACAACGGCTCGGTGCCAAGCTTGACCCGGATCTACAGCCATCCGCTGCTTGAGCAACTAACCGGTCCTGGAGGCCTGATTTACACGCTTTACGACCTCGGCATGAAGGTCGGCCACTCGGTGCGAAACATTCAGGACGCAATCAATATCGCCAACGACGACATGCAGACCAAGACGTCGCTGATCGAGTCGCGCCTCATCACCGGCGACGCAGCGCTGTTTGGGCAGTGTCAACAGCGGCTTGAGACCCGGTGTGTCCGCAACCATGTCGACGATTACCTGCAGATGCGAATAGGTGACCAGGACGCACGCCGCGTGAAGTTCGGCAACTCCGCCCTTCTGCAAGAGCCGAACATCAAGAACGGCTGCGGCGGCCTGCGCGACTACCAGAACCTGCTGTGGATGACCTACTTCAAGTACGGCACGCGCACGCTCGAGCAGCTCGAAGCCCAGGGGATGATCCGCCCCAAGAACCGCCAGCAACTTGAGGCCGGATACGACTTCCTGCTGCGCACCCGCAACGAGCTGCACTTTCAAACCACGCGGCTGGTGGACGATATACCCAAGGCGCTGCAGCCGAAGGTGGCCTGGCAGCTTGGCTACAAGGATCGCTCGCCGGCGGGGCGACTGGAGGCGTTTATGCGCGACCTGTACACGCACCTACGGGCGATCCATTTGATCACCCGCATGGTCGAGCGGCGGCTGGCGTTGCGCCCAAAGCCTCGGCACAGCCTGCCGTCGCTGCGCACACTTTTTGGCGGAGGTAAAAGAACGGAGACGCTCGACGGATTCAGCATCATCAACGGCGAACTGGTGCCTGCCTCGCCGCGCGTGTTCAAGGAACAACCGCGCCGGCTCATGCGCGTATTCCTGCACGCGCAGCAGCGCAGCCTCGACTTTCATCCCGACCTGACACAACTGCTTCGTGACAGCGTGTCGCTGGTAGACGATGGCTTCGTCCACGATCCCGAGATGCGCGAGACGTTCCTTGAGATCCTCAACCGGCGCGGCAGCGTCGCCCCCGCCCTGCGCGCCATGCATGAGATCGACCTGCTCGGCCGCTACATTCCCGAGTTTGGCCGAATGACCTGTATGGTGCAGCATGAGTTCTTCCACGCCTACGCCGCCGATGAGCACACGCTTGTCTGCCTGGAGAAACTCGACCAGGTATGGAACGCCCAGAAGCCGCCTTTCATCCACTACGCCCACATCTTGCAGGACATCGACCTGCCGTACCTGCTTTACCTCGCGCTGTTCCTGCACGACGCGGGAAAGGGCATGAAGAGCGGCGACCACGTGAAGGACGGCACCGCCGTCGCCCTGCGGGTTGGCGAACGGCTTGGACTCACTCCCCGCCGTCTGGGCCGGCTTCAGTTCCTCGTGGAGCACCACCTGCTCATGGCCGAGACCTCCCAGCGGCGCGACATCGACTCGCCAACGGTCATCCGCCAGTTCGCCGAGACAGTGCAGGACGAGGAAAACCTGGCCATGCTCACGCTGCTGACGTTCGCCGACTCGCTCGGCACCAGCAACGACCTGTGGAACGAGTTCAAGAACACGCTGCTGCAGACCCTCTACCGACGCGCCGGTCGGCGCATGGTCAGCGGCAGGGACTACGCCCAGGCGGAGAAGGAGCGCTTGGCCAAGCTCAAGCAGGAGGTGCGCGAACAGTTGCCGGAGCAACTCTCGGAGGAGGAACTCGAGGCACACTTCCGGCACCTCACGCCCCGCTATTTCCGGGCGCACTCGCTCCAGCACATCCACATCGACCTTGAGCAGGTCAACCGCTTCCTGAAGCGCGTGGTTGACGGCGCCGGCCCGAAAGTGCTCGAGCCCGTGATCTCCTGGCACGACCAATCGGCGCGCGGCTACACCTCGGTCAAGGTTTGCACCTGGGATCGGCCGGGGCTCTTCACCACGATTTCCGGGGCGCTGGCTGCATCGGGGCTGAACATCCTGAGCGCAAGGGTCTTCTCACGGGGTGACGGGATCATCATCGACACCTTCTCTGTCGTGAACGCCCGAAACGGCGGCCTGGCCAGGCGGCCCGAGCGCGATGCGTTCAAAAAATGGCTCAACCGGGCGCTGCTGCCCGGCGAATCGCCTGAATTCGAGAAACGGATCGCGGCCTTGGCCAAGCCCACCCATGTCGGGGAATGGGAACTGCCGACGCGCATCCGCATCGACACCCAGTCCGCCGAGTCGCGAACCATCATCGAGGTTGAGTCCGAGGATCGGCTTGGCCTGCTGCACCGCATCTCCAAAGTGCTAACCCGGCATGAACTCAGCATCCACGTCGCACGCATCAGCACCGAGAAAGGTGCCGCAATCGACACCTTCTACGTCCGGACCGCCGCCGGAAAAAAACCAACCGGCAAGACGCTGCTCCGGCAAGTCCAGTCCGACCTCGAGGCAGAATTAAGTGAGCAGTCAGCGATGAGCAATGAGCAGAAAAAGGACACGGATTTCACGGATTAACTCAGATTATTAGGATACAGCACATCCGTGCCCATTCGTGAAATCCGTGTCCGGGCTTGAAACTCCTTAAATAACGTAATCGAGCGGATTTTCGAGTGGCCCCTGCAGGTCGCGCACGCGGTCGCACAGGTGTGCCACGCTCACTCCCTCCAGCACGCCGACGATCGCATCGCGCACTTCCTGCATCACACTGCGAATCGCGCACTTGCCCTCATCGGGACACGAGCAACGCTGGTAATAGTTCACACTCACACACCCCACCGGTGCCAGCGGCCCCTCCAAGTGCCGGATAATATCGGCGAGCGAAATCTCACCCGGCCCGCGCTGCAGTCTGTAGCCACCGGCCACGCCACGCTTGCTTTGCACAAAACCAGCCGACTTCAAATCGTTGAGAATCTGCTCCAGAAACCGGCGTGGAATATTCTGCTGCTGCGCGATATCCTTAATTCGAATCACACCGGGGCCGTGGTTCATTCCCATGACCAACAATGCGCGCAAAGCATACTCTCCTCGTTGGGACAGTTTCATGACGAGGGGAAACTAGAATCCCGACTGATTGAGTCAAGTATTGTTTGGGGATATAAAAACCCCTAGAAGACCTATTACTTAGCGATTTCGATCAGCTCGATTTCGTAGCCCTCGGGAGCGTCGATGAAAGCGAAGCCACCGCCGGTCTCCTTCATCGTCGGGCCGTCGGAGTACTCCATGCCTATCGAGACCAGGTGCTTGCCGAATTCTTCTAAGCTATCAACCTCGAAGGCCAGATGCGTGAGATCCTCCTGCACCTCCACCGGGCCGCTAGAGGGGTAATGGCAAATCTCAATGGTCTCATCGCTCTCGGGCGCCTTAAGGAAAGCCAATTCGGAGCCGCGCGGTGACTTGTGTCGACGTACCTCCTGGAGTCCAAGGGCGTTTTTGTAAAAATCGACGGTCTTCTCGAGATCGTTCACTCGGTAGCGCGTGTGCAACAGTTTTTTTGCCAAAGCCATAACACGAGTCACCGTATCAAGCCGACTGCGCCGAGCCAAGCGCGGGCCAGCTTGTCATCTGGGCTGGCCGAGGCTAGGTTCACCCGCATGCACCACCAATGGATTTGTCCTGCGATCGCCGCCGCCTTTTTTGCGCTTGGCCATTCCTCCCCCGCGCTTGGCCAAGCATCCACCGACGCCAAGGGCGTCCGAGCTGATCCCGAGAACCCGCGCTACACGCACCGCGCGCAGCACAGCCGCGACGGCATAGGTAAATTCTACATGGACCGCGAGATCGCCCACGTAATGGGGCACCTCGGTGCCGGCTGGCTTGAACGACCATCGCGCGAGGTCGAGGAGAAACCGCAGACACTCATCAGGTCGCTCAAACTTAAGCAGGGTGACAACGTAGCTGACATCGGCGTCGGCACAGGATACTTCGCGCGACGCATCGCTCGAGTCATCAGCCCTAAGGGCACAGTGTACGGGGTCGATATCCAGCCAGAGATGCTTGAGTTACTCGCACAGAACCTCGGAAAGCTTGGGATAAAAAATGTAAAGGGCGTGCTCGGCACGATCAAAAACCCCAACCTGCCCGCGAACACCATCGACCTCGCGTTGATGGTCGACGTGTACCACGAATTTTCGCATCCATATGAGATGCTGCAGAACATCTGCCACGCTCTGAAGCCGGGCGGGCGGATCGCGTTCGTCGAGTACCGGATGGAGGATCCTAACGTGCCGATCAAGCTCCTGCACAAAATGTCGCAATTGCAGGTGATGAAGGAGGCCACGCCGCACCCGCTCGAGTGGTCGGAGACGATTTCCGTGCTCCCTCGTCAACACGTCATCGTCTTCAAGAAAATCGCCCCGTAGCCGAAGGTGGAATAGTGGTAAAATTAAACGCAGAGGATACGTTGTTCTGTCTTCACAACTTCTTCCGCTTGGCCAAGCGTTGCCAGCAACTCGGTGACGGTTTTTTGTTGACCGGGCAGCACCAGACCGGGAGCGATCTCGGCAAGCGGGGTCAGCACGAACGCGCGCTTGTGGGCGCGCGGATGCGGCAGAGTCAGCGTTGGCGTGACTCGCGTTTCGTCGCCGAAGGCAATTAGGTCGAGGTCGATCCCGCGCGGCGCGTTGGCCAGGCTGGAGCGGATGCGGCCCAGCCGGGCCTCGAGCGCCAAAAGATCGTCGAGCAGCGACTCCGGCGTAGCGCTGGGTTCCGGCTGTAGGCCAAGCGCGGCGTTGAGGAACGACGGCGAGCCGGGTGGGCAACCGACCGGCTTGGTTCGCCAAAGCGACGAGCCAAGTGCCCTT
>MPMF02001919.1_pt1 | contig 24878 bp, 21 predicted proteins | sample 1617271 | NCBI WGS metagenome assembly MPMF02 (sample SAMN05944812, study PRJNA350692) | marine metagenome | biome: marine; feature: ODZ; material: water; isolation source: 120 m water sample prefiltered with 30 um filter, filtered on to 0.2 um... | place: Pacific Ocean | collected 2012-04-09... | reverse complement strand
CTCGATGACGCCAGCCGAGTTCCAGCGGGCGGCGATCTGGGTGACCTCGTTCCTGTTGAACCTCTCGCAGGATCCCGATGGTCCTGCACCGTTGGACCCACCCCCGGCGTTGGACGGTTCGAGCCGGGTGGTCACCGCCTATCTGGCTTCCGAGGGCGACCAGATTGCGGCGGAGCACGTCGCCGGGGCCTTCTCGGTGAACGGCGCCGAAGCCCAGAAGGCGGCGACTACGGTGCTCGTGTTCCTCGTCGGCTTGTCGAGGGCACGTCAGGGTTAACGTAGGTTCAAGGACAGTTGCAATGGTTGAGGTGCGTATGAGGTCAGGACGTCTCCTGGCGGCATGGCAATGGTGACGTTTCGACGTCTGATCGGCCGAGTCCACCGACGGGTGGTGGAATTCCTGCTTGACAGGCCCGTCGTCCACGAGTTGATCGCAAGGCAGGTTGCTGAAGGCCCCGGGATCGACAGAGTCCATCACCGCCTCCGGCATCTGGAGGAGGAATCGGATCGTTCAGGTCGTGCGCACTTGCGGTCTGGGGGGCAACTAGAGGCACTCGAGTGGTCGGTCGGGGCCGTTTCGGCACGAACCGAAGCGCTCCAAGCTCAGGATGAAGAGCGTCTAGCAGAGATCAAGGTTCTCAATACCGACTTGTCAAATGTCAGGCGTGGTCTTGCGCATGCATTCCCCAAGGAAGCCACTGTTGATCCGGTTCTTGATCCGGAGATAGCCGACTTCCAGGGACAGGTTGTAGCCGACATCGTCTACAGCGGTGTTGAAGAACAGTTCAGAGGATCCGAAGAGGAGGTCCGTGAAGCGCAGTCGCTCCGACTCGGGTTGATCCAGTCTCTTCCGGAGATCGGACCAGTCATAGACCTCGGATGTGGACGTGGTGAGTTTCTTGGCCTTCTAGTCAAGGCCGGCATACCTGCCGTAGGGGTCGACTCAAGCCCTGCAGCCGTCGCGAGGAGCGGCGAACAGGGTTTCGAGACGATTCAAGGCGATCTTCTCGACTACCTGAGAGCATGCCCGGATGCGTCGGTTCGAGCCGTGGTGGCGTTCCAGGTCATTGAACATCTCATGTTCGGAACCCTGCTCAGGGTTCTGGCTGAGTCGTATCGGGTATTGGCCCCCGGAGGGCTATTTCTTGCGGAGACGCCCAACGGTGCAAACCTTGCTGTCGGTGGATCCACCTTCTGGCTCGACCACACCCATGTTCGTCCGTTGCACCCGGTCCTCCTTCAACATCTGGCCGAGGCCTACGGATTCGTTGATGTCCGGGTGGATCTGGTTTCGGTTCCAGGGGTCCCCTGGAAGCTCAACCCGTCCGAGGATCTGGGAGCGGTTGGAGAAGCCGTTCTGGGGCTCCAGGAGTACGTCCTGAGCGGACAAGACGCGCTGCTTCTGGCCTACAGACCAACTGAGGCCACACCTCGGCGCGAGTAGGCATCAACCGTTCGTTCGAGAAGGTCCATGTAACGGACGATCAAGTCGTCCCACCGATAGTTCTCCTCAACGTAGCGATATCCCCGAGTACCGAGTTCGTCGGCAAGCCCATGTTCGGAGAGAAGCATGTCCACCCCGGCCTCAAACTCTGCGAAGCCGTCATAACAGAGTGCACCTCCGGACCGGAGCGCCTGTCCGACGAGGACGCTGCACCGTCCCTGAACGAGTGCTGGTCGGCGCATCGACCATGCCTCGGCGAGGGCCATCGAGAAACTCTCGAAGTACGAGGGTTGAATCAGTGCTGTACAGGCAGCAAGGGCATCCATCTTCTCCCCCTCTGGGACGAATCCCGTACAGATGACGTCCCGATGTCTCGGGAGGGTTGTCACCAGATCGCCGACGATGACCAGTCGCAGGTCCCCAGGATTCCGCTCCTTGTAGGCTGTGAAGTAGTCGTAAGCCTCAAGCGAGCCTTTGCCCGGATCTACGCGTCCGATGAAGAGCAGAAACGGTGCATCGCCAATTCGGTGTGCCTTGCGGAAGCGCTCTGCATCCCCTTGGCGGTCAAGGTCGACACCAATGCCGATCACCTCTTCGACGGGCCGGTGACCGAACCGTGTGTTGACGAGTTGCGCTTCCTCGGGTGTAAGGAAGGCACAGCCGTCGGGAAGCCGAAAGAGCCTGTCGAAGACCGGAACCGTGATGTGAGGCTCGTCGTGGGCAGTCGGTTGCAACAGCGTCGGTGTCAGACCGGCGATGGCTGGGAGACCACGATTGGTAGTGAAGTAGAGATAGGTGAAGAAGACCGCTATGTCGATGTCGGGGGCTCGGTCGGAGAGCCAGTTCGGAAGACCCGTGGTGCGGGGACCCATTTCGTCGATCCAACGTTCTTGCATCGAAAGGGGCACCGGCTTCCTGCCCCAGACGACTGCCCGGTCGAGGGCCCCGAATCTTTGTCCGACTCGCGGCTCGTCCACGGGGAATCGGTGGACTGTCACTCCGTTGATCAGTTCTGTGCCCGGCTCAAGTTCGTTCGCCCAGTCCGTGTAGTTGCGAGCGCAACTCGTGGCGACCTCCACGTTATGTCCGAGTGCGGCAACGTGTTCAGCGAAGAGTCGGCACGATTGTTCTGAGCCACCGGCAATGTCTTCTCCGTACCTCTGGACCACAAGAAGTATGCGCATCAGATGGCCTCATCGAGGAGGTCGAGGAACGACTTGACCGACTGTTCGGCGTCGAATCGCCGAACCTCCTGCAAACCCAGTCCTGTCAGTCTGGATCGGAAAGGTTCATTGTCCAACAGTTCGATGACAGCCTCGGCGAACAGTTCGGGGCCAGCATCTGGAGGCAGGAGGATCCCCCCTTGTCCTACGGTCTGCGGTATTGCACCTACCTGTCTTGCAAGGACAGGGACCCCGGCGGCCATTGCCTCGATTGCCGGAATGCACAGTCCTTCATGGGTGCTTGCTGAGACGAACAGGTCAGCCCTGCTGTACAGAGCTGCGAGTTCGGCGTCGGTCACCTGTCCATAGAGGAGGCATTGGGGGGTGTTGAGAACAGCGGCCTGCTCGGCGACTGCATCGGCGATTGCCTGGATTGTCGGCGGGCCGACGATGACCAGAGTTGTCGATCGTCGGCAATATTCCGTCAGGAGGTACTGCATCTGAACGAGTACCTCCGGGTGCTTGTGAGGCAGCATCTGTCCGACTGAGAGTAGGAGATCGCCGGCAACTTCCATAGTGAGTCGGTGCAGGAACTGCTGGTCGGGTGCAGTCTTATTCAGTCGACTTGCGTCGAGGCCGACAGGAAGAACTGTGATGTCCCGATAACCCATGTCGCTCAGGCAGGCGGCGTTGAACGCCGAGTCAGCGATGACCACGGCGACCTTTGGTCGGAGGAGCTCGAGTTCTCGCCAACCGTCGTGAAGCGAGGCGGCACGCTCAGGATCGATCGACTCGAACGATGTGGCAGGAGCGATGTTGTGGAAGACCAGTACGACCGGGTCTTCACAGTGGTTCAGAGCTTCGAAAACGTCCGGATCGCCAATGCTGGCGTGGAAGACGACGATCCGGCCTGAGACATGAGACGTCCCGAAGCGGCTGAGTGGGAGGACGTCGCTAACGCCGAGCGCCGGATGCCGAGCGAAAATGTCCCCGGACATTGAATCGCCAAGTCCCTTTCGGATGGCGCGCGCCATGTTCGTGATCGCGTCAGTTCGTCCTGCTCCGACAAGGACCTGATCAATGGAGATCACGCTGTTGAATTGCCCTCGTCCGACTCGAGTTGCTTCAGACGGTCTTCGCAGTGGCTTAGGCGGTCCAGCGCTGCCGCCAATCGTCGGTCGGCGTCGCTCTCACCTCTGCTGCCAGTGAGTAGTTCCTCAGCCACGGATCCGTTCTGTTCTAGATGGGCTAGGTAGTCAACGACTGTGGTCAGCGTGTCGTCCAGGGCGCTGTAGTGGTCCTGTACCTGAGCGAGGACACCTCTGGTCTGTCGGACAGTCAACTTGGCGACGACCTGGTGCAAGAATCGCTTGAAAACGCTTGGAGACCAGGTTTCGATCATTTCTGGATGAACAACTGAGTGGCGTCGGAGGCGCTCGAGGGAGCTATGGACATCCGCAAGGGGTCCCGCCTGTCGGTCAAACCCCTTGAGGATCTGCACGTAGTGCCGGTCGAGCTGTTCCTCAAGACCTGGCGGGTACTCGCCTCTCCGGTGTCGTTCCTGCACGCGGGCCCGGAGACGTTCGTGAAGTTGCGCAGAGTCGTCAGGCTTTGCAGGCATCAGGCGAGTCTAGTAACCACTGATTCGAGCCGCCGCGGCTATCCGTCAGGCGACCGGAGGCGTTTGATCGCAGAGTTGCCAGTCATCGAGCCTTGCGCAACCGTTGATGATCCAATGAGAGAGAGTTGAGACAAGTAGGGGAGGTCCAGCACAAGGGACCTTGACCCATCCGATGCTCCCCACGCGTCTTGCATGCGATCTACGTGCGTCCCCGTCGGAGAGATCACAGTCGGGCGTGTCGTGTGCCGGTCCGAGAATCGATGTCTGATCTAGGGCCACCAAAGGATCTTCCAGGTTGCTGCCTACTGCAAGAGCCCGGGATACGATAAACACAAATATCGGTGTCGGTAGAGGCTTAGAGATGGCCACTGGGACGATCCAGTACAGGGATCGTCCCAGTGGGTCGCACCGAAAGTCATTGTCGCATAGGGCAAATTCGGCCAAAGGCAGATCAGTTAGCCGCGTCCCACTTCGGTTAGCAAGATCGTCGGACATAGCCAGGGACGATCCCTGTACTGGGACGTCGCTCTTGACCAAGGATTGGACGAACAGTTCCGTGTCGGATGCTGAGGCGTAACGGTTGGAAACCATAAAGACTGAAGGACCCAAGCGGTCGATGCTGGTGAAATCCGTGGCTGCACGTTGGAAAGACTTGGATGGACCTCCCGATGAGTCGATCGACCATGGTGTCGTGCGGACAGAGATGACGGCTAGGAGGGCATAAACCGCAACGGCCATGGCGCCAACCGTTCGCTTGTGTTGCGACGTCATCACCGCACGTATACCTCGCTGGTCATCTACCTGGAACTGTGTCAAGGGCCATCTTGAAGGTCTCAGCCAAGGTTGGAGAATCGAACGAACACTTTAGTACGGGCGGTGGAAACTTCGATGTTCACGGAGGTTTCAGTTGGCCTCGGGCGACTTCGGTGAGATCCGAACGAGATCGAGTGCAGTGGGTCCAGGAGGAGTGGTCTCGGGGCCTCGCAACTAGCGGCGGTAGAGTCGCTCTACTGTGCAGCCAGACCACGCGCACGTCGACATTGGGCATCAAAGTATCCGATCGGTTCTGCGGACCGAGATAGCGGCACTTTGCTGCGGCGGGATATTGGTGGGTGGGATCGCCGTACTAGTGCTCCGGATATGGAACTGGCGACCCGATATTCCCGCCAGTTACTTCGGCGACGCAGTTCTTTCGATGTCGGCCATCAAGAACATGTCGCTCACCGGCTGGTACACGACGTCGGAGTTTCTCGGGGCCCCCTATGGGCAGAACCTGCTCGACTACCCTGCGGTAGGAGACTTCCTCCATCTATGTTTGTTGCGGGTCATGGTGATGGTCTGGGATTCCCCTGCGTTGATCTTGAACCTCTTCTACGTGATCAGCTTCTTCACGGTATTTCTTGGTGCCTACGTAGGTTCGAGGCTGATTGGGCTGAGTAGGTCGTCCTCGGTTGTGGTTGGAGTGCTGTACACGTTCCTCCCGTTCCATTTGGTCTATGGCCCGGTGCATCTGTTTCTGACTTCCTACGGGGCAGTTCCGCTCTGGGTGGCATTGGCCGTGAGACAGATGGGCGATCGGCCGTTGGTGGAAGAGATTCCCTCGCTGCGTCCGTCGAGTTGGGTGACATGGATTCGGCGGCCGTCGCATCTGGGGGCCACAGTCGTTGTCCTCCTCGGTGCGACAACGGGGCTCTACTTTGCGGTCTTCATGCTGCTCGTCCTAACTGTCGCGGGCGCCACGGGACTATTGGTACAGCGTGAACGAGGGCGGACAGCCGGAACGGCACTGTTGGGAGTGCTTGGTACTCTGATTCTGGCGGTTCAGTTCGTCCCAGTGCTGGTCCATGAGGCTAGATACGGGTCAAACGCTGAAATCGTTGTGCGTGGTCTCCGAAACCTCGAGTACTACTCGCTCAAACTCTCTGACCTGCTTCTGCCGATCGATGGACATCGGATTCCGTTCTTCTCGAACCTGAGCGAGACCTCGGCGGAGGTCGTTTTGCTAGGCGAGCGGAACGCCTCATTGGGCCTTGTCGGTTCGATCGGATTTGTCACGCTGATTGCCGTAGCAGTCGTTCGTCTTCTCCAAGGTCGCCCAGGGGGGCGTGGTGGGGTTCTGGCGGTGCTCGTCGGATCGACGTTCTTGGTAGCGACAGTGGGCGGCCTGGCGATGGTGGCTGGAACACTGGGCTTTACCTATCTTCGGGCGTGGGGACGGACCGTCGTCCTCATCGCCTTCTGTTCCCTTGTTGCCGTCGGTATAGGACTCGATCGCTTGGCCGAGAAACGTGGTCGTCGGATGCAGGTGGGGGTTGCTCTGCTCGTCATGGTTATCGGCGTTTGCGATTCGACCCCCGTCAAGCCGGCTGGTGATCCGGAGGAGATCGCTGCTGGATGGGCCTCGGATCGCGCCTTTGTCGAGGAAATCGAGCGGTTGCTCGGCCCGGGGTCCATGGTGTTCCAACTTCCTGTCATACCGTTTCCTGAGAGTCCGCCGCTTTATCAGATGAACGACTACGACCACCTCAGCGGGTACCTCCACTCCGACGTATTGCGCTGGAGCTATGGGGGGGTGAAGGGGAGGTCGGCGGATTGGCAGAAGCGTCTCGTCGGTCTGGACCTCGACGAGCAAGCGATAGCCGTGGCCGAGGCGGGCTTCGAGGCCCTTTGGGTCGATCTTGATGGGTTCTCGGAGGGGACGGTGGTGCAACCGGAAGTTCTCGACGCACCGGTCTTGGAGAGCGCGGACGGGAGCCTTATCCTGTTCGATCTCCGGCCACTGGCCCGGTCGCGTCTGGCTGAGTTGGGAGGAACTGAGGTCAGCCGCCGTGCCGCACAACTCCTCGAGCCGGTCACCTGGAATCTCGGATCGGGCTTCTTCGGCCTCGAGTGGGATGGCGAACGGGTCTTTGTGTGGGCCGAGAAGCAGGCTGAACTGCGGATCCAGAACCCGACCGGTGCAACGCGAGACGTTCTGGTCGAGTTTCTTGCTGCGAGTGGCGCCGAGGGTTCCTGGTGGCTCCGCGTTGGATTCGCCAAAGAGGAGCGAACCTTCGATCTGGATGCGGCCGGCACCGTGGTCGAGATTCCCTTGACGGTTCCCCCCGGGCTCAGCGTGCTTCGGCTTTCGACCGACGCACCGCTACTCGAGGCGACCGACCCGCGCGACCTGAATTTTCGGATCTTCTCGCCACAGGTAGCCAGGGCAGCCTCGTAGGTGGCCTGTGGCGTAGGGAGCCTGCCGCGACCCCTCAGCCCACGAAGGAGGCTCGACGGACCCGCACAGTTGTCGGTCTCGAGCACCTGCTGGCCGCCAGCGAGGGACTGGTCACGCCACTTCGAGATCGACATCGGCGAGCCGTCTCGACGATCGTGATCTCGCCACGCAACACGGCGAGCACGATCCTGAGCTTGTCCTCCATGGACTTCGTCGGCTGGTAGCCCATCAAGGATCTCCTTCAGGTCAGCACCAAACCATGACCTGTCTCGAAAACCCTGACACGCGGCAATCAGGCCGGGCTTCACGGGCAACGAGCGCGCCGAGAACCGCTACTGCAGTGGACGCGGCTGCTGCTTGCCGGGATCGGGTGCTTCTGCTCTGGCCCAACGGCATTTCTGCTCTGGTCAAAAGATAGCGTGGGGTACCGCACGTAGTTCTTGATCGAAAGTTCTGGATCTGATGCCTTCGTTTGGACAACCTGGTTCGGAAAGTCTCGCGACTCTCTCCTCCAACACGGTGCTAATCACCGGGGCCGATGGAATGCTTGGCCGCGCCTTTACCGAATCGCTTGCCGTCTTTCCCGGCTGCCGGGTGATCCCTTTGGGCCGCGACCGCCTGGACGTCACCGACCGCGAGGCCGTCATGGCGTTTGCCAGTACGAATATCGAATGGATCATTCATTGCGCTGCTGATGTGGACGCCGATCGGTGCGAAAAGAACCCTGATGCCTGTCATGCCGTCCAGGTGGGCGGCACCGAGAATGTGGCGGCGCTTGCGCGCGCCTGCGGGGCGCGCGTCCTATTTCCCCAGTCGTTTCTCATTTTCGATGGCAACGAGAAGCCGATCGTGGAGGACACGCGACCGAATCCGCTGTCTGTCTATGGCCAACATAAGCTTGAGGCTGAAATAAAAGTGCTCGAGACTCTCGGGGATCGCGCTCTGGTCATCCGCATGGCTGGATTTTTCGGCGGCGACGAAAAAGACAAGAACTTTGTCGGCCAGTTCACCCGGCATGCGCGGCGACTACTTGATCAGGCGGCTGATTCCTACGATGTCGGCGACCGGATTTGGCAGCCGACCTATACTCTTGACCTTGCCCACAATTCCACCCTGCTCATGGACGCATCCAAATCAGGGGTCTACAACATGGCGAGTCACGGCCAAGCCAGCTTTTTCGAGGTGGCGGTAGCCTGCATCGAGGAATTGGAACTCACCAATCGCCTGCAGATTCAACCAACTTCGGCTGATCGGATCGCCGCCATCACTGACACGGCCAAGCGTCCAGCCGCCGCGGTGATCGATAATCGACGCCTTCGCGCCGAAGGCCTAGATCTTCAACGCCCCTGGCGGAGCGCTCTTGGCGAGTATTTGAGCCGACCTTGGTTCAAGGCCATGTTCGCCGACCTTGCCGCCTGACTGGATCCGAACCGATGCTGCTTGACCCTTTTTCGATCGCTCCTCTCGGCTCTCTCAAGAACCGGGTGGCAATGTCCTCCATGACCCGCGGATTCGCAGGCCCTAACCACTTAGCGACTCCGGAGATGGCCGCCTACTACGGCCGGCGGGCGGAAGACGACGTCGCCCTGATCCTGACCGAGGGAACGATCGTCCATCTCACGGGCGACGGCTACAACAACGTGCCTCACATCGAGACCGCCGTCCAAGCGAAGAGTTGGGCGCCGGTGGTCCAAAGGGTGAGGAGTGCTGGGACGCTGCTGTTTTGCCAGCTTTGGCATTGTGGGCGCATTTCGCATTCGGATTACACCGGGGGCGTGCCGCCGGTGAGTTCGACTGACCGTCCGGCGGAGGGAATCAACCGGCAGAACGGCAAGCCCTTCGGTACCCCGCGCGCTCTCGACCCCAACGAGATGACGACGATCCACAGGCAATTCGTCGATGCAGCACAAAACGCCCTGTCGGTCGGATTCGACGGTGTCGAACTGCACTTCGGGCACGGCTACCTGATCGACGAGTTCCTGGACGGCAGCGTAAACGACCGCACAGATCGTTATGGAGGATCAGTCGCGAACCGTTGTCGGTTCGCGCTCGAGTTGCTTGAAACGGTGATCGGCTCCGTCGGCGCCGACAAGGTCATGGTTCGCCTTTCGCCGTCGCGTGAGATGGAGGGCATCCACGATTGGCCTGACATGGGTGCGATGCTCGACTACTTGGTACCTGCCATGTCGGGTCTCGGCCTCGCGATGCTCGATATATCGTGTGCTCGATCCGACTACGCGTTGACCTCGGGTCGCGTGATCCGCATGGTGCGGCCGCATTGGAAGGGGTTCCTGATGGGCGGGGCCTCCTTGAGCCAGGAACAGGCGGAATCTGAGATTCGCGACGGCCACTTGGACATGGTCACTTGGGGCCGATTCCTGCTTGCTAATCCCGATTTCGTCGGCCGATTGAGGGCTGGGGCACCCCTTGAAGAATTTTCCCGTGACATGTTGGAGACTCTTCGATGAACTATTGGTTCCGCCATCGACCTCGATCGACCCTGATTTCTGGTGCGGCTAGCGCGTCTTTCTTACCGGCCACACCGGCTTCAAGGGCGGCTGGCGCACGATTTGCCTGAAGGCGTCACTTGGAGCGTTTTGCAATACCGAACGATCGTTCCCTTCGAGCAGTCGCCAGCATTCGCAGGTCGTCGAAGAGGAGGCAGGAGACTGTGATCAGGCCGAGGGTCGGATCCACCCAGGCGAAGAGCGGAATGGCGCCAGAACCCATTGGGATCCCCTTTGGCGCGAGCATGCCAGCAACGGCGAGCATCGCGATAAAGCGGGCCGGGCTCTGTGTCTCCTGCATGGTGTAGAAGACGACGACGACAAGCAGCAGGAACAGGGATTGGTAGGGGAAGCTGATTCCGGTCCCGAAGCCCACAAAGATGGCGATATAAGTGACAGCGCTCAGCAACGGAACCGCCCGATTGGTAACGAGGATGACGAGGGCAATCAGGCAGAGGACCAAAATGGCCTCGTACTGTGAGATTGTCCAAGAGGCTGCATCCCCCAACCGGCCACCAGGCCAGACCCCGAGTGCTGCCAGACCTCCTTTGAAAGAGTGGTTGTAGAAGAGAAGGTGCTCGGCTGCATCAGAGCGGACTAGGTGGATCGAGTCCCAGAGCAGCCTGAGGTTGTCGATGGGCTGGCCTCCGTACACCATGAACCCGGCGATTGTGGCCGTAGCGCCAGTGGCGGCTGATACGCCTACTGCGCGCCAATCCCGCTGCCGGACGAGTAGCAGGATAAGGACAACGGGGTAGATCTTCATCGCCGCGCTCAGTCCAAAGAGGACGCCAGCTGTAGTTCGATTGTCTCGAAGGTAGGCGAGCAAGCCGAAGAGAGCGGAGCCGACAACGAACCCCTGAATGTTGCCCCGGTCGAGAACCGCAAGGAATGGTGCGCACACGACAATCGGTGAAAGCAGAATGAGGCGCTCAGCAAAGGGCCGTTCTCGCAGTGAGCACCAGACCGGGATCAGGAGGACCAAGGCGGTGATCACGAGAAATAGGACGAGCGCGACCCGGTATGACGGAAGACCAAACGGGGCCAGAACAATCAGGCTGAACAGGGGGTAGCCGGTTGGACTCATCCCTGGCGTCGTAAATGGCGACTCGACCTGGCTGTGACGAACCGTGTCCAGAAAGTCACCGAAATAATGGACACCCAACGGAGGCGGGTACATCTCCGGCCAGAGCCCTCCGGGAATATCGTCTGGACGGTAGGAAAACATTTGACCCATCGAACCGATTTCCAAGTATGCCGAGGCCACGTAGATCAAGATGATGCCGACGATCGACGAGATGAGGGCGCACGCGGCGAACGCATGCCGGTGGTCCGTCAAGGAAAATGCCTTGAATAATCCGTTCCCTTTGGCGAACCGCGAGATCTAGTAGACGCCGTGCGAAGGATGGCGGACCAGCCGAGACCTTCTGCGTTAGTGGCATGGGATCATGCGTTCTGTCGAGTTTCGGTTCGTTGTTCTCGGATGCGTGCCGGAGATGGAGAGGCCACGCACCGCATTCATATAGCATGTATCAGTGGGAACCGTAGGGGATTCGCCGGAGGGGAGAGACCTTGTCGGTGACCTCGACGAGGTTCTTGAAAGAGCTGAAGCCGACCTTCGCTCACTGGATGGAAGACACCTGTTCGTCACCGGCGGAACAGGATTTCTTGGGACCTGGCTGCTCGAGGTACTCGTGTGGGCCCGTAGAAGAAGAGATGTCGGCCCCACTATCGAGGTCCTTACCCGGGACCCTGAGAGTTTCGCCACCCGTTCGCCACACCTAGCTGCGGATGATGCCATCTGTCTGCTCCGTGGCGATGTGATGACTCCGCCCACCTCATTGGCAGCCCCTGATGTGATCTTGCATGCAGCGACTCCCGCCAGTGCTGCCTTGAACGATTCGGCTCCGACCCTGATGTACGACACCATCGTTGATGGTATGTCCAACGTGCTCGAATTGGCCACCACAGCAGATCGGCCCCGCATTCTGTTTACTAGCTCGGGGGCCATCTATGGACGCCAGCCACCTGATATCTACGGACTACCAGAAAGCCACGGGCCCGAGAAACTGATAAGACCGAGCGCCTACCACGAGGGAAAGCGGATTGCCGAACAACTGTGCGTCGAGGCCACAGCGGCGGGAGACGCCGAGGTGGTCACGGGCCGTCTCTTCAACTTCGTCGGCCCACACATGCCGCTCGACACCCACTTCGCCATCGGCAACTTCATCCGGGATGCACTGGCAGGAGGCCCGGTGGTGGTGGAGGGAGACGGTACGCCGTTCCGGTCTTACCAGTACGCCGCGGACCTCGTGGTATGGCTCCTAGCCCTGCTCATACGCGGTGAGCCCGGCCGTTCCTACAACGTCGGTGCCGACGACGCCATCGACATCGCCTCACTGGCCCACCTGGTGGCTGCGGAGGTCGGTGGATGCGACGTGGAGGTTCGCGGCACGCCGGACCAGTCCCGGCTGGCCGAGCGGTACGTCCCGGACTGCACTAGGGCCCGTATCGAACTCGGACTTGTCAACCACGTGGACCTCGCCGAGGGAATACGGAGGACGGCGGCTTGGCACCGGGGTCGGGGAGGGTGAGCCCGCCGGCTGCAGTCGTCTTCGACCTCGATGGTGTCGTCGTTGATTCCGAGCCCGCCATCAGGGCGAGCCTGGACGCGGCTCTCATGTCGATTGGCGAGAGTTCCGTAGACGACTCAGAGCTCCGCTCGATCATCGGACCTCCCCTGCTGGCGGGACTGTCCTCGCTCCTCGAGGGACGTGGACTCTCGCTGGGGCTTGCCCGCCATCTTCTCGACGAGTACCGGCTCGACTATGCGGCCCATTCGGCGGCCAACACGTTCGTCTACGAGGGGATCGTCGAGGCGCTCGTCGCACTGATGGACGCCGGCGTGCGGCTTGCCATCGCGACCTCGAAGCCGATGCAGTTCAGCCTGCCGATCCTGGAGCAGATCGGCATTGCCGACAGCTTCGAGGTGGTGGAGGCGCCGGATGTGGCGGCATTGTCGGAGAGCAAGACCGAGACGCTCGGTCGGGCACTCGTGCGTCTGGATCTCACGGGCGTCGTCGGCGTGCCGATGGTCGGAGATCGACGACCGGACATCGAAGCGGCCATCGTGCACAGCCTCATCCCGGTCGGAGCACTCTGGGGCTATGGTAGTCGATCCGAACTGGCCGACGCCGGAGCCGCACGCCTCCTCGAGTCGCCTCATGACCTCTACGAGTTCGTGATGTCCTGATCAGGCCAGCATCCGGCTCACTTCCAGGAGTCCCGCCAGGGACGCATCGTCGTCGTGGCACAGGCGAACGGTTGGAGCGCCGAAGGACTCGACCAGCGACGCCAGCAGCGGTTCAAACCGCTGGACGAGGCCGCCGGAGAGTGCGAGTCGTTCCACAGGCGGTGGCCAGCCGACGCTTCTGGCGGCCTCGAGGTAGTTGCCGACCATGCTGTCGAGGGCGGCCCGCACGACGTTGCCGACATCGAGCGTGTCCTCAGTCAGGTGCCGGAGCCAACCGTCGGCTCCACTCGTACCGGCGAAGAAGCCGAGGGAGGCGCGGACTGGTGTCGTGGGGACGTCCGCGACCCGTGCCTCAAGGGATCTCCAGAGGTCGTCACCCGAGGGACCGCCGAGTTCGGTGAGCAGGCTGAAGAGAGCGTTCAGGGCACGACCGGCGGGGAGGTGTGTCACGGTCCGGAGGAACGATCCGTCAAAGTAGGGACGCGCTTGGACGGATCCCATGGGTATGTCTTCGATGACGCTTACCTGGCTGCCGGTAGCGATGTTGATCGACAGTTCACTGGGGGCGAGTCCAATACCTAGCAAGGAGGCCTGATGGTCTCCGACGGCGGTGTAGACGGGGCACCCCGTTCCGTGGAGGCGTCCGATCATGGTGACGTCGGCATGGACCTCGGGCAGGCGGAGTCCGTCGAGGCCAGCCTTCTGCAGTGTCGGAGCGTGCCAGGCTCCGGTACGGATCTCGAGGAAGCCGTGTGCGGCCGCATCCGTGGCATGCATGTCGAATCGGTTGGGACCTCGGGCGGCGAGGGTCGCTGCGCAGAAGGAGACCAGGCTGGCTGGCATCAGACCGTCGACATCGACTCCCCCGAGGGCCAGTCGGTGCAGCGTCGAGAGGGGAATTCCCGGGCGGAGTTCGTTTCCGGTGGCTGTTCGATCGTCTTCGTTCAGAAGCGAAGCCAGACGATCGAGGGGTGAGCCCTCGTTGTCGGCAATCGTGTCCCTATTATCCTGCCAAGTGTAGATGGCATCCCTTGGTTTGCCGTGGCCGTCTACGAGGACGACGCCGTGCATCTGTCCCGACAGCAGGATGCCTTCGGGGGTGCCGTCGACCTTCTCGACGAGCCGGTCGGTCAGTTCGATGACCGATGCGGCCAGTTGGGCCGGGTCCAGTGTCCTGGCCAGCCGAACCGGCGTTTCAATCTGTGGTCCAGCGGTCCGGACGACATGATGGAGTGTCTGCCCTACCGGGTCAAGCACCGCTCCCTTCAGGAAGCTGCCGCCGATGTCAAGCCCGACAAACGGCACTGGTGGATTCCAGAAAGTCGCGCACGCCTTCGAGGAGGTCGTCGCCAAAGGGCGTCGGCTCTATGACGAGGTCACCGGGTCCGCTCAGCAGAACCAGGTTCAACTGTCCGGCTGCCACCTTCTTGTCGCGGCGGGTCATGTCGATGAGTTCCTCGGCCGACGGGAAGCTCTCGAGTTGGAATCCCAAGTGCCGGTCGATGAAGTCGTGCAGGCGTTGGGTGAGCTCGGCGACGGGGAAGCCCCGACGCACCGAGAGGTGGTTGATGAGGTCGATGCCCCAGGCAACGCCGAGACCATGGGGTACGGCGTGCTCCGTCAGGGCCTCGAGCGCATGCCCGAACGTGTGTCCGTAGTTGAGGATGCGGCGGAGATCGGCCTCGTACTCGTCCTCCTCGATGACCACCTTCTTGATTTCGAGGCTGCGACGGATCATGGCGATCAGGTCAGGTCCGCGGAGGCCCTGCCGGTCGACGGTGTCGATGACCCAGTCGATGTCAGTGGCGTTTTCGGTGAGGAACAACTTGACGATCTCTCCATAGCCGCTGCGGATGTCGGCATCGGCGAGGGTTTCGAGGAACGGGGTGGCGATGTGTACCTCGTTCGGAGCGTGGAGGACACCGAGTTGGTTCTTGAAGAAACCGTGGTTGATCCCGCACTTCGCGCCGATGCAGCTGTCGCACATGCTCAGCAGGGTCGTTGGCAGGAGAACGAATCGAACACCTCTGTAGTACACATGGCTGGTGAACGTGATGACGTCCTGGATGATGCCTCCGCCGATCCCTATGACCGTGCTCGACCGGGTGCAGCCCTGCTCAAGCATCCAGTCGATGAGCGACTCGACCCCGTCGAGAGTCTTCGTCGACTCGAGGGCGTCGAGCAGGAGGGTCGGACGCGTCGTCAGTAGGGGGGCGAGGGCGTCTTGGTGTAGTTCGGCCACATTCCGGTCCACGATGCAGACGGACTCAGCGATGTCGAGTAGAGGTTCGATGGCGTCGGCGAGTCGGTGGTGAAACGTGACGCGGTAGTTGTGGTGGAGCGAGGCGATATCGAGCGGGGCGAGTTCTGTCGTCATTGGCACGAATACCCTCCGTCGATGGTCAGGGTTTGGCCGGTGATGTAGGTGTTGCCAGAGCCGACCAGGAATGCGACGAGTTCAGCGACCTCTTCGGGTTTGCCCAGTCGACCCAGGGCGGTCACGTCGGCGAGTCTGGCGATAGCCTCATCGTCGTTGTTCTGCCGGGTCAGGTCCGTCATGACGAATCCCGGGCAGATGGCGTTCACGAGAACTCCAGATGGCCCGTATTCGAGCGCTGCGACGCGAACCAGAGAGTTCAAGCCGGCCTTCGAGGCCGCGTAGGGGCCGCGACCCGCTCGGCCACGGAAACTGAAGCAACTGGAGATGGCAGCGATGCTTCCTCGACCAGCGACGGCCATGCGTGGCCCGAAGACCCGGATCATCTCGAAGGCCGAGTTGAGGTTGACGTCCAGCGTCCGAAGCCAGTGGGCGGTGGTGATGTCCGCAAGCAATTCGGGCAGGTTCTCGCCGGCGTTCAGGACGAGCGCATCCGGAGTGTGCTCGAAGGCCTCAGACCATTCCCGGACTGCAGCCAGATCCGAGAGGTCCAGTTCGTCGCGGCTTGGCGTGGCAACTGTGTAGCCATTTGCCGCCAGACGTTGTGCCACCGTTACACCAATACCTCGGGAGGCGCCGGTCACGATGGCGGTCAGTGTCCCGGGGTCACGCATCGTCGGCGTTAAGTCCATGTGTGCGCCTGACGAGATAGTGCGGTCGAGACCGGGACTCCTCGTAGATCATCCCAATGTACTCGCCGAGGATACCGAGCATCAGGAAGAGGAAGCCGAAGAGCAGGAACAACAAGGCCACGATGGTCCCGAAACCGGGGAAGGGAACAGCGAAGAACAACGCCCTCACGGTGATCACGCCGAGACCGAGGAAGGACATTCCCGAGAGTAGAAGACCGAATACCGGGAGCAGGATCAACGGGGTGAAGGAGCTTCCGAGAATTCCGCGGATCGCGTACGGCGCGGTGACAAAGGGGTTGAAGCTCGAAATTCCACCGGCCCGTTCGGGTTTCTCGTACTCAATCCCGATCGAGGGGAAGCCCAGCCAACCCCACATCGCGCGAACCATGCGAGCGCGCTCCGAAAGCGCGTTGAATGCCTGATAGGCGGCGCGGCTGACCAGACGGAAGTCGCTGGAGTTCCGCGGAACCGGTCGATCGCTGATCTTGTCGATGAGCCAGTAGAAGACATATGCCGCTGCTCGGCGGGCGATGCCCTCGCCGTGGCGCTTCGTGATGACCGTGTAGACGTTCTCGTATCCGTCCTCCCAGTGTTCGAGCAACCGGGGGATCATCTCGGGTGGATCTTGGAGGTCAGCGCTCATGATCACGCAGGCGTCTCCCGAGACGTGTGCGAGGGCGGCGGTCATGCCGCCCTCCATGTGGAAGTTGCGGACCAGTTGGACGATCTTGACGCGGGGGTTCACGGCTCGTATGGCGAGAAGTTGGTCGTAGGTATCGTCGGACGAGCCGTTCTCGCAGATGACCACCTCGTAGTCGTAGCGATCGGCGAGGTCGTTGAACACCGACTGGAGGCGTGCGACGAGGTCGTCGAGGTTGGCTGATTCGTTGAATGCCGGGATCGCGACCGAGATCAGGGGTCGAGCGACAGTCATGCCAGGTGTCGAAGGACCCGTGCGGCGAGGTCCTCCGGTAGGTTGGGGGTCATCTGGTAGAGCGGATTCGATTCCATGCCGCCGGACTCCGTGACACGGCTCATGATCTTCGGCCAATAGGTCTGCAGTGGGTCCACCGGAACGATGAAGGCTGCCGGACCGCGACCATCGAAGAGTTCGAGCACCTCGGGATCGGATGTCCACTCGGACCCGATCTGGCAGGTGCGAATGTCGTAGGCGGCGAACAGTTTCTCCCAGTCGGGGAAGCCCAGTCCGGTCAACGTGTCGCAGCCGATGTACTCACCGTCGAAGTAGTTCTTCTGGATCATCCTGATCGAACCGTAGCCCTCGTTGCAGAACAGGAAGATTTTCAGGTTCAGGTCGTTGATTACTACGGTGCTGAGTTCCTGGAGGTTCTGGGAAAAGCCACCGTCGCCCTCGATCATCACCGTGCGACGGCCGGGGTGGCCGACCGAGGCACCGATGGCCCCGGACAGGCAGTAGCCCATGCTGGCCAGGCCGTTGCCCGTTACGATCACCTGACCATGTCGTTGTCGGAGCGTCTGCATGGGTACCGAGTTCGCCCCGCCGCTGGATGCGACGATTAACACGTCATCGTCTCTGCTGATGTCGGACAAGTCCACGCAGAACTGGTAGGGGGAGACAAAGCCCTCGCCGGTCGTGTTTGCGGGGTCGGGCGAGGGCAGTGCCTCGGTTACCTCTCGACAGAAGTCGACCCACTCCTGATAGTCGGGGTATCCGCGGCCCGCAAGGGCCAGCAAGGCGGCATCGGGATCGCCTTCGATGCCGAGGTGAATCGTCGGGTGTCCCTTTTCGATCTCGGCCCGATCGGTGTCAATCTGGATGACCCGACCGCTGTGGCCGAATTCCTGCCAATTGAACCCGGTTTGTTGGAGGCCGAGCCGGGCACCGAAGGCGACGATGAGGTCGGCCTGGGCGAGTAAGACGTTGGCGTGGCGCTGGCCCCAGGTGTTCGGACGCCCGAAGAACATGGGGGCGTCCGCAGGGATCCGGTCGGCGCCGTTCCAGGTGGTCATGATCGGGATGCCGAGCTGGTCGAGACGGGGGCGTAACTTCTCGGCAATCGGCCGGGTGACGCGTGCGCCGAGCAGCCAGACCGGTCGCTTCGCCGAGACGAGGAGGTCGTGGATCTGGTCGCTGTGCGCTTCGGCGGCAGCGACGAGGTCCGGTCCGGGTCCGACGGTCAGGTCGATCGGTTGCTCGTCGAGTTCGTCCGGGTCCACTGGTGTCCCCTGAGCGTCGAGGCAGAACTCCAGAAAGACTGGTCCGGGGCGTCCCCTTCGCCCCGAGAGGACGGCGTCGGTGAACTCCCTCCGGGTCCAAGGCCGCTCGACGAGACCTGTCGTGGTACTGATCGAGTCGACGATGGAGATTCCGTCGATCTCCTGGATGCCGCGTTGCCGGAGGGTCGGACCCGCCAAGTCCGACGACTTCGCCTGACCGCCGATGACCAGGAGTTCACGACTCTCGAGCCAGGCGCCGCCTATCGCCGTCACGATGTTGGTCAGTCCCGGTCCGGCGGTCACAAGGGCAAAGGCGCGTCCTTCGCCCTGACTCTCGTTGAAGTACTCGACGGCTATTCCGGCTGCCACCTCGTGGACCGTCGGAATGCAGGTCATCGTCTTCCGGGCACCGTCCAACAGGTGCATGATGTTGCCGCCGGCAACGCAGAAGCAGTGCGTGTAGCCGAGGTCGTTTAGCCAGCCCATGACCACCTCGGCGTACTTCGCCGAGGCGGTGTCGCTGTTGCTCATTCGGGTTCGAGACCCCGGCTGAGGATGTGGTCGCGCAGTTGGGTGTTGCGCGAGTACGGGTTATCCAGTGCATCGATCGTGAGTGGCGAATTCGCGGAGACCTCTCGCGAGAGTTGCTCGCCGGCGATCAGTTCCCGACAGGAGAGTTGTCCCTTGAGCAGGGGGATGGCCAGGAACACATCGGAATCGCTGAGCCGGTGGCCTGCCGGGAGGTCACGCTTCGCATAGACACCCCGAACTAGTGCATCGAGGTACTCGACTTCCCGGATCGGAGGTTGGCGCTTCTCGACCGATGAACCACCGCACATTTCCTGAGCCTTGTGCCAGGCCCGGAACCACTCGTCGGCTTGGTGGGGAAGGCTGCAGTAGGGGGAGACGGGGATGTCGTCCATCTCGATGTCGATGTGGCGCTCGAACGTCCTCGCTCCCTTGGCGTAGGCCAGCATCACCGAGGAGTGCCAGTCGTGGTACTCGTGGGTGCTGAACCCGATGGTTACACCGGGGTAGCGGTTGCGCAGAAAGTCGATCTGGTTGAGTTCGAGTTCGCCGTCCTCGCTCGGGTACAGGGACACGCAGTGGTTCAGGGCGAGCGGTATGGAGCGGTTCTCGAAGAAGGTGACGAGGTCATCGATGTCCTTCAGGGAGGAGCCGCCGGTCGAGGCAATCACCGGCAGCCTTGTGGTGGCCATCTTTTCGATGAGAATCCAGTCGTTGAGGTCCGAACTGGCGAGTTTCAGGACCTGGAATCCGAGTTCGACACAGAGGTCCACCGAGGCCTCATCGAACGGTGTCGCCATTGGGATGCAACCACTTGCCCGGATGTACTCGGCAAACTCGACGAAGTCCGCGTGTGACAACTTCGTGTCAAGGGTCTTCTTGATGTAGCGAACGTCGGTCCGATGGCGGTGGTGTGGGTGGATGAAGGCATCCACGTCCCGGAACTGGAGCTTGATCGCTGCTCGGACGTTGTTGTAGCGGACGACCTTTGCGAAGTCGTCGACGATGCGCTTGCCACGTTCGAGACTCCCCCAGTGGTTGTTAGCCAACTCGAGGATGAAGAGGCCGTCAAAAACGTCCCGCCTGATAGTCATATTCGGTTCTCCATCATTTAGATGATGTTTCTTGCGAATTCGTGGATCGTGTCGACCATGTAGTCGAGCATTTCCTTGGTGAGAGCAGGATAGACGCCGATCCAGAATGTGCCATCCATGATTATGTCGGCGTTGGGCATGGGTCCGACAGCCCGATGGGGCATTTCGAGGTAAGCCGGTTGGCGCATCAGGTTTCCGCCGAAGAGCTGGCGGGTCGCGATACGGCGGCTCTCGAGGTGCTGCACCAGGTCGAGGCGGGTGAAGGGCGCCTCGGGGCGAACGGTGATGGCGAAGCCGAACCAGCTCGGCTTGCAGCCCGGCGTGGCCTCGGGGAGGATCAGGTGCTCCTCGAGGTCGTCGAGGCCGTCACGGAGGTACTGCCAGTTGGCCTGTCGGGCGGCGACAAAGCCGTCGAGCTTGTCGAGTTGGGCCACGCCGACCGCTGCCTGCATGTCGGTCGCCTTGAGGTTGTAGCCAAGATGGCTGTACGTGTACTTGTGGTCGTAGCCGCGAGGGAGTTCGCCCAACTGCCAGTCGAAGCGCTTACCACACGTGTCGTCGTCGCCCGGGGCGCACCAGCAGTCCCGGCCCCAGTCCCGGAAACTCTCGACAATCTTGCGCATCGACTTCCTCTGGGCCAGTACGGCGCCACCCTCGCCCATCGTGATGTGGTGAGCTGGGTAGAAGCTGGTGGTGGCCAGGTGCCCGAAGGAGCCGACTGCCTTGTCGTTCCAGCGGGCACCGACGGCATCGCAGGCATCCTCGATGACCCACAGGTCGTGCTTCTCAGCGAGCTCCATCACGACGTCGAGGTCGAAGGCGTTGCCGAGCGTGTGGGCCATGAAGATGGCCCTGGTCCTAGGGCCGATGGCGGCACGCAACTGCTCAGCGTCGGCCTCGTAGGTGCCGAGTTGGGCGTCCACGAACACTGGCACAAGGCGGTTCTGCAGGATCGGGTTGACGGTCGTCGGGAAGCCGGCGGCGACGGTCACGACCTCGTCGCCCTCGACGAGACGACGGTCCTTGAGGCGGGGCGAAGTCAGCGAACTCAGGGCCACGAGGTTCGCCGACGAACCGGAGTTCACGAGCATGGCGTGGCGCGACCCCATCGCCTTGGCGAACTTCGCCTCGAACTCGTCGGCGTAGCGGCCCGTCGTCAGCCAGAAGTCGAGGGAGGAGTCGACCAGGAGGCGGATCTCGTGGTCGTCGAAGACCTTGCCCGAAACCGGGACGGTACTGATGCCGCCGACGAACGGCCGCTCGGGGAAGGCCTCGGTGTGGTATTCGGTGACCAGGTCGAGGATCTGGGAACGCAGGTCGTCGGCGCGGGAGGACCGCTCGTGGCTCATGGTGGGATCAGGCCGCGCCGAGCATGTCGGCGTACCAGGCGTAGGTGCGCTCGAGTCCGGATTCGAGGCCGACCGAGACGCCCCAGCCGAGTTCCTCCCGTGCCCTCGTGGAGTTGAGGTACTGGTCGTGGATCTCGCCGACCGTTCCGTCGAGGATCATCGGCTCGGTGCCGGGCCTCCCGGCGGCGGCGCAGCAGGCCTCGTAGATCTCCATGACGGTCAGCGGGGTTTCGTCTGAGAAGTTGAAGCCCTGTCCCCGGTACTCGGCCCGGTCGGCGAAGTCGGCGAGGTGGAGGTAGGCATCGACGACGTCGTCGACGTGGAGGTAGTCGCGCAGGAAGGTGCCGTCGCTGCGCAGGATCGGTTGCTCGCCGCGGATCAGCCATCGGAAGGTTCCGGGGACGATGCGACTCCAGTTCAGGTCCCCACCACCGTAGATGTTGCCGCATCGGGCGATCAGGACCGGCAGGTCGTAGGTTTCGGCATAGGAGGTGCTGATCAGGTCGGTGCACGACTTCGAGACCTCGTAGGGGGCGCGGCCTGTGAGCGGCGTGTCCTCGGTGTACGGGAGCACCACCTGCGCGCCGTAGGCCTTGTCGCTCGAAGCGACCATGATGCGTTGGACCAGGTCGCCGAGTACCCGGCACGCCTCGAGGACGTTCCACGTGCCCTGGACGTTCGACTCAAACGTCTGGCGCGGAGCCCGATGCGCGGTGCCGACGATCGTCTGGGCGCCGAGGTGGAACACCGAGTCGACCTCGTGGCCGTTGATCGCCCGTTCGACGGTGTCGTAGTCCTCGAGTCGCCCGTTGACGACGCTGACCCGGTCGATCGTGCCGGAACGGATCAGCTCGGACTGCGGGTCCCAGTCGGGGACCAGGGCGACGACATAGGCGTCGGCCTCGACGAGCCACCGGGCCAGCCAGGAGCCGACCATTCCGGTCGCGCCCGTGACGAGGACGCGCCGGCCCGACCAGGTGGCGGGACCGACGGCCATCAGTCCCACACCTTCCAGGGTGCCTTGCCGGCATCCCACATCTCGTTGAGTATGGTGAATTCGCGGAAGGTGTCCATGGGCTGCCAGAAGCTCTCATGGCGAAAGGCCATGAGTTGGCCATCCTTGGCGATGGCCTCGAGGGGTTCCTGTTCGAGGACGCACTCGTCGTCGAGGTAGTCGAAGACCTCGGGTTCGAACACGAAGAACCCGCCGTTGACATAGCTGTCGGACAGCGGCTTCTCGCGGAACTGCTCGACGGCACCCTCATCGGTCATGTCCATGACGCCGAAGCGTGACACCTCCCGGATCGTGGTGACGGTGGCGAGCTTCCCATGGGCCTCGTGGAAGGTGAGCAGCCCCGGGATGTCAACGTCGGCGAGGCCGTCGCCGTAGGTGACCATGAATCGTTCGTCGCCGATGTGGTTCTGGATTCGCTTGACTCGCCCACCGGTCATGGTGGTCTGGCCCGTGTCGGCAACGGTCACCTCCCAGCCGTCCTCCTCGTGGGCGCTGTGGTAGGTGACCGTTGCAGGTTGGCCGAGACGGATGGTGAAGTCGTGCGTGCGTCCCTCGTAGCTGAGGAAGAAGTCCTTGATGACTTCGCCCCTGTAGCCGGTACAGATGACGAAGTCGGAGATGCCGTGGTGTGCGAAGCCCTTCATGATGTGCCAGAGGATGGGACGCCCGCCGACCTCGACCATCGGCTTCGGCCGGTATTCGGTCTCTTCACGAAGGCGGGTTCCAAGTCCGCCCGCCAACAGAACTACCTTCACGCCAGTTACCTCATTCCTGCCTAGCTAGAGCACCCAAGTATACGGCTGGTGTCGAAGACGATGCCTGACCTGGAGGTATCGAGTCGGCCTCGTTACCGATCGAAGACTCGGTGGTAGTGAAAATACTGAGAGCAGGCCGAGTCTGTGAAGTCGTCAGTCGCCTTTGAGCGAGCACGAAACGGCCAGATCGGCAACGCCCGTTCCCTTGGACGCACCGAAAGCGCGAAGCTGTGCAGCGGAGTCCAACTGTGCGAATTGGTGGAGGCCGTCGAGAGAGTGGGCGCCGATATCGATCTCGTAGACACCATCGAGGAGTCGGAGCTCACCGAAGTGGAAGGTGATCCGTACTGCTCCGCCGAGGCCGGCCAAGTCGACGCCGAGAAGGCTTGAGTTGGAGGAGTTGACGAGACCGTAAGTCTGATCTCGTACTGCGTACGCGACGACCAGATCCTCGATCGGTTTGGCGATGAAGAGGTCGACGACGAGGTCGATTCGATCACCTGGCCGAATCGTGCCGGTCGAGCAGTCGGGAGACTCGATGGCGACGTTGTCAACGATGAGTCCGTCGATTTCCTGTGTGGGTCCTCGCTCGCCGACGGACTCGCCATGGAAGAGCATGTTCCGATATGTGGCCGCTGCCTCTAGAGGGTCGCCGTAAGCGATTATGTGACCCCGGTCGAGAATCACCAACTCGTCGCAGATAGTTGCTGCTAGATCGGTGTCGTGGGTGACGAACAGCATCGTCACACCCTGTTCGCGAAAGGTGCGGAACCGGTCGAGGCACTTCTGCTGGAAGGCTTCATCGCCCACGGCCAGAATCTCGTCGATCAGGAGGATTTCAGGTTCGATGTTGACAGCGAGGGCGAATCCAAGGCGGGCGAACATGCCTGACGAATAGTGCTTCACTTGGTTGTCGATGAACTGCTCGAGTTCGGCGAAGGCGACGATGTCGTCGAAGACAGTGCTGATGTAGCGCTTCGAATACCCCATGATCGAACCGGCGAGGAAGAGGTTCTCCCGACCAGTCAACTCCCGGTGAAAGCCGGCCCCCAACTCCAGCAGGGCGGCCATGCGGCCGTTCAGCCGAATGCTCCCGGCGGTCGGTTGCATCGTGCCGGCGATGCACTTGAGCAGCGTCGATTTGCCTGAACCGTTGTGTCCGAGGAGGCCCACCATCTGGCCCGGCTTGACCTTGAAGTCCACGTCGTGGACGGCGTCGAACTCATGGAACGGGATGCGTCCCAGATGCAGGGCGCGCTCCTTGAGGGTTCGGAACTGCTCCTGGTATAGGCGGAACGTCTTGGTGACGTGGTCGACCTCGAGGGCGCCGACGGGGAGGTTCACGGCGGACTCAGATGTTCTCGGTGAGGTCGCCCTCGAGGTGGCCGAACAGCCGGAGCGAACCTGCGAGGAGCAGGAAGGCGACGACGGTCAACAACGCCGTGTTCCGTGCGTACATCCACAGCGAGACATCGGGGATGTAGCCCGGTGGGGGATTGTGGAGCGCCCGTTGGAAGGCCAGCACCACTGATGTGATCGGATTTAGCATGGCCACCCAGTCGTTGCTGCCGAGGCGGTCGGCGATCAACTGGTGGTTGTAGACGATCGGCGTCATCCAGAACCACGCCATCAGGACCAACTCGAGCAGGTGCTGGGTGTCCCGG
>MPMF02197906.1_pt1 | contig 24887 bp, 21 predicted proteins | sample 1617271 | NCBI WGS metagenome assembly MPMF02 (sample SAMN05944812, study PRJNA350692) | marine metagenome | biome: marine; feature: ODZ; material: water; isolation source: 120 m water sample prefiltered with 30 um filter, filtered on to 0.2 um... | place: Pacific Ocean | collected 2012-04-09... | reverse complement strand
TGCCCAAAAAATGTTGCATTCGATGCAAAAACTTTTTGGGAACATAAAGGGCGGGCTTGCGGTCACAGTCACATTGATCGGCATCATTCTGGCCGCCTCGACCGGTATTATCGGCGCCTCAGTGGTGTTGCTGGGCGTAATGTCGGTGCCGATCATGCTCAGGCAGAACTACGATAAACCCCTGGCGCTGGGAACCGTAGCCGCCTCGGGTTGCCTTGGGATCCTTATCCCACCTTCGATCATGCTGGTCATCATGGGGGATCAACTGGCGATCCCGATTCTGGATCTGTTCATGGGCGCAGTTTTTCCAGGCCTGATTCTGGGTGGACTGTATATCGTGTTTATCCTCGGCTACTGCAAAATTTATCCGGATAAAGCGCCACTGGCTGTAGATCACAAAGAAGTAAATCTGAAAGACGTAATACAGGCCTTAATCGATATCCTACCGCCCGCGGCGCTGATCTTGATGGTGCTGGGATCGATTTTTATGGGTATCGCGACCGTGACAGAGGCTTCCGGGGTTGGCGCACTGGGGGCGACGCTGATTGCTGTTTTTTACAAGAATTTAAATTGGAAGGTCCTTAAAGACGTGGTAGTTAACACCATGAACACGTCCGCCTATATTTTTGCGATTTTTGTCGGCGCGACGATATTCGCCCTGGTGCTGCGTGAATGCGGCGGTGATGAACTGATTGAAACCGCGTTGACAGGATTAGGACTTGGCCCTTATGGGTTGATTATTTTTGTACTGGCCGTGATTTTCGTTCTGGGCTTTTTTCTTGACTGGATTGAAATCAGTTTGATCATATTGCCCCTTCTGGGACCGGTGGTTGCGGGCCTTGACCTGCCGGTTAGTGGCTACGGTGTTGTTGATTATCCCACCTTGACCTGGTTTGCGTTGTTGGTTGCGGTCACCTTACAGACCTCATTTCTAACGCCGCCGGTGGGTTTTGCGCTCTTCTATCTCAAAGGGGTATGCCCGCCGGAAGTGAAATTGGTAGAGATTTACCGCGGCGTAGTGCCTTTTATCGTGCTGCAACTGATCGCCTTGGTTCTGGTGTTCGTTTTCCCGGCATTGGTCACCTGGTTGCCTGCACAGGCTTTCAAACCGTTGTAAAAATTTATCGTCCCAAAGCGGTATGGTTTGCCCTTGGGACCGGCAAAACCCTCAAGCTGGTTGGCCAGAGCAGTTAGGGTTTGTCACCAGCGTGGCACGCGTGTACGGCAGCGAAACAGCCACTATTTCTATGGGGATCACTCAGCGGACTCACCAGCGCCGCCAAAAGCAAGCGATAGAAAAGTACCCATATCAGCCGGGCGCTCGCTGTGATCGAGTGACAATGCGGCTTCGAGTGTTTTCAGCAGGGTATAGGGATATGCGCCGGTCCGAGATACAGTGAGCTTTTCCAGTGTCACCCCCTCACGGCGTTTCAGTGCCGGGGCTGGGGATGAGCCGGTAATACAGTTGTACATGGTGGCAGCAAGGCCGTAAATGTCGGTCCAGGTGCCCAACTTGCCATCCAGGTACTGCTCAGGCGGAGCGAATCCATGGGTCAGGGTCTGGAAGGAGCCGAAGTCACCTTCATCACCCAGGGTCTGTGCTGCGCCGAAATCCAGCAGCAGCGGCTGACCACTGGTACGAAGCAGCACATTTGCAGGTTTGACGTCCAGGTGCACAACCCCGTGCTGATGCATGCGCCAAAGCCCCTCGCCAATAGGTGGAAAAACCCGCTGCAGAAAATCCCAGTCCAACTGGCCGGCGAGTTTCTTGATAAACCAGCGCAGGTCGCGTCCCGACTCGTGGGCCATCACCATGTACAGCGTGTTATTTGCTTCGAAGTGTTCACTGACGCTGATGACATTGGGATGGCGGACCTCACTCATTCTCTGGGCTTCCTCGCGAAAGCGCTGAAGCCCCCGTCGAAACGGGGTCTGTGCCAGTGGGGTATTCGGCTCGATGGCACCGTCGGCCTGGCGGGTCACCAGATCCTGCGGACAGTATTCCTTGATGACGACTTTGCTGCGTTGCAGTTCGCTGCTCGCGAGGTATACCAGGCTGAAGCCACCCCCGCCGAGTACTTCGCCGATGGTGTAGCCTTTAAGAATGTGACCGCTTTGCAGGGGGAGTCTGCTGGACATAAACGGGACCTAGATTGGATGCGCCAGCCAGGAACGGGGCGAAGTTGATACAGAATACAGTATAGTTGCTTGCCAGGCGCTATCGCAGTGCTATTGCCAATGTCGGCGTTCATGATGCCCAGGTGCCCCACATTATTCTGGAGGTTAAAACTTGCCACAGAGCATGACCGCATTTGCCCGCTGTGCAGCGCAGACACCCCTGGGTGATCTGACCTGGGAGGTACGCTCGGTCAATCACCGCTACCGTGAAGTCGCACTACGCTTGCCTGAAGAGTTGCGTTTTGCCGAGGGGGTCTTCCGTGAAGCCATTGCGGTGGCGGTGAGCCGTGGTCGGGTGGATGCCCAGTTGCGTTACCTGACGCCAGCGCTGACCTCGACTGAGCCTGACATCGATACTGGGGTGGTCGATCGCCTTGCCACCTGGTCGGACCACGTCCGCGCTATTGTGCCGGATGCCAGGCCTCTACAGGTCAGTGAAATACTGAAATGGCCAGGTGTGATATCAACCCCGGCGCTGGACGATGAGGCTCTCGCGCTGGCTGCCAGTACACTGCTGCAAGAGGCGCTAGACGAACTGACAACTTGCCGTGAACGGGAGGGCAATGCGCTGGCGGACATTCTCAAGGATAAGACGACCGCAGCGAGGGATATTCTCGGTTCGCTTGCCGAGCGCTTGCCGGACATCGGTCAGGCGCAGCGCCAACGCCTTGAGCAACGCCTGGCGGAAATGCTGGAGCAGGTGGATCCAGACCGCCTGGAACAGGAGATCGTGATACTGCTTGCCCGGAGCGAAGTGAGCGAAGAGATGGATCGTCTGAGCCTGCACCTTGATGAGGTTGAACAGGCGCTGAGTCGGCGGGGACCCGTCGGCCGTCGGCTGGATTTTTTGATGCAGGAGTTGAACCGTGAAGCCAACACCCTGGGGTCCAAGTCGGCACACTCGGAGCAGACCAGCGCATCGGTTAGCCTCAAGGTGCTGATTGAACAGATGCGCGAACAGGTGCAGAACATAGAGTAAGCCGGTGATGTCGCAAATGGTTACTAGCCCTGCCCGGGTCTATATTCTGTCCGCGCCTTCGGGCGGGGGTAAGAGCAGCCTGGCACGCGCACTGGTCGACAGTAGTGATCAGTTGGTCACGTCTGTATCCCATACCACCCGCGCGCGTCGGCCGGGGGAAACTGATGGGGTCGATTATATTTTTGTCGATCGTGCGAACTTCGAACAGATGATTGAGGCTGGGGGCTTTCTAGAATATGCCCGGGTGTTTGATCACTATTACGGGACGTCGCGTACTGCTGTAGAGCGCTGTCTCGCCAACGGCCAGAGTGTGATCCTTGATATTGACTGGCAAGGAGCCCGTCTTGTCCGCCACGCGGTGGTCGATACGGTCAGTGTTTACATCATGCCTCCGTCGGCCAGGGCGCTGGTTGACCGCTTGGTGGCCCGGGGCCGCGATAGCGCTGAGGAGATTATGGCGCGCCTGTCCGAGGCAGCCAGTGAGATGAGTCATTACTGTGAATATGATCACATCATGATCAATGCGGATTTCACTGCTGCACTGGTGGAGTTGCGCGCCCTGGTGCTGGAGGGCATGACGCCGGCTTCAGCCCGGGGTTTCGATATCGAGGCTCTTGTGCATTGCGCAAAAAACGTTAGACTAAAAACATCTGACCTGGCAAGCCTTTAGCGGACCTTTCAAGAAAAGCCCGCACAGGCCATTACAGGTTGTTGCGCCGCTCCCGATCCGTGCCAGGATCGCTCCGAGTGGCAGGTTTTCTGGAGAACTACGGATGGCAAGAATTACAGTCGAGGATTGTCTCGAAAATGTCGAGAACCGTTTTGAACTGGTGTTGGTTGCTGCACGGCGCACGCGCCAGTTGCAACTGGGCTCTGACCCGCTGGTTCCTGAGGATCGCGACAAGCACACCGTGATTGCTTTGCGAGAGATCGCGGATGGCATGATCACCAACGAAATCCTCAAGGAGACAGAAATCGATCCCCTCAAGGAGTTGGAAGAAGCATTTGCTGCGGCCGGAGAAACCGAAGCGATTGGCGGAACTGAAGATGCGAAAGCCCCGGTGCAGGCCGAGGGTGTCAAAGAGGGGGCCAATGAATCTGCGGGTCAATCCGAAGCGAGTTCTGAGGAGTCGTCGGACATCGATCCTACTGCCGCCGAATTTGCGGCTGCTGTGGCCGATCTGATCGAAGCGGCTCCAGTCGCACAGGTGCCCGCAGTTGACAGTGACGAGGAACCGCAAGATGCCGATGACGCCGGCACCGACGCGGAGGACAAGCCCGCAAGCTGAGATCAGGCAGGATCCCTCCGCTGTCAGCGAGGGGCGTCTGCTGATCAGTGATCTACTGGGGATCGTTGAGCAGTATCTCGATCCCGAGGAGGTCAAGAACGTATATCAGGCGTATCTTTTCGGCGCCGAAGTCCATGAAGGTCAGGTCCGCCGTAGTGGTGAGGCCTACATATTCCATCCTCTTTCGGTGGCCCAGATTCTCGCCGATATGCGGCTCGACAGCCGCAGCATCATGGCGGCACTGCTGCACGATGTTATCGAAGACACCACTACGGCGAAGGATGAGTTGTCCTCCCAGTTTGGTAAGGACGTGGCACAACTGGTTGATGGAGTAAGCAAGATCGACCAGATTGAATTTGACTCACGCGAACATGCCGAAGCGGAGAATTTTCGCAAGATGTTGCTGGCAATGGCTAAGGACATCCGCGTCATCCTGATCAAACTCGCCGATCGACTCCACAATATGCGTACGTTGGGGGCGCTCAAGACCGAAAAACGCAAGCGGATTGCCGCCCAGACCCTCGATATCTTTGCACCGATTGCGAATCGGCTGGGGATGCGCACCTGGACCCTGGAGCTCGAGGACCTGAGTTTCTGTCATCTTTACCCCAAGCGGTACGACACCATCCGCAAGGAGCTCAAAAAACGCCGCGGCAACCATCGCGCCATTATCGAAAAGATTATCGTCAAGTTCGAGTCAGAGCTTGCCGAGGCAGGGTTGGAGGGTTCGGTCGAGGGACGCGAGAAAAATATCTACAGCGTTTACCGCAAAATGCGTTCGCGGCGGGTGCCCATGTCGGAAATGCGAGATATTTTTGCGATTCGCATCATCGTGCGCACGGTAGATGACTGTTATCGTGTCCTTGGGGTAATTCACAACACCTACAAGCCGGTGCCGGGCAAGTTCAAAGACTATATCGCCATACCGAAGGCCAACGGGTACCAGTCGCTGCATACGCTGTTGTTTGGTACCTTTGGTCAGAGCATCGAGGTGCAGGTTCGTACGACCGAAATGCACCGCACAGCTGAGACCGGGGTCGCCTCGCACTGGCGCTACAAAAGTGGCACAGATAAGCATCGTGCACCGATTCCTGCGCACCATTGGCTTGTGGATCTGCTGGATACCCAGAAACAGGCGGGCAACCCGTCAGAGTTTCTGGAGCACCTGAAGATCGACCTGTATCCAGACGAGGTTTATGTATTTACGCCGCACGGTGATATCAAAAAATTGCCCAAAGGGTCGAGCGCGCTGGATTTCGCCTACGCCGTGCACTCGGATGTGGGTAATCACTGTATCGGCGCCCGCATCAACAATGAGCCCGTGCCGCTGCATCACACGGTGGTTAACGGCGATCATGTTGAGGTATTAACTGCCCGTTCGGCCATACCGACACCGTTGTGGTTGAACTACGTAGTGACTGCCAAGGCACGCGCCGCGATCCGTGATTTTCTCAAGCATCAGCAGGAAGGGGATGCTGGCAAGCTTGGGCGCCAGTTATTGGAGCGGGCGCTGAAGTCCGTTGGCCTTAAGACCCGCCTGCGTACCGATCAGAAAATCCAGTTGCTCAAGCACATTGGCCTTGAAGACTGGAATGAACTGTTAGTGGATATCGGAATGGGTCGGCGCCTGCCCATGGTGGTTGCCCGACAGTTGTTGCCCGGTGCCAGCGGCACCGATGCGGCCCGGGCAGAGCCATTGCCAATCCGGGGTGTTGAGGGTATGAGCGTGTCTTACGCACGGTGCTGTCGGCCAATTCCCGGAGATGCGATTGTGGGCCTATTCTCACGCGGCCGTGGCATTGTCATTCACCGGCCAATTTGTCCCAACGTCCGAGAGCAGAGCAAACGCCCCGACGCCTGGATCGGTGTTGAGTGGTCGGATGATATCAAGACCACTTTTGAGGCAGATATCCGCCTGGAGGTGATCAACCGTCGTGGGGTCTTCGCCACGCTTGCATCGGTGATTGCTGAGGAGGATTCAAACATCAATCATGTGTTGGTGACCGCCCGGGACGACCGCAATTCTGCTATCCGGTTTACTATCGAGGTCGGTGATCGCAAGCATCTTGCCCGGATCATCCGCCGACTGCGTGCCCGTCGATCAGTGATTCGGATATCCCGTTCTCGGGGTTGACCGGATCTTTACTAACCGGAGTTCCCATGAGCCAAAAAGACTCTATCCATAGTGACGATGCGCCTGATGCGATCGGCCCGTATTCACAGGCTGTTCGTGTTGGTCGGACGGTTTACCTGTCTGGCCAGATTCCATTGGACCCGACGACAATGGAAATGGTGCAGGGCGATATCGACACACAAGCAAAACAGGTTTTCGATAACCTGGCCGCCGTCGCTCACGCGGCGGGTTGCGGTTTTGCTGATATCGTTAAGCTGACGATTTACCTGGTGGATCTGGAGCAGTTTTCCCGGGTCAACGAGGTGATGGCCGAGGTTTTCACGCCGCCCTACCCGGCGCGAGCCACAATTGCAGTAGCCGCATTGCCCAAGGGTGCGCCGCTTGAGGTTGAGGCAATAGCACACCTGCCTGCTTAGCAAACCATGCATGCGCTGGTGATAGAGCGCCATAACTTGTTCAGGTCGCGATGGTTAGTACAGGGCCCTGAACAACGAAGTCGTGGCTTCTGGCATGGGTGAGGCAGGGCAGGTATCGGTACTGTCGCTGAAGGGAGTAGGCCCGCAGCTGCGGGCCAAGCTCGAGCGGCTGGGTATCCTGACCGTAGTCGATCTGTTATTTCATCTACCGTTGCGTTATCAGGATAGAACCCGGCTTGTGCCGATTGGCCAGTTACGTCCTGGTGTCGAGGCCCTGGTCCATGGACACATCGAGATCAGCGGCGTTCGTTTTGGCCGCCGCCGCAGCCTGGTTACTGTGCTTTGTGATGATACCGGCCGATTGACGGTGCGCCAGTTTCATTTCAACGCCTCGCAGCGTCGTGGCCTTAAACGCGGTGCATTCATTCAATGCTATGGTGAAGTTCGATCGGGACCCACAGGCCTTGAGATGGTGCACCCTGAGTACCGGCTTATTGAAGGGCCTGATGCAGTTGAGGTAGAGACAACCCTCACACCGGTCTACCCTACGACCGAAGGCATCGGCCAGCGCCGCTGGCACGATCTCACCGGTCAGGCGCTCGCACGATGTGGCGAAGCGGTCCCCGAGCTATTGGGAGATTGGGCAAGCTTTGAGTTTGGTGATTTGCCGCTCTCAGAGGCGTTGATGCAATTGCACCGACCGCCGTCGGGGATTGATCTCGAAACGCTTAAAGCAGGCACGCATCCGGCACAGCAGCGCCTTGCCTTTGAAGAACTGCTGGCTAATCATCTTGCGGTGCGCCAGCGCCGTGAACGGCGTGATGCGTTATCGGCGCAGTCTATTCAGGCATCAACTGAGTTCTGGCCGCGCCTTCGAGACGCGCTGGGATTCACCCTGACTGATGCGCAACAGCGAAGCATCGACGAGATCGTAGCCGATCTGGGCAAGCCGACACCTTCCTTACGGCTGTTGCAGGGCGATGTCGGCTGTGGAAAAACTGTGGTGGCCGCCGCCGCTGTGCTGGCTGCGATTGAGGGGGGCCAACAAGCGGTGGTGATGGCGCCAACGGAACTGCTTGCCGAGCAACATCTTCGGGTATTCAGTGGCTGGTTTGAGAAGGTGGGGATTAAGCCTGTTTGGCTCAGCGGTCGAATAAGTCAGCGCGAGCGACGTGCGGTTTGCGCGCAGTTATCAAGCGGCGCTGCTCGCGTGGTAGTGGGCACTCATGCGGTTTTCCAGGATGACGTGAGTTATCACAACCTCGGGCTGGTGGTTGTTGATGAGCAGCATCGTTTTGGCGTGGCACAGCGGCTCGCGTTGCGCGAAAAAGGTCAGCGTGAGGGAAGTGCCCCCCATCAGATCATCATGAGCGCTACCCCGATTCCAAGATCACTGACGATGGTGATGTACGCCGACATGGATCTTTCGGTCATCGATGAGATGCCGCCGGGACGCCAGCCGGTTGAGACCGTGGTCCTGCCCAATACGCGTCGCGAAGATGTTCAGGCGCGCATTCGGGAGGCTTGTGCCCGTGAGCGAAGAGCGTACTGGGTATGCCCGCTGATCGAAGACTCTGATGTGCTGGCGGTTCAGGCCGCAACCAGCCGCGCAGAGGCGCTTAAAAGCGAGTTACCCGGGCTTCGCATTGCACTGTTGCATGGCAAGATTCCCTCTGCCCAAAAAGACGAGATCATGGATGATTTTCGTCAGGGGCGAGTCGATGTACTGGTGGCTACCACCGTGATTGAGGTTGGGGTGGATGTTCCGGAAGCCTCATTGATGGTGATCGAAAACGCCGAACGACTCGGCCTGTCGCAACTGCATCAGTTGCGCGGGCGCGTGGGCCGAGGAGATCAAAAATCAGTGTGTGTGTTGATGTATCAGCCACCTTTAGGCCATAACGCCAAGGAGCGTTTGGCAACGATGCGCCAGAGCACGGACGGGTTCGAGATTGCCCAGAAAGACCTTGAGCTGCGCGGGCCGGGTGAACTGCTGGGCGTTCGCCAGAGCGGCGCGCCGCAATTTCGCATTGCGGATCTGGCCCGTGATCGGGCATTACTGCCTGCCGTCCAGCACGGTGCGGTCAGGCTACTTCGCGATTACCCTAAAAAAGCCGAGCCTCTCATAGCGCGCTGGGTTCGCGAGGGGCTTTCGTTTTCCAATGCCTGAAAAACTAAAACTCTATTGGCGTCTGGCGCGGCTTGATAGGCCCGTGGGCTGGTTGTTATTGCTCTGGCCCACACTCTGGGCGCTGTGGATTGCCGCCGACGGGCACCCGCGCCCCGCCATCGTGGCCATCTTCGTGCTCGGTGTGATCACGATGCGTGCGGCCGGCTGTGTCATCAACGATATATTCGATCGTGATCTTGATCCACTGGTCGAACGCACTCGCACTCGTCCACTCGCGAGCGGCGCCGTCACCGTGCGCGAAGCGTTGGTGATTTTTTTCTTGCTGCTGACCATAGCCTTTGGCCTCGTGTTGCTCCTCAACCACGAGACGGTATTGTTGGCGGTGGTTGGTGCTGGGATAGCCGCAAGCTACCCCTTGGCTAAGCGATTCACAAATCTGCCGCAGGTATATCTGGGTGTGGCATTTTCGTGGGGTATTCCGATGGCATTCACCGCACAGGACAGCCCGCTGATGCCGCTGGCCTGGTGGCTGCTGGGCACCAACCTACTTTGGACGGTCGCTTATGACACGATGTATGCCATGGCAGATCGTCCTGATGATCTCAAAGCTGGTATCAAATCGACCGCTATCTTGTTTGGCCGATTTGATCGTGTTATCAACACCACTCTGCAGATATTGGCATTGATTAATCTGGTTCTGATTGGTGCGTACCTGGAGCTAAATAGCATGTTTTATGCTGGCCTGGCAGGTGCGACGGTTACAGTGCTTTACCAGTACCGCCTGTGTGCTGATCGCGATCGGATGCAGTGTTTTAAGGCATTTTTGAACAATATCTGGTTCGGCGGGTTCGTTTTTGCAGGCATCGTGCTGGCCTATACTTGACCAGTGATGGCAGGCAGCATCCATCAGCAGTATGGGCGCATTTACCTTCAGGGCTAATGAGGGCCATCACATGAAGCGATCGAAAACGCGTAGCCCCCACTATTGGCGCGATAAACTGGCAGCAGATAAGACCCATGAGATTAAAAGGGCGCCAAAGCGGTTTGCCGGAATTCAGGCAGGTCAACTGATGCTGATTCCCACGCCGGCCATCGTTGATCGTTACATCCGTTCCATCAAGCCGGGGCGATTTGTTGATCCGGCTGAGTTGCGTTTGCGGCTGGCGAAGCGTTATCGGGCCGATGTCAGTTGTCCTCTTGTCACCGGTATTTGTCTTCGGATCGTGGCCGAAGCTGCCCACGAGACCCTGAATGCTGGCGCCGCATTGGACGAGGTGACGCCATTTTGGCGGGTCATGGACGGGAATTCGAGCACCGCCCGCAAACTGTCGTTTGACCCAAGTCTTATCGATCTGCAGCGAGAACTCGAGTTCCCTGATCCCCATTAAGGCAAGGACAGCGGTGATCCGTTAATTCCTGCCTGATCCTTGGAGTTTTCAAGATACGATCAATGACAAGCCGATAATTTGAGTTCGCGGTGCCATGAAGCGTGAGTCCGGCAGCGCCCGAATGCTGAAAATAAAGATGTGGATCGATCAACCCGGCTCAAGTTTAGCGTAGGCCAGTACCAGCCACTTGCTGCCCACCTTTTCGAAGCGCACCTGGACGCGGGCATGTTCGCCCTGGCCTTCTACCATGACCACGGTCCCGGCACCGAACTTGGCGTGCTTTACCCGCCCGCCTAACCGGATATCTCCGGTTGCCTCTGGATTGGCACCCGCGCGTGCGGTTTTTTGCTCTGGCCGAGGTATCCGGGTACGCAAGCCGGCGCCAGCACGCACATCTGCCACCAGATCTACCGGAATCTCCGAAAGAAATCGCGAGGGGCTGGTTGTGTGTTCGCGCCCATGCAGGCGACGTACTTCAGCACAGGTCAGGACCAGTTGCTCCATGGCCCGCGTCATGCCGACATAGCACAGTCGCCGTTCCTCTTCTAAACCGCCCGGTTCATCCAGCGAGCGCTGGTGGGGAAACAGGCCTTCTTCCAGGCCGCACAGAAAGACCAGCGGGAATTCCAACCCCTTGGCTGAGTGTAGGCTCATCAGTTGTACGCAGTCCTCCCACTCGTCAGCCTGCCCCTCTCCTGCTTCCAGTGCCGCATGGGCAAGAAAATCAGATAAGGGGTCGGTGTTCTCATCATTTTCGGCTTCAATGTTGAAATTGCGCCCCGCGCTGACCAGTTCTTCCAAATTTTCAACCCGGGTGATGGCCTTTTCTCCGCGCTCTTTGCGGTAGTGATCGATCAGGCCGCTGCGATTTATAGCCAGGTCGACCTTTTCAGATAAATCAAGGTCTTGTGCATCCTGTGCCAGCTGGGTGACCAGGCTGGTGAAGCCGGTCAGAGCTGTTCGTGCCCGGGCCGGCAGCGCGCCTGACTGACTGAGTGCCGTGGCTGCAACCCATAGTGAGCTTCCTTGCTCACGGGCATGTTGGCGCACAGCTTCGACGGTGCGTGCGCCAATACCCCGTGTCGGCAAGTTAACGACGCGCTCAAACGCCGGGTCGGAATCACGGTTGGTGATCAGCCGCAGATACGCCAGTGCGTCCTTGATCTCTGCCCGCTCGAAAAAACGCAGTCCCCCGTAAACCCGGTAGGGAACCCCCTGGGCCAGCAACAGTTCCTCGAATACTCGAGATTGGGCGTTGGAGCGGTAGAGTATGGCGATACTGTCACGGCGTTGCCCCTGGTGCTGCCAGGCCTGTATTCGGTCGATGACGAATCGTCCTTCGTCGATCTCATCCAGCGCACCGTAGAGTTGGATTAACTCGCCATCGGTGCCATCGGTCCACAGATTTTTGCCTAGCCTGTCCGGGTTCTGGTCGATGACCGCATTTGCCGCTTTGAGGATATTGCCGGTCGAGCGATAGTTCTGCTCCAGGCGAACGACCTGGGTGCCGGTAAAATCGCGTTGTAGCTGATGCATATTCTCCACCCGGGCACCACGCCAGCCATAAATTGACTGGTCGTCGTCTCCCACGGCACAAATCTGTCGGTGCGCCTGTGCTAGCAGTTTGAGCCAACGATACTGAATTGCATTGCTGTCCTGAAATTCGTCGACCAGTATGTGCTGGAAGCGCTGCTGGTAGGCTATACACAGTGGTTCGTTGTTCTGCAGCAGTTCCAGCGTACGCAATAGCAGCTCAGCAAAATCCACCAACCCCAGTTTTTGGCAGATCTCTTCGTAGTGGGTATAGACCTGGACCAGGGCCTGCTGATGATTGTCATCGGAGCCCTGTAGTTGTTGTGCCCGGCGCCCCTCCTCTTTCTGATGGTTGATAAACCACTGTATCTGTCGCGGTTGCCAGTACCCCTCATCGAGGCCAAGCTCACGTATGGCCCGGCGCACGACACGGTATTGATCGTCTGCATCGAGGATTTCAAAACCGTTCGGTAGGTTGGCTTGCTCATGATGCGCCCGGAGCAGGCGGTGGGATAAACCGTGAAAAGTTCCAATCCACATCCCGCGCACAGAAAAACCCAGAAAATCCTCAATCCGCCTTCGCATTTCGTTGGCGGCTTTATTGGTGAAGGTGACGGCGAGCACCGCAAATGGGGACACATCCAGCGCCTGCACCAGATAAGCGATACGATAGGTCAGGACGCGGGTCTTGCCACTGCCGGCACCCGCCAGGACCAGCATGGGTCCCGGTGGGGCCCCGACGGCCTCACGTTGGGCGTCGTTCAGGGCATCAAAAATCTGCGAAACATCCATCCGTGTCACATCCGGCTGAAGCGTTGGCAGGCCAGACGTGGGTCATGGGTCAGGGAGGTACGCGGACCCGCACTCCATTGCGCAGAATTCAGTGAGGGAAAGTAAACCAGATCCTGGCCGCACACTTGGTCTGGTACCCAGGTCACATCGACAAAATCGCAATAGCGCAGGGCTTCAGCGTACAGTTGCGCACCACCGATGAACCAGACTTCACCTGTGCAGTCGCTCAGCGCTGCCTCCAGTGAGGTGAAACAGGGCACCTGGGTCAGGGTTGCTCGGGTTACTACCCGGTTATCACGCCCCGGAAGCGCTCGGCTGCCAATGGATTCCCAGGTGTGCCGGCCCATGATAATGGTGGTACCCAGTGTCAGGCGCTTAAACCGCTTCAGATCCTCGGGGTAGTGCCAGGGCAGTTGTCCTGAACGGCCGATGACTCGGTCATGGGACATAGCCACGATGGCAGCTCGCGCCGGCGTGCTCTTAGATGCCGCCATACTGGCCTTAGACAGCGACCTTGAAACCGATTGCGGGATGGGGGGCATACCCGCTTAGCCGGAAGGTATCCACCAGAGAATCCGTATCTGCTTCGAGCAGGGGGTTGATATCTTCCAGCGCTCTTACCGCTGGGTCGATCTGGAGTTGTGGCAAGGCAAGCGGTTCGCGTAGCAGTTGTTCACGTAGGCCCGGGACGTGGTCGTATTCAGTCATCGTACCGTCGGCCTTGGCCGTGTAAATATGGGCGTCTATCAGTGTGTGGCCAAAAAATCCCGCCGGGATTCCGCTAAAGCGGGAGATCAACTCCAACAGAAAAGCGTAGCCGGCGATGTTGTAAGGTAGTCCCAGCGCCACATCACAACTTCGCTGGGTCAGGTGCAGACACAGCAGTGGCGCCCCTTCTTCGTCATGCTGCACGTTGAGCACCCAGAAGGCATGGCATGGTGGCAGGGCGCTGGATTGGGCATTGCCCGGCGCCCAGGCTGAGACCACCAAGCGACGGCTCTGAGGATGTTGGCACAGTTCGTCGATTACCCAGCGAATCTGGTCATTAAAGCCCGATTGCCCATCTTGATGCACCGGAAAATGACGCCAGAAATTGCCATAGGCGCTTGGGACCCGACCTGCTTCATCGGCCCAGGGTTCCCAGAAGCGACAGTTGTGGCGACGCAACAGATCGATGCGGGTATCCCCGGAAAGGAACCACAGGTTTTCCACCACAATGTTTTTCCAGGAGATTTCCTTTGTGGTCAGTAGCGGGAAGCCTTGGCGCAGGTCCACCTGATAATTGACGTTGAAGGTCGACAGGGTGTCGACCCCGGTACGGTTGGGCTTGCGCTGACCAGTTTCCAGCACCCGTTGGACAACTTCAAGGTATTGCTGCAATCGTTTTCCTCCGGAAAAATAACGATGCGGTTACGGCTTCAGCCGTTATCGCGAAAAAAGTGCTCTATGGCCTTGCGGGCGACAAAGGCCGATTTTACATACCAAAAATCTCGGTTAATACACATGGTGGCGAAAGCCAGCTTGCGGCCATTTTTTTCAGCATAACCGACAAACCAATCGTAGCGCCCAGTGGGTGCCCGCCCGCTCAGGCTGCCAGTTTTGCCGCCGACGTCGACTTTCACCATGGTGCCGCTGGCAAATTTCTTGAATGAGGTGCGCGCTGAGCCGGCCTCTATGGTTTGCCGCATCAGAACCTGCAACTGTCCGGCGCTGTCACTGTGGATGATCTGTTCGCTGGGGGTGGTATCGGCTTCGTAGAGAATCAGCCCATCATCGCCCACGATCTTTCGAATCAGGGTAGGCCTGATTCGCTGGCCCTTGTTAATTACAGTACTGGCGATGATTGCCCCGTGTACTGGGGACAGGGTGGTATTTTGGGTATAGCCGGCCGCGGTTTCTGCGACTGACCACGGATCAGCAGAATCCAGTTCCAGGCTACTCGAGGCCAGTGTGAAGTCTGCACCCAAGTCTCGATTGAAGCCAAAAGCCTCGGCATAATCAGTGAGGGAATGTGCGCCGATCGAAAATACACCCAGTCGCGCGAAAATGGTATTGACCGATTTGGCAAAGGCGCTTGATAGTGGAATTCGCCGGGTCCACTGGTTGTTTTTATGCGATAGGACATTTTTTCGATAAAGGCTGGTGCTCTTTCCATTGAAGGGAATTACGGTGGTGGCATCGGCTTTGCCCAGATCGATGGCCGCCGCCGCAGTCACGATCTTGAAGACCGAGGCCGCCGGATAAGTCGCTTTCAGCGCGAGGTTTTCGCTGTGATCGCCATCACGGCGGTGATTTACCAGCGCCAGTATCTCGCCGTTGTCAGGGTCCAGTGCGACAAAAACGCCATAGTCGGGGCCATATTGCTCGAAGACCGCCTTAACCGCATCCTGTAGAGCCGGGTCGAGCGTGTATTCCACAGTAGCAGGGTAGTTGGTGTTGCCCCGGCGTATCGTAATCTTTCGCGGATATCGGTTTTCATCAATAGCCCGGCTCAGGGTGTGTCGCACCAAAGGTCGATCAACACCCCAGATTTCTTGGCGTGACCAAAGTCGGGTATCCAGTTGTTGTGGGACAGCCATCACGCCTAGTCCAAGCAGCACAATGGATAACGAAACCCACCAGCCGAAAGACAGTCGCCGGTTCGACAGCGAGCCAACCGGCGCCGGTGGATTTATCGGCTTCACCGTTGTCCCACCAGGGTATCGCGCGCTTCGTTAATCAGTGCAGCGAGATAGTCTGTCCCACCTCGGTCGGTGTGCAGCCGCTGGATCAGTCGTCGGTGCGCTGCAACCACCTCGGCTTTTGAAGCATCGGGCGGGACGCCGAGAATCTGCGCGGCCTGAGGAATCGACATGGGTCCTTGTGTTGGTGTTTTCTGGTGGCCACCGTCGTCCGTTTCGCGCCAGGCATCACCCCGGGTTCGATCGAGGTAGGCTTCCAGCAGCGCTGCTGACTGGGCATCTCGGGTACGACACTCACGCAGGAGTTCTGCCAGTTGCATATCAGAGAGGTCCTTGAGCGCGTTGCCCGCAAATGGGCCACTGACCACCTCTCCATCAAGATCGCCACTATCGTGGTCCAGCGTCATGCGCAGGACCTCGGTTTCAACCTTGGAACTCTGGCCGGTACTTGGGCCACGGGTAGATTTAAATAACCGCCAGGCCTGGCGTGCCACCAGTAGTCTTTGCAGCCAGGGTATTGCCGCGCTGATGATCGCGAACATCCAGTGAATCCGACCGGTGATTACCAGCAGCAACAGAGCCGCGCCCACGCCATACAGTACTATCAGTTTCAGGGTGCGACTGCGTTGGGCCGGGGTGGCCTTTCCCAGCCACGAAGCCAGCCACATCAACCCGACCAGCGCTACCAGCGCCAGGAACAATCGCGCCAAGATCAGTCTCCGTCGCCTAGCTGTTGTGTCAGTCGCAAAGCTTCGCCACCTTGGCTACGACTAAAGTCTTCGAGTGCTTTACGGCCGCCGGCGGCGTAAACGGCTACCGCGCATAGGAGTTCGCGCAGTTGAGCGGCGCTGGCGGCATCGAAGCGGCAATGTGCGCCGTGGGTCAGTCGGGCAATGTGGGCGAAAGCCTTCGCCGCTGCCGGGTCGGCACCGTCCTGGAACAAAAACACTGGCACCCCGAGAATACCCAGCTTGCCAGCAACACGGACCAGTACGTCCGGGTCTTCTTCCATGCAATCGCCAACGAATACTAATGCATCCACAGTCCCACGACCGGCTTGTGTGACGGCGTGCTGAAGCAGTCGGGCAACCTGTGTCTGCCCGGCCGAACAGCGGATCGCACTCATCAAGCTCAGAAGTTCATCGGCCTGCGCCGTCCAGGGTGCCGCCTTGAATTCCCCATAGCCCCGGTAATAGGCGAGTTGTATGTCCAATCCCCCCAGTGCCGCTGTCTGCTCGAACATCTGTGCCTGTATATGGCAGGCACGATCCCACATCGGCTCTCGACTAGCGGTGGCATCCAGCGCAAAAATCAGCCGACCTCGTGCTTCGTGTCGGGTGGGGGGAGAGTTCGCCCGTACCTGCTGAAGAAAACGATCTACATCCTCACGACTGGAACGGCGCAGGGCATTTTTTGGGGATGAAGTCACGGTGTGCGCAAAACGGAAATAAGATCAGCAAACAATCATATCATTGCGCTCTGATGTCATCGTTTGGAGTGTGGATGTGAGCCTGATAGCGGCCCTGGAAGGGCTGGCGCTGGGAAGCGCCCTGATCGTCGCGATTGGCGCCCAAAACGCTTTTGTGCTGCGTCAGGGCCTCGCCCGCCAGCATGTCTTCGTGGTTTGTACCGTGTGCCTTGGCGGCGACGCGTTGCTGATCAGCCTTGGCGCGGGCGGTCTGGGTACGGTATTTCGGACCGATCCGGTGATTCTACAGGGCACGGCCTGGGCCGGCGCTGCTTTTCTGGTCGTTTTCGCAGTGCAGTCTTTCCGTCGGGTAGCAAGCCCCCAAGCACTGGTGGCCCTAACCGGAACAGGCAGGGCAGAGAGCGATAGCCTGGGCAAAGCCATTGGCAGCGCCCTGGCCCTGACGTTTCTGAATCCCCACGTGTATCTGGATACGGTAGTGGTGCTAGGTGGGATTGCCGCACGTTATGAAAGTGCCGACCGGGCCTTATTTGCACTTGGCGCTATTTGTGCTTCTGTTATCTGGTTCTACAGCCTGGGTTTCGGTGCTACGCGCCTGGCACCGCTGGTCAGTCGAGCGAGTACCTGGCGCCTGATCGATGGTGCTATTGGTCTGATGATGTTGGCCCTGTCAGCTTCGTTGGCGCACTGGGCATGGACGGCTGCGCACTAGCCTTGGTATTTTTGATCGGCTAGTGCCCGATCTGTGATCTCGCTGACATCGCGTGAGAGATGTTTGTGACGACGGATGCGTTCAAGTGCTTGATGCATTAACTCGCGTCGGCCCGGTTCGAAACGACGCCACAGATTAAAGGCCGAGGCCAGGCGGGCAGCGAGTTGAGGGTTTTTAGGGTCGGTGGCCAGTAACTGTTCGGTCACCAGATGGTAGCCAGCCCCGTCGGGCTGGTGGAATCTCAGCGGATTGCCATGTGCAAAGGCGCCAATCAGGGCGTGGACTTTGTTGGGGTTGTCATTCTGGTAGCACTCGTGCTGGGTGAGGTGGGCGATGCGCTGAACCGTGTCTTCGCATCGTGAGATCGCCTGTACCCGCAGCCACTTATCCATCACCAGCGGGTATTCACGCCAGCGTTCAAGAAAATAGGCCAGCGCTTCGTCTCGTGCCGGGTGCGCCTGGTCTGCCAGTGCCGCCAGTGCCGCCAGGGTATCGGTCATGTTGTCTGCGCCCTTCAACTGCATCAGTGCCCGTTCGAAACTACTCTCCTCTTCCAAGATCATCAGATAAGTGAGACAGGTATTGCGCAGCGCGCGCGATCCGGCACTGGCCGCATCCAAGCGACAAGGCCCCGGAGTTTTCAACGCATGGTAGTGGGCAAGAAAGGCCTTCTGGTAGCGGCTCACCAGTGCTTTCGCCACGGATCGGCGAGCCTGATGAATTGCCTCGGGGTCAATCACCTCGATAAATTCACCCAGGTAATTCTCATCGGGAAGTTTCAGTGCCAGGGCCTGGAAAGCTCGATCATTAAAATCACCTTCGAGAGTCTGGCTAAATGCTGCGGCAAAACTCTCATTGAGAGCCCTATCTTCAGCATCATCCAACCATGCCAGGATTTGTTGACGGGCCAGTCGCTGGCCAGCATCCCAGCGGTTAAAGGGGTCGTTGTCATGGCCCATGAGAACCGCTAAGTCTGCATCGTCGTGATCTGTGTCCAGAATCACGGGCGCAGAAAAGCCGCGTAAAAGAGAAGGCACTGGAGGAGTGTCAACGTCGTCAAACACAAACTCCTGCTCAGCACCAGTTAGGTTAAGCGTATGCTGGTGGCCCGCTTCGTCGCCGCCGTCGCAGCGGGTGGTGAGTGGATTCCCTTGGCGGTCAAAAAGAGCGGTCACTATCGGCATCTGCAAGGCTGGGTGGGCTTGCGTGAGATCGCAATCTACCTGTTTCAGGCGTAGGTGATAACGGCGTAACTTGGCATCGAACTGGCCATGGCTCGATAACCGGGGTGTGCCTGACTGCTCGTACCATCGGTAAAACTGCGTGAGATCGTGGCCAGACGCCTGCGCAATGGCCTGAACAAAGTCGTCTGTTGTGACTGCCTGACCATCGTGGTGCTCGAAATACCGGTTACAGCCGCGCACAAAAGCGCGATTCCCAACTAACCGGTTCAGCATACGTACCACCTCGGCGCCCTTGATGTAGATCGTGAGGGTGTAGAAGTTGTTGATCTCGACAAAGGAGTCTGGCCGGATGGGGTGGGCCATTGGGCCGGCATCTTCACGAAACTGCTGTGTGCGAACCAGATTGGCATCTTCAATGCGCTTAACCCCGGCAGAGCCGTGGGCGGCGCTGAACTGCTGCTCGCGAAATACCGTGAACCCCTCCTTGAGGCTTAACTGGAACCAGTCACGCAGCGTTACCCGATTACCAGACCAGTTATGGAAATATTCGTGACCGATAACATCGCTGACGGATCGATAGTCCTGGTCTGTCGCCGTAGCGGGAAGCGCCAGCACGTAGCGGGTGTTGAAAACATTGAGCCCCTTGTTTTCCATTGCACCCATGTTGAAATCGTCGACAGCAACGATGTTGTAGTGATCTAGGTCATATTCGCGGTTGTAGGTTTTTTCATCCCACGCCATAGCCTCGCGTAAAGCCGTCATGGCATGGTCGCATTGGGGCAGGTCACGCTCGCGGGCATATACCCGCAGTTGTACCTTGCGGCCGGACTGGGTTGTGAATTCATCTTCGATGAACTGCAGTTGTCCGGCGACCAACGCAAAAAGGTAGCACGGCTTGGGGTAAGGGTCTTCCCAGATGACATGGTGCCGGCCACCGTTCTTGTCAGAAGAGACCCGGTTGCCGTTGGCCAGCAGAATGGGGTAGCGGCTCTGGTCTGCACGTAGGGTAACCCGGTACACTGAGAGCACGTCAGGTCGGTCCAGAAAATAGGTGATACGCCGAAAACCTTCCGGCTCGCACTGGGTGCATAGCGTATCTGCCGACGCATAGAGTCCGCTGAGTTCAGTATTGGCGATCGGGCTGATCACGGTCTCCAAGTCAAGGGTGAAACGTGCGGGCACCGCCAGCAGGGTCAGGGTCACATCATCGCGTTGCCACTGTTGCGGATCGAGCACTTTGCCGTCGAGCGCGACTGAGGCCAGTTCAAGTTTTTCACCATTGAGGATAAGCGGCCGGGAATGATTACCGTTGCGGGTAATCCACAGTTGCGTGCGAACGCGAGTCTCTTTCTCGCCAAGATCAAAATCCAGCTCGATCTTCGGGATCAGGTAATCGGGCGGGGTGTAATCCTTGAGATAGGTCCGCTGGGCCTTGTCAGGGGTGTTGGTCATTGAACGAACAGGATTAACATAATGACAAAAGCGATCACCAGCGCCAGTGGTGCCAGCACAGCCGGCCAATCTTTGGGCGTGTCCTGAGATTGGCGTAACAACGATTTAATTCCTGGAGAAAACCACAGTATTACCACCAGTGCGAGTACGCCCAGCAATAGTTTTTCCCAGGTGGCCAGAGGATTCATCTTAAATAAAAAAGGCCTGAGTCGGACGGCCCGAGCACGTAAACAAAGTGAGCACAGTCAAATAAGTATCTCATTTTCCTAAACAAACTGATCTAGAGCAAGGTGGGTCAGGTCTAACGGTTTTTATGGGCGTCGGGATGAAATGATATGGGAAAAGGAGTAGGATCAAAGGCGTGCGGTCGGGTCGCCAACCGCCTCGGTGCCGATAGTGCCCGGCTCGTTGCGCCCGTGCCCCACCGTGCATGTAAATGCTCACCAACAGCCAATCCGTGAGGGAGACAGAACTATATGACCGAAGCACAGCAGAGCAGCCTCAACGGCAGAATTGAAGAATTGAGATCAGAGCACCGGGCCCTGGACCACGAGTTAAAAAATATCGCCAGCGACCCTCTCATTGATGATCTGCAGGTACAAAGATTAAAAAAGCGTAAACTATTTCTTAAAGACAGCATCAATCATCTCGAAAGCAAACTGGTGCCTGATATTACCGCCTAGGCTCCTGAAAAAATGCCCCCGGAACCGGGGGCATTTTGTTTTATCCGCACCAATGACCTGCGGTCAATAGCGATAGTGATCCGCCTTGTAAGGCCCGTCGGTGGAGACCCCGATATAGGCAGCCTGTTCATCCGTGAGGGTGGTGAGTTTTACTCCGATCTTGCCCAGGTGCAGGCGTGCGACCATCTCGTCGAGATGTTTGGGTAATATATAAACCTTATTTTCATACTGGTCGCGCTTTTGGAACAGTTCGATCTGAGCCAGCGTCTGGTTGGTGAAGGAATTCGACATCACGAAACTGGGGTGGCCGGTGGCGCAACCCAGGTTCACCAGCCGGCCCTGGGCCAGCAGGATAATTCGTTTGCCATCCGGGAAGATGATGTGATCGACCTGAGGCTTGATGTTTTCCCATTGGTACTGCTCGAGTGATGCGCAATCGATCTCGTTATCAAAGTGGCCAATGTTGCACACGATTGCCTGGTCTTTCATCTGCGCCATATGGTCATGGGTGATGACCTGGTAGTTACCAGTGGCAGTCACGAAAATGTCCGCCTGGCTGGCAGCTTCATCCATGGTCACGACGCGATATCCTTCCATCGCAGCCTGCAGGGCGCATATTGGATCGATCTCGGTAATCCAGACCGTGGCGCCCAGCCCGCGTAACGACTGTGCTGAGCCCTTGCCGACGTCTCCGTATCCCAGGACTACCGCGAGCTTTCCCGCTACCATCACGTCGGTCGCGCGCTTGATACTGTCCACCAGTGACTCTCGACATCCATATAGGTTGTCAAACTTGGATTTAGTCGCTGAGTCGTTGACGTTGATTGCGGGGAAAAGCAGCTCACCGTCTTTTTGCATCTGGTACAGGCGTTTCACCCCAGTGGTGGTTTCCTCAGTTACACCCTGGATGTTGCCCAGAATATTCGAATACCAACCTGGCTGGGCCTTGAGGCGCTCACGAATCGCATTATAGAGGGCAACCTCTTCTTCGCTGGAGGGGTTATCCAGCACCGACGGGTCTGTCTCAGCCCTGGCGCCCAAGTTGATGAGGAGCGTAGCATCGCCCCCATCATCCAGAATCAGGTTTGGGGTGCCGCCATCGCTCCACTCGAAAATACGATGGGTGTAGGCCCAGTACTCGGTTAACGACTCACCTTTGAAGGCGAACACCGGAGTGCCGCCGGCCGCGATGGCCGCCGCGGCATGATCCTGAGTCGAGAAGATATTGCACGAAGCCCAGCGTACGTCGGCACCGAGGACATTGAGCGTTTCAATCAGCACGGCTGTTTGGATCGTCATGTGCAGGCTGCCGGCGATTCGCGCACCCTTAAGGGGTTGGCTGGGGCCGTACTTATCGCGCAGGGCCATCAGGCCCGGCATCTCGGTTTCGGCAATAGCGATTTCCTTGCGGCCAAAATCTGACAAAGCCAGATCGGCTACCACAAAGTCCTGGTCGGTCTGGGGTTGCACCACAGCGTTCATGGGGTGATCTCCATGTTCACTGAGCGCCGTTGGACAGGGGTCGACACTGTGAATCCGAGCCTGGCAGGCGATAGCCTGTTGCAGCGCTCCTCGGCAGCGTCTTTAAATCAAATAATAGGATAATGCTAGGTTCGAAACTCCTGAAAGTTTCACGCGAATTTTACATCGTTATCAGCCGGCGAGACCGGCAGCGTCGCGAAGCGTTTGAGCCTTATCGGTGCGCTCCCACGGGAACTGCTCTTCTGAGCGTCCGAAATGGCCATAGGCCGCACTTTCGCGATAGATCGGCCTTAGCAGGTCCAGATCTTCAATAATGCCCTTGGGCCGCAGGTCAAAGTGATCCCGGATCAACGCTTCGATTTTTTCTTCACTGATGACGGCGGTGCCGTTTGTGTTAACCATGAGAGAAACGGGCTGAGCTACGCCGATGGCATAGGCAACCTGTGCTTCGCATTGTTCCGCCAGGCCAGCTGCTACGATATTTTTAGCAACATAGCGCATCGCGTAAGCGGCTGAGCGATCCACTTTGCTGGGATCCTTGCCCGAGAACGCGCCACCCCCGTGGTGCGCCGACCCGCCATAGGTATCGACGATAATCTTGCGGCCAGTGAGCCCACAGTCGCCATGTGGCCCCCCGATCACAAAACGCCCGGTGGGATTCACGAGAAAGCGCGTGTCGGCGCTGATCATGTTTTCTGGGAGCACGGGCCTGATAATCTCCTCGATTACGGCATCGCTCAAGGTGACGTGATCAATTTCTTCGCTGTGCTGAGTTGAGAGCACTACCGTATCGATGGCAATGGGTTTGCCATCTTCGTAACGGACAGACACCTGGCTCTTCGCGTCGGGTCGCAGCCAGGGCAGCCGACCACTCTTGCGCACTTCGGCCTGACGCTTGACCAGCCGATGGGAATAGGTAATCGGGAAGGGCATCAGGACATCGGTCTCGTTGCAGGCAAACCCGAACATCAATCCCTGATCCCCGGCACCCTGGTCGCGATCCAGACCTTCCCCTTCATTCACCCCTTGGGCGATATCTACCGATTGCTTGTCCAGGGTCACCATGACTGCACAACTTGCATAATCAAAGCCCATTTCGGAAGACGTATAACCAATGTCCTTGATGGTATCGCGTACTGTCTGTGCCAGATCTACTTCGGCGTTGCTGGTGACTTCTCCCGCAATGACTGCCAGGCCGGTGTTTACCAGCGTTTCGCACGCTACGCGCGAGGCCTTGTCCTGTGCCAGCATCGCGTCGAGCACCGCGTCTGAAATCTGGTCTGCCATCTTGTCCGGATGGCCTTCAGAGACAGACTCTGAAGTGAAAAGAAAACTGCGTCCCATAGCATCCTCCGAAAGTTGCTTAGTGTCATACGGTGGCAATCAAGCCGCGCGATTCTAGCAGACCGCTAAATCTGAGCGCTGCTCTTGTGCCGTTCGAGACGGGCGGTGGGCAGCGGTAAAGCTTGGGCGTGGGCCCAAGTCCCGCTGGTCACTGGTATTATGCGTCTCATGTGGCCTCTACCCGTTGCAGTGCGATCCGCCAGTGATGTTCATCGAGCTGGCGCTCAAGGGTAAATTCCGCGGTGAAGGTTTCCTCAGACCAACTCTGTGTCAAGGTTTCATTCACGATCCAGTCGCGGTGCTCAGCGATGGCCTCGGACACCAGGGCGCTGCCACTGACATGCAGGCGGATCCGGTCTGATACTTCCAGGCCTGCTTGCTTACGTCCATCCTGTACGGTGCGCACGATCTCCCGCGCCAGGCCCTCGCGTCTGAGCGTGTCGGTAAGTGTGGTGTCAAGCGCGACCAGCGTACCGGCCGATTCGGCACAGGCATAGCCCTGGGCAGATTCGGTTTCGACCAACAGGTCTTCAGGCTCAAAAATCACGGCCTCGCCTTGCACCATGAGGCTAATTGATTCACCACTAGCCTGAGCTGATGCGATCATGGCGCCATCGGCCTCGTCCAATGTCTTTTTGATAGCGGGAATCAGTTTGCCGTGACGCTTGCCCAATCGCGGTAGATTGGGCTTGATCCGGTAGCTGACCAGTTCGGCGTCGGCCGCGATGAAAGACAGCATTTTTACGTTCAGTTCTTCCAGAATCTGGGTTTCGTGCTCGGTAACTGCCTGGTGGGCCTGGTTTGTCGGTACACGCACCAACAGGCGTGACAGTGGCTGGCGTACCCGTACCTGACTGGTCTCGCGTGCAGACCGACCCAGGGCGACAATGCCTTGAACGACCTGGGTCGCTTCCAGTAGCGCGTCGTCACGCCAGTTTGCGTGGGCTTGTGGCCAAATGGTCATGTGAACGCTCAAGGGCGTATCTGGGGTGCGTGAACGAACCAGGTTCTGGTACATCTCCTCGGCGATAAAAGGCATGAACGGCGCTAACAGGCGGTGCAAGGTATCCAGGCATTGAT
>MPMF02279585.1_pt1 | contig 24999 bp, 30 predicted proteins | sample 1617271 | NCBI WGS metagenome assembly MPMF02 (sample SAMN05944812, study PRJNA350692) | marine metagenome | biome: marine; feature: ODZ; material: water; isolation source: 120 m water sample prefiltered with 30 um filter, filtered on to 0.2 um... | place: Pacific Ocean | collected 2012-04-09... | reverse complement strand
CGAAGGGTTCCCGGGCCTGACCGACGGCTTCACGTTCGAGCTCCCCGAGCAGGAGATCGACGGGCGCCTGGAGTGCTTCACCTGCCACAACGCCTGGACGGTGAACTGCTATGGATGCCACATGGTGCGCGATGACCGGGAGAGCTACGTCAGCCCGCTCTCCGGCGAGACGCGGCAGGGCAAGGCCTCGACCTACGGCATGAGCGTCGTCGCGGACTCGCTGTCCATGGGCATCAACGGGCGAGGCAAGATCTCGCCGATGGTCGGGACGGCGATCTTCTTCACCCACATCGACGACGCTGGTGACCGGGTCATCGACGCTGCGCCTGTGACCGACGGCGACGGGGTCACGGGCGAGGGCAACGTGCACAACCCGGTCCACCACCACACCATTCGCCAGGAGCCCCGGGACTGCGACGGCTGTCACCCGGCGGTCGACGACACCCACGAGGACTCGGTCGTCCTGACGGCCACGGGGCTTGGTTCTGGCCGTTACACTTTCGAAGACGGTGAGGGCAACATCCACCAGCTCGACCGCCTGGTCGCGGTGGACACGGACGGCGACGGCGAAGAGGATGATCCGACCCTTGGCGACCTGCCCACCCTCGTCTACGAGGCCTGGCCCGTGGTGAGCACGACCCACATCGACGAATCCCAGACTCCCGGACCCCTGGACGCCGAGGCCATCAACCTCGTCCTCGGCAGCCCGGTGGTGCCGCAGCGCGCAGAGGAGACCGAATGAACCTGATCCTGCTCCTTGGGGGTCTCTGCAACCCCAACCCCGACGACAGCCGGGATTCCCAGCCCGCCGATCCGGAGTACCTCGACGACGAGCCCGCTGGGGCTCCGACGGGCGCGGCGGAGGGTCGCCTGAGCTGTGTCGGCAGCAACCGTCAGGACGACCCGTCAGGATCCAGCGTCGAGCTCACCGGCTACGTGCGGACCCTCGCCGATCCCACGGCCTCTGACCTGCCCCCGGCCGCCGAGGTCCAGGTCTTCGACGCTGGCGGGACCGAGATCGGAACGGGGTTTGCCGACGCCGGAAAGTCCGGCCGGGTCGCGGTCACCGTGCCCGTGACCAGCGATGGCTTCCGGGGCCACGCCCGCGTCTCCTACGACGGCTACCTGGACACCACCCTGTGGGTGAGCCGCCGGGTCACCGCGGCCTCCGTGAACGGGTGGGCCTGGCTCGTCACGCCCGAGGAGCAGGAGACCTGGGCCAGCGCCCTGTCCCTGACCGTCGAGCCTGGGACCGGGCTGTTGGTCGGCTCCGTGCACGACTGCGACTCATTCGGTGTCTCCAACGCCATCGTGAGGATCGACGGCTCCACCGACGGCGTCTACTACACCGAAGGCTGGGAGCCCGTGGACAGCCGCACCTACACGGGCAGCTCGGGCCGCTTCGTGGTGCCGAACCTGCCCGCGGGGATCGTCACGGTGGACACCTTCGGCCGCCTGGAGTCCGGTGGCCGGCTCCAGCTGCTGTCGCGGACAGAGGTAGAGGTCGAGTCCGACATCGTCGTCGGCGTCTCCCTGGAGCCGATCGAGCACTACTGATCCGGGACGAAACGGATGGCAAGAGTCGTGGTCTCGCTGCTTGCCCTGGCCCTGTTGGGCGGGCTGTCGCTGTGGCTCTACGTCCTGGGCCCCGACGCTCTGGCCGGACCGGCGACGCAGGTGCTCCCGCTCCTGAGCCTGCCGCTGTTCGCCCTCTACCTGCTGTCGGCCCTGCTCGTCTGGCGCCGCCCGCGGGGCATGCTCGTTCCGGTCCTGGCGCTGGCCGTGGTCTTCCGCGTCGTCTCCGTCGGGGAGCCGCCTCTGCTCTCGAGCGACTGCCACCGCTACGCCTGGGATGGCCTCGTCCAGCGAGCCGGACACAGCCCCTACGCCTTCCCGCCACAGGATCCGGCGCTGGAGTCGCTCCGCGACGAGCTCATCCACCCGCGCATCAATCGCCCCTCGGCTCGGACGATCTACCCGCCGGGAGCGCAGCTCCTCTACAGGTTCATCCCCTACGACATCGACCTGCTCCGGCTGGTGATGGTGCTGTTCGACTTGCTGACCATGGGGCTGATCGCGCTCTTGCTGCGGCGGTTGGGCAAGGAACCGGCCAAGGTCGTGCTCTACGCCTGGTCACCCCTGGTGGTCCTCGAGGTAGGCAACGGCGGTCACATGGAGGCGGCGATGCTGCCGCTTCTGGTCGGGGCGGTGCTGGCGCTCCACGCGAGCCGACATCGCCTCGTCGGCTTGCTGCTCGGCCAGGCGGTGGCGATGAAGCTCTACCCGGCGCTGGCGCTCGCGGCGCTCGCGCGGGGCAAGCCCTGGCGGGTGCTGGGTTGTTGTGCCCTCGTCGTGGTGGGGCTCTACGGGCTCTATGGCTACGAGGCCGGGCTCGACGTCCTGGGCTTCTTGCCGGACTACGTGCGCACGGCAGAGGACCACAACGTCGGCCTGCGGCGCCTGTTGGAGTCGGCCCTGAGCCCCGTGTTCGAGCGGCCCCGCACCCCCGCTTTCCTGCTCTGTCTCGCAGTGCTCGGTTTCGCGACCGTGTGGATCCGCCGGCGGGGCGGCCCGGTGGTCCACCAGCTGGGCGCCCTCGTCGGTGTCTACCTCCTCACGCTGCCCACCGCCTTCCACCCCTGGTACGCCCTGTGGTGGCTGCCCTGGATCTGTTTCCGCCCCCGCGCGAGTGCCCTCTGGTTGAGCGCCACGCTACCTCTCAGCTACCTGAAGTACGCGAGCCCCGACGGGGTGATGCCAACCTGGGTCCCGCTCATCGAGTTCATCCCGGCGGGGCTCTTCTTCCTCGCAGAGGAGCGCCCGTGGAGACGCTGATCACCGCCGCGCTGGTGCTCTACGCCTTCCTGCTCGCGTTGATGCTGGTCTATGGGACCAACACGCTGCTGCTGGTCCTCGCGGACGCTGTCCACCGGCGCCGCCGAGCCCCTGCGCCCCCCCTGCCCGAGGAGCTCCCCTTCGTGACGGTCCAGCTCCCCGTCTACGATGAGGAGAACGTCATCGAGCGTCTGCTCGAGGCCGCCGGGGCCTTGCGCTGGCCGAGGGACCGGCTCGAGATCCAGCTCCTCGACGACTCCACCGACGGCACCACCGCCATCGCCGTCGAGGTCCTCGCGCGGTTGCGCCAGCGGGGCCTCCAGGTCGCGCACCTGCGCCGTGAGCGCCGCGTGGACTTCAAGGCCGGGGCGCTGCAGGAGAGCCTCGCCAGTTGCCGTGGGGACTTCCTGGCGCTCTTCGACGCGGACTTCGTGCCGCCACCCGAGTTCCTGGAGCAGGCGATGGGCTACTTCTCGGACCCCGAGATCGCCGCCATCCAGGGTCGCTGGACCCACCTCAACAGGGGCTGGTCTCGCCTGACAGAGGCCCAGGCCCTGGGCATCGACGGGCACTTCGGCGTCGAGCAGGGGGCTCGGATGGGCGCCGGCTGGTTCCTCAACTTCAACGGCAGCGCGGGGATCTGGCGCAAGGAGGCCATTCTCGACGCGGGCGGCTGGTCCGGCGACACCCTGACAGAGGACCTCGATCTCTCCTACCGGGTCCAGCTCCAGGGCTGGCGCATCGCCTACGACCCCGACATCGTCTGTCCCGCCGAGCTGCCCACTCAGCTGGGCGCCTTCAAGGTCCAGCAGCGGCGCTGGGCCACCGGCAGCATGCAGACCGCGCGGAAGCTGCTCCCGGCGATCTGGCGATCCGGGGACAAGTCCCTCGTCGCTCGGATCCAGGCGACGCTTCACCTCACCCACTACGCGATCCACCCCCTCATCGTGCTGAGCGCGCTGCTCTCGATTCCATGCCTGCTGTTGCCCGGCATGGCCTCTGGGGCCCGCAGCCCGTGGACCCTCGCCGTGCCCTTCGCCCTGGCGATGACCGGACCGGTGCTGCTGCACGTCTACTCCCAGTGGGTCCTGCATCGCCGCCTGCTCAGGCCGCGTGAGCTCGGCATGATGACGCTCCTGGGTGTGGGCATCGCCGTGAGCAACTCGATCGCGGTCCTCGCCGCGTGGGTGGGTCCGCGGGGAGACTTCGTCCGCACCCCGAAGCTGGGAGTCGTGGGCTCGGAAGACCGCCCCAGGCGGCGCTACCGGCTCTCTGGCGATGGCCGCGTCCAGCACCTCGAGCTGATGCTGTTCGCGTATTGCCTGCTGGCCTTCGGAGCGCTGGTCTACGCCGGCGTCTACGAGATCGCGCCCTTCCTGCTGCTCGACGCCGTGGGCCTCTGCTGGGTGATCTGCCGGAGCCGCGAGGAGCTGGCCGCGTGAAGGTCGTCGTCGTCATCCCGGCCCTGGAGGAGGAGGCCACCATCGGCGAGGTCGTCCGGGCGATCCGGGCGCAGGGCCTCGACGAGGTCGTCGTCGTGGACGGGGGCTCCCGTGACCGCACGGCGGAGCGGGCCGAGGAAGCCGGCGGGCGGGTCGTGGTGGAGGAGGCCAGGGGCTACGGGGCGGCCTGCATGGCGGGGGTGGAGGAGGCGAGGCGGCTCGGGGCCGAAGCGGTCGCCTTCATCGACGGGGCCGGCGCAGAGGACCCCGCGGATCTGCCTGGCTTGCTGGCTCCCTTGCGCGAGGGGCGCGCGGAGCTGGTCCTCGGCTCGCGGGTCCTCGGGGTGCGCGAGGAGGGAGCGTTGCGCCGCCGGCAGCGCGCCGGGAACTGGCTGGCGACGTCGCTGATCACCCTGCGCTTCGGCCACCGGTACAGCGACCTGGGCTCGCTCAGGGCCATCCGCCTGGAGGCCCTCGAGCGCCTCCGGATGCGAGAGCGACTGCACGGCTGGCCGGTCGAGATGCAGGTCGCCGCTTTGCGAGAGGGCCTGCGCGTCGAGGAGCTGCCGATCCGCTACCGCCGGAGACGTGGGGGCAGCTCCAAGGTCTCCAGCTCGCTGCGGGGCTCCCTCCGAGCGGGGGCCGCCATCCTTCGAGTCGTGTTGTCTTGATCGCTGTTGCCGTCATCAGCAAGCTGCCGCGCCTCGGTCACAGCAAGACCCGCCTCGCTCGCGTGCTGGGCCAGGAGGCTGCCCTGGCGCTCCACCGGGCCTTCCTTCGCGACGAGCTGGAGCAGCTCCGTGCCCCCGGGCGCTGGCGGCTCCACCTGGTCCACGACGCTGGCTCGATGGAGTACGCGGGAGTCCAGGGCCTCGTCCCGGGAGCATCCGGGCTCGCCGAGGAGCTCCTGGCGGCCTTCCAGATCCTGCTTCGAGAGCACGAGCGCGTCGTGATCGTCAGCGGCGACGTCCCCCAGCTCACACAGGACCGCGTCGCGGAAGCGCTGGCAGCGCTCGATGACAACGACCTCGTCCTCGGGCCGGGTCCTGACGGTGGCTACTACCTCGTCGGCCTGAAGGCCCCCCACGACGTCTTCACCCCGATCGAGATGGGTCGGAGCACCGTGGTCGCGGCCACCTGCGCGCTGGCGCGTGAGCTGGAGTTGACGACAGCGCTGATGAGCTCCCTGGTCGACATCGACGAGGCCCAGGACCTGCTCGCCCTGGAGGGGCTCTCCGATGGGGTCGCGAGGCACACCCGAGAGGTGGTCCGGGACCTCGGGCGCGGCGTCATCGCCCCGCGGCTCCCCACCGAGCTGCAGATCGAGCTCACCAGCCGCTGCAACCTGGCCTGCTCGGCCTGCCTTCGGAGCCACGAGGAGTTGGCCCCAGACGCGGACCTCGACCTGGCTGGGGTGTTGGCCATCATCGATCCCCTCCCGGATCTCCAGCGCCTGTCCTTGCAGCTCAACGGTGAGTCGATGCTCGCACCAGGGCTCTTCGACGTCCTCTCAGAGGCCTCCTCTCGGGGCATCACGACCGTGCTCAACACAAACGGCACGCTGCTGACCGCCGAGCGGAGGGCGCGCTTGTTGAGCTGCGGCCTGGACGAGCTGCGGGTCTCGCTGGACGGAGCCCGAGCCTCGACCGTCGCTCGCATGGCTGGCGCGGACATCCTCGAGCGCGTGGTCGAGGGGGTCTCTGCCCTGATGCGCGAGCGGCCAGAGGGGCACCGCCTGGCGGTCAGCTTGTGGATGGTCGCGAACCGCTGGAACATCGACGAGCTGCCAGAGCTGGTCGAGCTCGCCGCTTTGATGGGCGTCTCAGAGGTCTACCTCCAGCGCCTCGTGTTGAACGGCCACGGCGTCGCGGTCGAGGAGAACTCGCTCCACGGTCGCGCTGGAGAGATCGAGCCGGTCTTCACCCGTGCCCGTGCCCTGGCCGAGGAGCTCGGCATTGCCTTGCGCGCCTCTGGTCGGCGCCCCCTCGAGGAGAGCCTCACTCCCGAAGCTGGGGATCGACCACAGCTCGGCTGCTATCGCCCGTGGAGGAGCGCGGTCGTCACGGCCAGCCGGAAGGTGCTGCCCTGCTGCATCTCCAGCTTCACGGCCCCCTACTCCGAGCTGGAGCGTGGAGACCTCGAGCGGCAGGGGTGGTCGGAGATCTGGAACGCCGAGCCCTACCAGGCGCTCCGGGCCGGGATCCTGAGCGGCGAGCCGCTGGAGTTCTGCGCGGGCTGCGGGGTGGATTGGAGCCTCTGAGTGATCAGCGCGCGCCGTCCTCGAGGTGGAAGACAAGGCCGCGACCATCGCCCTCGACGTGGCCGATGGCGTAGCGGGCCGGCTGACCATCTGGTCCGAGCCCCTCGCTCTCGCTGCCCTCCAGCCAGGCGAGGCTGGCGAGCTCCTCGCCCACGCGGAGGGACCAGCTCAGGGGGTCGGTGTCGCCAGGCTCGACCTGGAAGTCGGCCATGCTGGAGTCGCCGCTGGGGTCGACGACGAGGGCGCGTCCGGGCTCCGGCAGGGAGGCTCTGCCGAGCACCAGGCCGCCCCCTGGTGGACGGAGGACCCACAGCTCGAAGCGGCCGAAGCTCGGGATCGCCGTCTGGCCATCGAGGAGCTCGTGGATCGCGACGCCCTCGAAGGAGCGATCGTCCAGTGTCGCGCTGCCTCGTCCTGCTCGCCAGCGAAGCGGCCCGTGGGGGTCCTCGCCTTCACCCGCCGCCTCCAGCTCCGGGAGATCGAGTCGGAGCAGTCCGGCAGCGCTTCGGAGCTCGGCACGCAGGCCGACCCCCTCCTCCCAGCTCAGCCTCAGCGGTGGACCCGGGCGCTCCTCTGCCCATGCCTCCAGAGCGGCGCCAGCCCCGGACCCGGGCCAGCGCTCCAGCTGGACGGTCTCGTAGAGGGGAGACTGCCAGCTGCGGTCGAGGACCGCGAAGGTCTTGACCTCGATCAGGGCCTTGGCATCTCGTTTCTCACGCTGGACGACCAGGGTCAGGACCAGCGACCCGTCGTCACTGGCGAAGAAGACCTGGTCGCGCAGCAGCACGCCCGTCGGTTCCGGTGGTGGAGGGTCCTTGTCCATCCACAGCAGCAAGAGGCCGGCCGCTGCCACGAAGACCAGGACGAGGCCGAGGTCTCGGCGGCTCAAGGCTCAGTCCTCTCGGACGTAGAGCGTCCCCTCCGAGAGGTGCATGAAGTTGCCGCCGGCCAGCCAGAGACGTCCGGTGTCGTCGATCCAGGCCCCGTGCCAGTCGGCGATGAGCCTTGGACCCTGGACGGCGGACCAGGTCCCGTCGAGCCGCTCGACCACCTGCCCGCGCATGCCGGAGGCCACGCCGCGCTGGGAGTCCTCGAGGAAGACCCCCATCAGCGGCTGGGTGCCGGTGGGCTCGACCTCAGCCCAGGCGGCCCCGTCCCTGCGCTCGAAGATCACCCCCTGGGAGCTGCCTCCGACGATGACGAGGTCGTCCTCGCTCGAGCCGTGGACCGTGACGAGTCGTGGCTCGTCGGGGAGCAGGGTGCGGCTCCACTCGCTGCCGTCGAAGTGGAGCACGGTTCCGCTCTGGCTGATGACCCAGACGTCGTCCTCCGCGCTGCCCCAGACCTTGAAGAAGACCTCGTCGTCTCCTATGCCCGAGGGCAGCCCCTCGACCTCCGAGACAGTGTCGCCCTCGATGGCGAGCAGGACCGGGCCGCCGTCGCCGTCGACGAAGCCGCCGACGGAGTAGATCAGGTCCTCTGAGGCCCCCCAGGCGCCGTAGAGCGTGGCCTGACTCGGGCTCACCAGGGACGTGTAGGTCCCGCTGGAGTCGCGTCGCAGGACCCTGCCCGCCTCGCCGACGAACCAGATCTGGTCCCCCGTCCCGAAGACCCACCACAGGTGTCCCGTGTCCCCGGTCTCCTCGCGGATCCAGTCCGTGCCGTCGAAGTGGTGGACCTCTGGTCCGTCGCCACCGTCGGCGCCGGTCACCCAGATGTTGGAGGAGGAGGTCCCCCACACCGACAGCAGGACACCGTCGAGATCCTCGAGCTGGGCCTCCCAGGGGGAAGCGCCGTCGCTGTCGCTGTGTTGCGACTCTGGACCAGGTCCTTGGCAGTTGCAGGCGAAGAGGGCTACGAGCATGCCCTGTTGTAGCCTGTCGGAGGCACGATGCATCGACGACACTCACTCACCCTCGCGGCGGGGATCGTGATCGGCTTTGGCTTCCTCGTCAGCGGGGACGCGGACTCGGCCGGGGGCCAGACCGTCGCCGGCGGTGTCGTCCACGCCGACGCCCCTGCTCCGACCCCCCTCGTCGTCGACGAAGACGTCGACTTCTGCGGGAACAAGGGCCTCTTGAGCGAGCAGTACCAGGTCTCATCCAGCGGCGGACTCGGCAACGTCATCGTCTACATCGAGGGTCTCAGCGGGACGCCGGAGTCCAAGACCTACTCCCTGTCCAACGACGGCTGCCGCTACGAGCCCCACGTGCTCGCCGTGGGTGTCGGCTCGACGCTGAAGGTGGACAACGCCGATCCCATCCTCCACAACACCCACGCTCGCTACCGCAGCCAGGACGCCTTCAACCTGGCGCTCCCGATGCAGGACCAGGTGATCGACGTCACCATCAGCGAGGCGGGCATCATGAAGGTGGGCTGCGACGCAGGACACAGCTGGATGTCCGGCTGGATCGCCGCCTTCGACCACCCCTGGTTCGCGGTCACCGACGCAGACGGTCGCTTCTCGATCTCCGATGTCCCGGCCGGGGAGCACACGCTGGTGTGGTGGCACGAGAAGCTGGGCAAGCGCACCCGCACCATCACCGTCGCGGACGCCGCTCTCGACCTGGATCTCGGATTCGAGTAGCCCTTGTACGTCCCTGACGAGCGGCGCTCCTATCGCCGGCTGTTCACCGGATTGAGCCTTGCTCTGGCGGCGGCCACGCTCTGGGCGCTGGTCGACGAGACCTGGACCCGCAGGCCCTGGAAGGAGCACCAGGCTGCCTATGTCGAGCTGCGACCGGAGGAGGCGCCAGCGGCGGTTCGCCAGCTGGTCATCCCGGGTCTGGACAACATCGACCGTTGCACCACCTGCCACGCGGGCATCGACGACCCGGAGCTCGTCGGCGACGAGGTCCCCGGTGTGCTCCGGACCCATCCGCGGCACGAGGAGCTCCTGGGTCCCCACCCGCCCGAGCGCTTCGGCTGCACTTCATGCCACCAGGGTCAAGGACCGGCGCTCACAGCCGAGAGCGCCCACGGTGACGAGCTGTGGCCCTGGCCGCTGTTGACCGGGGCCATGGCCGAGTCCTCCTGCCTGGCCTGCCACCCGGAGGAGGAGAGCCTCGCCGGCGCTCCCACGCTGAGCCTGGGCCGCCAGGGCTTCCGCGAGCTGGGCTGCTCCGGCTGTCACCTCACGGGCCTCGACGATCCCGAGCCCTCGGCGCCTCCCTCCCTCCGCCACGTCGGCAGCAAGCTGCACGAGGGCTCCTTGCTGGCCTGGATCCGGGACCCCCGACCCCACCGCCCGGGCGCTCACATGCCGCTGTTCTGGCCCGGGGCAGACGAGGACCCGGCGCTGGCGGCCCTGCGTGACGAGGAGTCCCTGGCCATCGCCGCCTACCTCGTCGAGGTGTCGGAGCCCCTGGCGGATCCTGGGCTCGAGCCGGATCCCGTGCTGGCTGCAGAGGGACGCGAGATCTTCGAGGCCGTCGGCTGCCGCGGCTGCCACCTGCTCGGCGACGAGGAGGGTCCAGAGGCCGCTCCGGTCGAGGACGCCTGGGCGGACTTCGACGAGCCTGGCTCAGACGAGGTCGTCGACCCCTGGTTGGACTTCGCCGAGGAGATCGACCCGGCGGCGCCCTGGGCTCCCGAGCGCGGGACGACGGTGGACCAGCCCCTCGGTTTCGGACCCGTGCTCGGCGCGGAGGGGGCCCGGGCTCGCTTCGACTTCCTGGCCGTGTGGCTGCGCGATCCTGCCGCCTACTGGCCAGAGGCCCGCATGCCGGACATGCGGCTCGATGACGAGCAGGTCCTGGCGCTGGCGAGCTGGCTGTCCACCGAGGGCGCCGAGCATCGGCCCGAGACCCCGCCCGAGCTGGTGGACCCCGAGGACACGCTGGTCCAGCGCGGCGGCGAGCTGATCGATCTCTACGGCTGTCAGGGTTGCCACGACATCCCCGGCTTCGAAGAGGCCCGCAGGCCGGGTCCGGAGCTGGGGGGCTTCGGCGACAAGGGCGTCGCCGAGCTCTTCTTCGGAGATCTTCCGCAGCAAGAGCGGAGCTGGGAGACCTTCGTCCACACCAAGCTCACCTCTCCGCGGGTCTTCTCCGACGACGACATCCACCCGGTGATGCCGGACTACGAGCTCGATGACGACACGGCCCTGGCGCTCGCCGTGTTCCTCCGCGGTCTTCGAGGCCAGGCCCCGCCGGCCGAGTACCTCCAGACCGACGTGGTGGACCCCCAGCTGCGGCTGGCCGAGGGCCTGATCGAGGAGCGGAACTGCCGCGGCTGCCACGACCTCGACGGGACCCCCGGGCGCATCTCGCGCTACTACGACGAGGACTGGATGGCGCCCCCGACGCTCGTCGGGGAGGGGGCCCGTGTCCAGCCCCAGTGGCTCTTCGGCTTCCTGCGCGAGCCCTCTTCGCTGCGCGCCTGGCTGCAGCTGCGCATGCCCGACTTCCGACTCTCCGAGGAGGAGGCCGCGGCGCTCGTCGCCTGGTTCGGCCAGGGGAGCACCAGCCCCTACCGCGACCTCCCGACCCACGAGCCCTCTCCCGAGCGCGTGGAGATGGCCGCCGCGATGTTCGTCGATCTCAAGTGCGTCGCCTGCCACCAGTACAGCGCCGGAGAGCGGGCAAGCGCCGATCGCGCCCCGGACCTGGCGCTGGCGCCGCAGCGCCTGGACCCGGCCTGGATCGCTCACTTCCTCGTCGACCCGGATAGGCTCATCCCAGGTACCCGCATGCCCCAGTTCTTCCCGGACGGCCAGACCCCCTTCCCGGACCTCCTGGAGGGCGACACAGACGCCCAGATCGAGCTCCTGACCGAGCACGTCATGAGCGGGAGTCCACATTGAGCAAGGACTCGCGCGAGCCCGAGGACCTCTGGCGGCGGCGTGACTTCGTCTCCCGCGTCGGCTGGTGGGCCCTTGGTGCCAGCGGCCTGGGCTTCGCGGGCAGCTTCTTCAGGTTGCTCTACCGGCGCGCGCCCATCGAGCCTCCCACCGTCTTCAAGGCTGGCCGGATCGAGGACTACGCCGTCGGTGTCAGCGAGCGCTGGGTCAAGAGCTGGCGGGTCTTCATCGTCCGCGACGAGGAGCGCCTCTACGCGGTCTACGCCAAGTGCTCCCACCTCGGCTGTACGCCGCGCTGGTACCGCCACCGGCTTCGCTTCAAGTGCCCCTGCCACGGCTCCGGCTTCACCACAGAGGGCATCAACGTCGAGGGCCCCGCGCCCAGACCCCTGGATCGAGTGGAGGTCTGGGTCCACCGGGACGGGGAGCTCCGGGTGGATGTCGGTCGGGTGTTCCCAGAGGACAGCTGGCACCTCTCAGGGGCCAGCGTGCTCCTGGACGAGGGCCAGGCGTGAGCGACAAGCAGACCCCGGAGCGCTCGGACTCGATCGGAGAGCAGGTCCACCGCTCGATCTTCCGCCACGACGACCTCGACACGCCGCGGAACCGGATCCTGCAGGTCACGAGCAACATCTTCCTGCACATCCACCCGGCCCAGGTCCGCCGTCACGGCCTGCGGTTGCGCTTCACCTGGGGCATGGGCGGGCTCTCCGCGCTGACCTTCGCCGTGACCATCGTCACCGGCGTGGTGCTGATGTTCTACTACCGGCCCACAGCCGCTGCGGCCTATCTCGACATGCTCAACCTGGAGCACGAGATCCCCTTCGGCATGTTCCAGCGGAACATGCACCGGTGGGCGGCCCACGCCATGGTCATCCTGGTGTGGTTCCACATGCTGCGGGTCTTCCTCTCCGGCTCCTACAAGCCCCCGCGCGAGTTCAACTGGGGTGTGGGCGTGGTCTGTCTCGTGCTGACGATGCTGCTGTCCTTCACGGGCTACCTGCTGCCCTGGGACCAGCTCTCGATGTGGGCTGTCACGGTGGGAACGAACATGGCCGCGGCGGCGCCGCTCGTCGGTCACGAGGGTCCTGGAGCGGGGCTCACCGGAGTCACGGTCGACAACGATCTCCGAGCTCTGCTGCTGGGGGGACGCGAGGTCGGCGATCCGGCGATCCTCCGCTTCTACGTCCTCCACTGCGTGCTCTTGCCCATCTTCCTGACGCTCCTGCTGGCCGTCCACTTCTGGCGTGTCCGCAAGGACGGGGGCATCTCGGGCCCCCCCGAGCCCGTGGTGGATCGCTGATGGAGACCTTCCTCCACATCCTGACCCAGCCGGACAACCTCCCCATCGCGGGCATGGTCCTGGCCCTGGTCCTCCTCCTCGGGGTCTGGCTGAAGCAGGCGCTGAAGCACGACCGCCTGCTCGAGGAGGGAGGCGAGGACGCCGTCGGCGAGGAGATGCGGCGATGAGCCAGCAGGACCCGACCCTCCCGGATCGTGTGGCGGTCTGGCCGAACCTCGTCCGGGTGGAGCTGCTGGTCGCGCTGGTGGCGACCATCGTGCTGGTCGTCTGGTCCATCACCATCGACGCCCCGCTGGAGGGCCCCGCAGACCCCAACCTCACCCCCGACCCTTCGAAGGCTCCGTGGTACTTCCTCGGGCTGCAGGAGCTGCTGGTCTACTTCGACCCCTGGATCGCCGGCGTCATGCTCCCCGGGCTGATCATCGTGGGGCTCATCGCCATCCCGTATTTGGACGACAACCCGCGGGGCAACGGCTTCTTCACCCTCCGCGAGCGGCCCTTCGCCATCGGCGGCTTCCTCTTCGGCTTCCTGGGCCTGTGGGTGCTCCCCATCCTCGTCGGGGTCTTCTGTAGAGGGCCGGGCTGGAACTGGTACTGGCCCTGGGAGTCCTGGAGCACCCCCAAGCACGTCGATCTGAGCACCCGCGACCTCACGGACCTGCTCGGCATCGAGCCCGGCCCCGTCGCCATGGTGGTCGGGGGCCTCTTCGTCCTCGCCTGGTACGGGCAGGCCCTGGCCTTCTGGCGCTGGCGCCGCGCCAAGCTGACCATCGACGGCTGGCGCTACGCCGTCGCCTCCTTCCTCTTCCTCAGCATGGCGGCGATTCCGGTCAAGATCGCCCTGCGGCTGTTGCTGGACGTGAAGTACGTCTGGGTGACCCCCTGGTTCAACATCTGATGTCGGGCGCCTGATGGCCCACACCATCCTGCCCACCTGCAGCGGCTGCACCGCCTGCCAGCGCCAGTGCCCGACCGGGGCCATCTTCGGCGAGCGCGACGAGCTGCACGTCATCGATCCGCGGCGCTGCATCGACTGTGGGGTCTGTGGCTGGAACTGTCCGACCGAGACCGTGATCGACCCCCACGGGACCCTCGTGGAGCGGCTCCCACGAAAGAACCGCCCGCATCCACGCATCGACGCCGTGCTCTGCAACGGCTGCGCGCTCTGCTCGGAGATCTGTCCCTTCGACTGCATCGCCGTCATCGGCCCGCGCTTCCAGGGCATCGCGATCCTGGATGCCCCCGAGCGCTGCGTGAGCTGCGGCGAGTGCGAGGACATCTGCATCAAGCGCGCAGTGAGGATGGGTCGGCTGCCTCTGCGGGACTACGATCGGGAGCGGGAGCGGGAGCGGGTCGAGGTCATCCTCGGGTGCGATCCAGGGCTGCCTGGAGGACGGCGATGATGGTCATGCTGTCGACGATCTCGCCGGCCTCGACCATCGAGAGGACCTCGTCGAAGGCGAAGACCCGGGTGTCGATGAACTCCGTGTCGTCCCCCTCGGCGACTGCGGGCTCGAGGGCCTCGCCCAGGTAGAGGTGGGCGGTCTCGTCGATGCTGCTCTTCGAGGTGTGGAAGGTGCTGAGATGTCGGAGCGAGCCGGCCCGGTATCCGGCCTCTTCGGCGAGATCGCGCTGGGCTGCCTGCTCGGGGTTCTCTCCCGGGTCGACTCCGCCCGTGGGCATCTCCCAGGTCGCTCGGCCGGCGATGTAGCGGTACTGGCGGACCAGCACCACCGAGCCGTCGGGCAGGATCGGGAGCACCCCGACGCAGTGGCCGCACTCCACGACGCCGTAGTCGATCTGTTGACCGTCCGGTCGCAGGACCCGGTCGCGGTGGACCTCGAAGAAGCCAGTTCGGTACATGGTCTCGCGGCTCAGCCGCTCCCACTTGTCCATCACCACTCCGGGATCTCATCCTCGACTGGCGTCTCGACGGCGAGTCCGACCCTGGTGGCGTAGGGCCCGAGCGGGTCCCGCCAGGTCACGCGGTTGCCGAGGTAGAAGCCGAGCCCGCGCGGGCGGGTGAGCGAGCGGACGTAGTGCACCAGCGCCCACCGGTCCGTCTCGTCGGGGATGGAGGCTGCGTAGGAGGGCATCGGCGTGCCGTTGAGGCCGGTCATGAAGGTCCGGTAGACATCCTCTGGGGTGTTTCCGCCCTTGTAGACCCCGAAGGTGAAGTCGAAGACCGGGCTCGGCTCGCCCTCGTCGGCCAGGCCCGCGGCTGCCTTGCCGTCGCCTCGCCCTTCTGGACCGTGGCAGACCCCGCACTTCAGCTCGACGTAGATCTCGGAGCCACGGGCGAGCAGCTCCGGCGTCACCTCCGGGGGGACTCCGGGCACGATCGTCGCTGTCTGTGGTCCCTGCTCGAAGCGGGGCGAGAGGGTCTCGAGGTAGAGCACCACCGAGCGCAGCTCGACGGGATCCAGCAGGCGTCCCCAGGCCGGCATCTCCGTGCCTGGAAGCCCGAGCTCCAGGGTGCGGAGCAGGTCGTCGCGGGTGGGCAGGGCACCGGTCGGAGTGCTGCGGAAGCGGTACTCGGCGGCGGTGAGATCCCGCGGCGCTGGGAACATCGTGTCGGCGGCTGGACCCTGGCCGTCGCCCTCGTCCCCGTGACAGCCGACGCAGTTCGCTCGGTAGACGATGCGGCCACGCTCGGCGGTCGCCTGGCCCCAGAAGGGATCCTCTGCTGCCCAGGCTCCAGCGGCGAGGACCGAGGTCGCCCCGAGCAGCACCGCCGTGGTCTTCGCGTGCTTCATAGGAATGCGTGGAGCTCGATGACGAGCTCGTTGGCGTTTTCGTCGACGCGTTGGGGGATGTCGCGGTTGATCCGGTAGTCGATGCGGAGCTCCCGGTACTGCCTCGGGAACCAGCTCATTCCAAGCACGAAGCGGTCTCGCTCGTTCTCCTCGAGGGCGACCATGGGGTCGAAGGCTCCGAAGGCGAAGCGCAGGTACAGGCCCTCGAGCACCTCGAAGTCGGTCTCGGTGTAGATCGCCCACTGGTCGTAGGTCTCGGTGGTGCTGATGCCGTGGATCCAGTCCACCTCGGCCAGCTGCACGAAGCGGCCGAGCCTCAGCCCGCCGTGGACGCCCCCGGTGGCGGTCTTGAACTCCATGTCCTTTGTGGAGGTGTTGTTCCAGGCGGCCGACATGCCGATCCGTCCCCAGCTGTTCACGGCGGCCACGCTTCCGGTGAGCTGCTTGGGCAGGTTCGAGTCGCCGCCCCCACCGCTGCCGTTGCTGAGCGCCGCCGCGGCGAAGATGTGGCGCCGGTCCAGTCCCAGCTCCAGGGCCATGTCCTGGTTGGCGTAGGTGAAGCCGGTCTGCTGGCGGATGTAGGCCTGGTCGTCGGGGATGCGCAGGCCGTAGGGAAGGAGCATGCGCCCGGCCTTTACGTAGAGGCCGGAGGTGTCCTCGAACATCATCCAGGCCTCTCTCGCAGAGGCCCCCTCTGGAGCGACGGTCTCGTCGAAGTAGACGTACAGGCGATCTGGGATGGCCTCGAGCTGCAGGAAGAGGTTGCCGACGGGCATCTCGAAGGAGCTGCTGGCGTCGACGTGGCGCTCGATGCCGTCGAGCTCGGTGTCAGCGGCGAAGCTGGTCATCGCGCCGACGCGCATGTCGGTCCCCACCCGCACGCGCTCTCCCAGCCAGGGATCGAAGCTGCCGTCCACGGTCCAGGTCGGCAGGTTCGTCGCGGAGAAGGAGTTGCCGTAGTCCGTGCGCATCCCACCGCCGGTGTTGTTCACGTGGCAGGTCCCGCACTGCACACCCTGCCGGACGGCCATGCGGGGTTCGGCTTCTGCGGTCCCGAGCAAGAGCAGCCAGCTCATTCGCTGTCTCCCGGGCCGGTGTCTTCCGGCTCGTCCGTGTCTTCCGGCTCGTCGTCGCCGGCGACCCAGTCCTCTGCGGCGCCGGCGTCGATCCACTGACCCAGAGCACGGATCTGGGGGTTGGAGAGGTAGGGGGGGCCGGTGCGGGGCATCCGGGAGCCTACCCGTCGGCTGTCGTAGGCCTCGAGCTTGATGATCAGGTAGCTGTTGTAGGCGTCTCCCCGGGCGACGCGCATGGTCTCGGGCAGCTCGACCGAGGGCACCTCGACCAGGCTGTCCAGCGAGCGGCCCTGCTCGAGGTTCAGGCCCTTGGAGGCGGCCCCTCCGCTGTGGCACTGCGGGGCGCAGGTCGTGTCGAAGATCTGCGTCTGGATCTCCAGGAAGGTCGTCGGACCCTGCGCTTCGTCGACGAGCACATTCGGCAGGCCCTGGCCAGTACCGACGCAGCCGGTCGAAAACAGCATTGCCAGGACCCTCGGCGCAGGCATAGACCGCAGTATGCCGTCTCCGCGGGCGGGGCCCGCCGGTGATAACATGGGGGTCTGCGAGGTGACCGCGTGCTCCCAGCTCTGCTGCTTCTCGGGTGTCCTCCCATCGAGCCGACGGTCGAGGAGGATCTCGGGCGCATCGAGCAGACCGTGGACGAGGTCGCCCAGACCGTGTGGCCCGGGAACGTGCTGGAAAACGGCGACCGGCACGTCCGGCTCCTCAACGGTTTCTTCGCCGGGGATCCTTCGGCCTACTGGTTCGCCGGCTTCGCGTCTCGCATCGCTGCGGACATCTTCTGGTTCTGCCGCGAGGGCGACGACGCCTGTCCCCTCGACTCCACCGGAGCCATCGACCGCGACCGGGCTGTCGGGAACCCCGTGCTGTCCACCATCCCGGGGGAGATGGACTACTCACCCTTCTGGCTGATCTGGCGGGTGGTCGTGCCACACGACTACGAGCCCAACGCCCTGAAGTCCGTCCACGGCATCGAGCAGGCGGAGGCCGGGGGCGATCTCCGGGTCGAGCTCGTCGTCTTCGACCACGGCGGTTCGGTCGGCCCGGACGCCGCGATCATGCACTGCCTCCTGGCGCTCGACGGCACGGAGCTCCAGGGCAACGGCGAACCCACGGTCGAGGACCCGGGGACCTCGGCGCTGGATGTGCCGCTCCAGGAGGGCTGGCACAAGCAGTACCAGCTCACCTTCTTCGACTTCACCGAGACCGACGGCGTCTTCCCTCCGGCCGAAGACAGCGAGACCCGCCCGCTGATGCCCTTCGCCGACATCTTCGTGTTCTTCCGGGACTGCGAAGGCGGCTCCACCTACGACGTCTGCAACAGCACCAGCGCAGAGGCGGGGGCGGTCAGCGAGCGGGGAGTGGAGCTCGACCTGACGGCCGACGGCGACAAGGCCGACAACAACAACATCATCTCCGGCTTCCCCCGGACCGAGTCCGAGAGCCCCGACGACCGCATCTACTCCCCGCTGTGGCGCGTCCAGCGCGTGCTCATCGACCCCGCCCACGACGACGACGTGGTGCTCATCGACAGCACGGTCGACCAGGACGAGAGCATCGCCAAGGCACCCTCGGACGTCTACGAGCTGGTCGAGCTGGGGTGGGTGGGCGAGCCGGAGTCGCTCTCGGAAGAGCTCGCGGGCAACGCCATCCCCGGAAACGACAACACGCTCTTCTTCAACTGCCCCTCCCAGGCCGCCGAGTGAGGCTGCTCCTGGCTGCGCTCGGCCTGGCCGTGCTCTGCTCCTGTCGGCCGACGCCGGATGTGGAGCCGCTGCCCTGCCGCGATCCGGAGCCTGGAGAGGCGGTGGTCGGCTCGGGGAACCTGGGCTCTGGGTTCCAGGAGCTGACTGACGGTGACGATCTGTTGGTGTCGTTTGGCCCCCAGGGCCAGCACATGGTCACCATCAGCCTCCAGGTGTGGGGCATGGAGGAGCCCCTCGCGGGCGGCTTCGGCAGCGATCTGAGCGTCGCGATGCTGGACGACGGCGAGATCTTCGGTGGCACCGTGGTCACGATGGTCCCCTCGGTCGAGGAAGAGGACTACGTCGAGTTCCTGGGCCTGCGCTCGATCATCACCGCGGCCGAGATCGGAGTGATGACAGATCGGCCGATCGAGATCGTCGGCGTTGTGGTCGACGGCTGCGGGCGCGAGCTGGAGTCCTCTGTGGAGCTGGTCCTGGTCGAGTAGCTCAGGGCAGGATCCAGATGTCCGTGTCGTTGCACATGTTGTCGGACACGACGAAGTACCAGGGGCCGTCCCCCAGCTCGCTGTCCTCGATCGCGAGGGTGCTGTAGGTGCCGTCGGGGTAGTTGCCCTTGGTGTCCGGGGCCTCTGGCGGGTTCAGCGCGTAGCCGGTCCCCGTAGCGCTGTCGTAGGCGAGGACCATGCGAGAGAGGTCCTCGTCCGGGTCCCAGACATCGGCCGTGAGCTCCAGGTAGCCGTCGCCGGCGTCCTCGACCGAGACCTCGTCCATGACCGGGTTGTCGTCGATGGTCTCGTCCACCGGCATGCGGACCAGCGTCGCGTCGGTGGGCTGGGTGGGCCAGGAGGGCTCGCCGGTGAGGTCCATCCAGACCCCCCAGGAGATCATCATGCTCGTGAGGATGACCTGCTGGTGGTCCTCGATGGTGATCTCGGCGGGCAGGTACTGGTAGCCGTCGGTGAAGAGGTGGAGGCCCCAGGTCCCGCCGCTGGGCAGATCCACCGTGAAGCGACCGTCATCGTCGATCAGGGCTCCCAGCTGGTAGGCACCGTCGTGGACCGGTCCGAACTCGATCATGACGAGCCCAGGGCCGAGGGGGGCTTCGTACTCGTCGACGATCTGGCCGCTGACCCGGGCAGGGATCTCACCGCTGCCGACGCAGCCAGACAGCAGCAGAGCCAGCATCAGTCCTCCAACAACGGCAGGAGCTGGGCGAGGACCTGCTGCTGTTCTCCCTCTGCGAAGCCCACGTGGTAGCCGGCCAGCTTGCCTTCGCGGTCCAGCAGGAAGGCTGTCGGCATGCCGGGGAGATCCAGCTTCGTCGCCGCGGTGCCCTCCGGGTCGCGCAGGACCAGGAGGTTGGGGGCGTGGTCCTCGGCGAAGGGGGCCACCGGCGCGTTCGCGGTGTCCACGCTCACGGCCAGGATCTGCAGGCCGGCGTCGCCGTACTGTTGCTGCCAGCCGTCGTAGATCGGCAGGGACAGCGCGCAGGGTGCGCACCACGTCGCCCAGAAGTCGACCAGGAGCACCTCGCCCTCGAACTCGGCCAGCGAGCGCGGTCGTCCCTCGAGATCGTGCAGCTCGAGCGTCGGCAGGACCTCGCCCGGCGCCACTTGGGGGGACCCCTCTGTCGTGGCGGGGCCGTGGCTCCCGGCGGTGCAGGCGAGGGCGATCAGGGCTGTCATGCCGGGACCTCCGAGTCCTGATAGTCTGACCTCATGAGCACGTCGAGCGCCACTGTCCTCCGCCTGCTCGCCTTGGGTCTCATCCTCGGCGGGCTCACTGGCTGCGCTGCGGTCAAGCCCTGGGAGCGTGGAGTCCTGAGCCACCCGGCAATGGACATGACCCCCACGATGGACGAGGCCTTCCGTGGCCACGTCATGGATGTCCGAGAGGGCTCGCTCGGAGGGGTCGGCGGCCTTGGGGGCGGCTGCGGCTGCGGCTAGTGCCCCTCGGCAGAAGTCGCGACGCGCCTTCCACCGGCGCCTTCGGCGCGCGCCGCGGCGCGGTGCTGGGGCACTCGTTTCCCTCCAGGGGGGCCCTGCCCCCCGGGCCTACGGCCCTCCCCCCGGCGGCCCGCTGCGCGTGCCGTCGTTCACCCCGACGCAGCCCCGACTGTGTCGGAACTCGCGCCGGAGAGAACGATATGTCCGTGAAGCTGCCCGTGCCGAGCCTTCCTCGCCACGTCCTGACCATCCTGGCGGTGAGAGACCTCGCTCGCAGCGTCGAGTTCTACCGGGCCGGTCTGGGCTGGCCTGCGCGGGTGGAGACTCCTGTCTACGTCGAGCTCGGCCTCCCGGATGGCAGGGGTCTGGGGCTCTAACAGCGAGAGGGCTTCGCGAAGAACACCGGTAGGCCTTCCGCGGAGTCGACGGCGGGGGCAACAACCGCCACGGAGGTCTACCTCCACTGCAGCGACCTCGACGGGGCCATCGCCCGGATCGAGGCGGCGGGGGCGACGCTCCTGGCGGCGCGGTGCGTGAAGCCCTGGGGAGACGAGGCGACCCTCGAGTGGGCGGACCTTCCGCTCAATCCCATGGGTCGGGTCCCGGTGCTGGTGCACGGCGATGTTGTCCTCACCGAGTCCTTCGCCATCTGCACCTGGCTGGCGGATCGCGAGCGCCGCCTGATCCCCGCCCCGGGCAGCCCCGAGCGAGGAGTCCACGACCGCTGGATGTTCTTCTGCGCCACAGAGCTGGACGCGCCCCTGTGGCGGATCCGGAGGAACAAGCTGCTGCTGCCGGAGGAGCAGCGCGTCGAAGAGGACATCCCCAGGGCGATGGCCGACTTCCGGGAGGCCGCTGGGATCCTCCAGGCCGGGCTGGGGGAGTTCGTAGTCGGCGGGGCCTTCACGGTGGCAGACATCGTGATCGCCCACACCCTGTTCTGGTCGACCTGGAACGACCTGCTGGAGGGCTTCCCCAGGCTCCAGGAGTACCTCGAGCGACAGCTGCGTCGGCCGGGGTGCCCGGAGGTGATGAGGCGCTAGATGAGCCCGACCCCCCACCGTGGTCGGACCCACGACCACTGCCCTGTCCGGCCAGGACCACACCATCACGTCCTCGACGTGCATCACCGTCCGCGGCGAACGACCCCACGCTATGAGCGCGGTCTCTGGGCGGGTTTGTTGCACATCGCCGAGGGTTCCTGAGAACCCAGGCAGATACGCAACGTCTTGTTGCACATCGTCGAGGGTTCCTGAGAACCCAGGCAGATACGCAACGTCTTGTTGCACATCGCCGAGGGTTCCTGAGAACCCAGGCAGATACGCAACATCCTGTCGCTCACGGCGAGCCGGAGCGGTCGCAGCACCGAGCCGGTTCCTCGACGCCGCGCCGCTTCGAAGGACGGTACCGATTCACTACCCCCCTTCGAGGCGGATGTCGCCGGAGTCGGTTCGGGTCGTGATCACCTTGTCGGAGGCGGAGTCGTCCGTGAGATCTCCGGCGTCGATGTCCACATCACCCGTCTCGCTTTCGGCGTGGATGCTGTAGGCGCCAGGTGGCACGCGCAGCTCGATGTCGCCCTTGGTCGTGGTGAGCTCGATCCGCTCGGGGTCGCCGGTGAGCTCGAGGTCGATCTCGATCTGGACGCGATCGAAGGGCTCGTTCTCCTCGAAGGTGGAGACCTCGGTCTCGGATCTGAGCGATCGGCAGCCTGTGGTGAGCGTGAGCACGATGAGCATTCGTTCCTCCGGACATGGAGGAGCGACAGGCGCGGTGCTTGTCACGGCCTTTCTTCTCACGGGCGTGCAGTCTCAGCGAGGCGGCGCCTCGGCCCCCTCGCACGCGGGCCTGTCCGGGAGGATCCAGGCGCTGACCACCGGGTCGAGCTGGATCATCTCGAGGTCACAGGTCTCGAGGTTCGCGGAGGCCATCGGGAGCTGGCGGAAGGTCTCGGGTGGCATCGGTATGCCCAGGCCCATGCACTGGCTCACGACGAACCCGTCGAGCACTACCAGACCCACTCCGTCCTCGACCAGGGTCATCAGCTGCGCTTCCAACTCGCCGGGCCAGAGTCTTCGCTGCACGAGGGGCAGCTTCGCGGGGATGTACAGCGGTCGCCCGTGGGTCAGGAGCTGAAGCGCGATGTGATAGCGGGAGCCCTCCGTCAGGGTGTGGCGCGACTTGCGGTTCATGGGGAGGGGCAGGTGCAGGATGCCGGGTCGCTCGGTCTCGGGGAGCCGGTCGGGCCAGTCTCCCGACAGCACCTCGGCGCTCTTCACGAGGGCGATCTCCGGCGTCGCCCAGACCCGCTCCGCCAGGGCCCCGGCGGTCAGCAAGAACACCAGGCCAGCCTGGACCCAGGCGGGTGTGCGGGTCAGCTCCGCTAGCTTCGCGGCGCCCGATCCACCGAGCACGGCGATGGTGATGAAGCCCAGGATGACGAAGCGGTAGGGGTGCATCATGCGGTCCATCACGGGACCGATGGCCGTGAGCACGCCGCCGGGAAGGGGGATCACCTCCAGGGGGCCCAGCCCGACGGTCTGGCCGTCCCAGAGCACGTAGGCGCCACATGCCAGGACGAAGCCGGTGGCGCCGACGAGGAGCAGGCCGCCTCTCCGGGCCTTCTGTACGAAGAGCCCCAGCGCGGCGAGCCCCAGAGCCGCGAGCCCCACGTAGAGGTAGCCCTCGTAGATGAGAGCCTCTCCGCCGGGCGGGCGGTGCGGTGGCCAGAAGAAGCCCCCGAGGTCCAGCGAGCTGGTCGGCTCGTAGAGGGGGCTCTGGTGGAGGAGGTCCTCTACGCTGAAGATGACCTGGGCGGTGGTCTCCACCGTACCCATGCGGGTCGGACGGACCCCCACGAGCAGACGAGGGAGATAGGCCAACGCCGCGACCAGGCCGTAGACGCCGCCAAAGCGCAGCCAGGCCCTTGGCTCGGCGCGGGCTCTTCGGAGGCAGGTCAGGCCGACCACCAGGGTGCTGGTAGCCGCGAAGACCAGGTAGTAGCTGTTGAAGTAGCCGACGGCGGCGATCGCCAGCGCCGGTGCCACCGCAGAGCGCGGCGGCCCGTCCTCGCCCAGGGCGTGGAACAACACCGCCAGGTAGGCGGGCAGGAGCCACATCGCCACGACGTCGTCTTCGCCCCAGTTGAGCGCGAACCAGATCGGCGAGGCCGCCGCGAAGAGCGCCCCCGCGGCGAGTGACGGGACGTGGCGTCGTGTCAGGACGAAGGACAGGGAGTAGGTTGCCAGCCCAGCCGCCGCTACCTTGATGACCTGGACGATGTCGAAGGCCTGAAGCGGCCCGACGAGCGCCACCAGCGGAACAGCGAGGGTCTGGTTCCCGATGTCCGGGATCGCCCCCAGCACGTCGAAGGGCTCCGGCTGGAGGATCAACTGAGTCTGGTACGAGGGAGGCCAGGTGGTGAGGGCCTCGTGCACCGCGGCGTGGAACCAGGCGGCCTCGAAGGCGTGGTGCTTGAGGTCACCGACGATGACGTCGGGACCTCCGAGCAGCCCTCCGCTGACGGTCACGATGCCGATCACGACGTAGACCGCGACCGCGAGCAGGTGGATGGCGCGACTGCGGCTCACTCGAGACACTCCGCGACGGCGCGAGCCCGCCATCGGCGTCGGCCATCAGCAGGCCACCTGCGAGGGGGGGCGGAGTCTGCTGCGGCGAGCACCACGAGGGCTGGCCCCGTGCGTTCAGCGAGCAGGGTGCAGGCGGCATGGAGGGTGAAGACGGGCTTGTGCTCGGGATTGGCCAGGGCGGTGAGAGCGCGTCCCATGGTGTAGCGCAGCAGCCAGGCCTGGGGGCTGCCGGGCTTGCCGTCACAGGCTTGGCGCATCAGCCGGAAGCCGGGACTGCGGCGGAGTGTGCGGCTGCGCTCCAGGCCCTCGATTTCGGCGCAAAGTGTCTGTGCTCCAGCGGGCTCGAGACCCTCGGCAGTGAGTGCGGCCAGGGCCTGAAGCCAGGCGATGTTGCTGCTGGACATGGGTCACCTCCGAGGCTTCCATCCTATGGGGGTGATTGGTCAGTCTCTGACCAGTCGTTCGGGTGGCGTCGGAGGGACTCTGGTCACACCTTCCGTTTGAACCTCCGTCGCTGCTCGGCCAGCACCGTCACCAACGTCTCCGCACGCTCCGGCTCGGGCCCCGCGTAGCCCTCGAGCCAGGCCAGCAGCCGATCCGCCGAACCCAGGAGGCTCGGGATGAGCATGTAGGTCATGGGAGGCCAGATCCTCCGTTGGAGCGCCGGTAGCAGCACCTCGAGGCGCTTCTCGGCCTCATCCAGGTCGGCGGGTGGGAATCCCGGTCGCGTCTTCCACGTGTCGCCGCTCATGCGATCCGCTCGGCCGGGCGATACCACTCGTGGTCTACGGGGGCGGGGCGCAGCGGTGTGACCATGAAGCCCAGCCCCTTCAGGGATTCGGTCAGGATCTCCTGCACTCGGGCACCGCCCTCGTCGTCGGTGAAGCGGAGGCGGATCTCGGTGCAGCGCCCGGCGCGGCCCTCTGGGCCCCGCCACAGCAGTGACCAGCCCCGCTTCCGCCGGCGTTCCCGGAACAGGAGCTTCCACAAGGCCTTCTCGATCCCCTGCTCGCCGTTGTGTGGGGTGAGATCCTCGCGGGTCACCGGGCCGAAGGCCTTCAAGCCGAGGATCGGCTTCCGGCCTTTTTCCTCCCAGCGGAGGTCGTAGGGGAAGGGCTCGAAGGGGTCTCGGTACACGCCTTCCTCGTCGTAGGGGTCTTCGTATCGTTGGTCGTTCAGGCACATGGGTCCTCCTCGCCGCAGGCGCGGCGTCGTGGTCGTGCGGGGTTTCTCTCCCTGCAACCCATTGGTAAAACGGGTTTTCGCCTGACTACCAAACTT
>MPMF02296703.1_pt1 | contig 25034 bp, 28 predicted proteins | sample 1617271 | NCBI WGS metagenome assembly MPMF02 (sample SAMN05944812, study PRJNA350692) | marine metagenome | biome: marine; feature: ODZ; material: water; isolation source: 120 m water sample prefiltered with 30 um filter, filtered on to 0.2 um... | place: Pacific Ocean | collected 2012-04-09... | reverse complement strand
TTTTTATCGTTTTAGGACCAAGAATTGGAAAATTCTCATCTAGCGGTGAACCAAGAAATATAGGACCAAGAAATCCTTGGCTAGTTACAATTGGATTGTTTCTAATTTATACTGGTTTCTGGGGATTTTATGCTGCTTGTAATATACCAATATTCGATCTTGGGCCAGAGTATGGTATGGAAGGCGTAACATACTGGACAGCAACAAACATATACGTAACCCCTACTACACTTGGTGGTATTACAATGAACTTCTTGATGTCATTATCAGGAGGATTATTGGCTGGATATGTGATCTCAAAAGGAGATCCATTCTGGACATACTCAAGTGGACTAGCAGGTATCATCTGCGCTTCGGCAGGTAATGATTTATATCATCCAATACAAGCATTGGTCATAGCTATGATCGGTGTTGTGGTTGCATATAAAATGCATTATTGGGTTGAGCGTAAATTTAAAATCGATGATGCTGTTGGCGCGGTAGCGGTACATGGTTATGCAGGAGTCGCTGGACTTATAATATGCGGTTTCGTACTTAATGGATATCCTTCATCTGGATACGGTGTTGGAACTATGTGGGATGGATCAAATTATGCAGCTATTAATCCTTTAGGGATGTTTATAGGTGCAATTATAATGTTCGTGGTTCTTGGATTAATACCAGGCTGGGTCATAGCTAAAATACTTCATGGAATGGGTAAATTAAGAATCCCTCGTGATGTAGAAATAGCTGGTCTAGATTACAACTTGATGGAAGCTTCTAGACAAGATGAAAAAGCAGTTTCCTCAGCAACAAGGTAAAGGAGGATAAATATGGCGACAGTAACTGATTGGATAAAACACTTGACGACTGATACTAGTGGTGCAGATGTTGGCACACAAGTGCAGGGTGCCGTTTATCCTGGCGTTGGAACTGAGGGCGTGTTAGTGATAATTTTACTAGTAATTTGGATAGGATGGCATGTTATTGCAGGTACATCTGAACAAGAAGAACAAGACAAATTAGCTAGAAAAAGACACGGTGCTAACGATCATAAAAGCAATATTACCGAATGGTAATTAAATTCTAATTTAAGGGGCGCATTAATTTGCGCCCTTTAGAAATAAAAATTCAAAATATGTCTGACAAGAATTCTGAGGAAAGTAAGAATAAAATACCAGAAAAAATGGCGCGTTTAGCATGGCCAAAATCTAAATATGGCGCTGTACTGGCAGTTATAGTAATAATTGTTATAAATTTAATTTATTATAAAGACACAATTTTTTCTTTTTTAAAATAAAAATATGTTAAATTAGAATATGTCAAAAAACTTATTCAAAATAGCTAAACAAAAAAAAATTAAATATTTTCTAATTAGTTTTGTAGATTTATTTGGAGTATTAAGATCGAAATTAGTTCCTACGCAAGCAATATCAGAAATGCAAAAAAATGGAGCTGGTTTTGCTGGTTTTGCAACTTGGCTAGATATGACTCCTGCCGATACAGATATGTTTGCTATTCCAGATCCAGACAGTTTGATTCAAATACCATGGAATAAAGAAGTTGGTTGGTTGGTTTCAGATTTGTGGATGGGTGGTAAGCCAGTTAAAGCTTCTCCAAGAATAATACTTAAAGATCAAATAAAACAACTTGCTAAAAAAAATTTAAAAATGAAAACTGGAGTAGAGTGTGAATACTTCTTAATTTCTCAAGATGGCTCAAGTATTGCAGATACAAGAGATATTCAATCAAAACCCTGTTACGACCAATCTGCTCTGATGAGAAGATATGATTTAATTAAAGAAATATGTGACAGCATGATTGAAATGGAATGGAGTCCTTATCAAAATGATCACGAAGATGCTAATGGCCAATTTGAAATGAACTGGAACTATAATGATTGTTTAGTTACTGCTGATAGACATGTGTTTTTTAAATACATGGTTAAATCTTTAGCTGAAAAACATGGTTTGAGAGCAACATTTATGCCAAAACCTTTTGAAAAACTAACTGGTAATGGCTGTCATGCACATGTGTCATTATGGAATGAAAAAAATAACAAGTTTTTGGATCATAGTGATCGTTATGGATTGAGCAAGCTCGCTTATAATTTTTTAGGAGGAATAATGAATCTTGCGCGACCATTGTCTGCTTTTTTTAACCCAACAATCAATAGTTACAGAAGAATAAATGCACCTCCAACAAAGTCCGGTGCTTCTTGGTCACCAAGTAGTATTTCTTATTCAGGAAATAACAGAACTCACATGATAAGAATTCCTGATCCTGGAAGGTTCGAGCTTAGATTGATGGATGGTTCAACAAACCCTTATTTACTACAAGCAGGAATTATTGCTGCTGGTTTACATGGTATAAATAACAAATCAAATCCTGGTGAGCCCTTAGCTTGTAACATGTATACAGATTACAAAAATTATCAAAACTTAAAAAAACTTCCTGATGAAATTGAGGATGCAATAGAAATATTGGAAGAAAGTAAAGAACTTAAAGAATCTTTTGGTGAAGATGTAATTAACAGTTATGTTAAATTAAAAAATCAAGAAATCAATGATTTCAATAGAGATGAAAGATTTGATAAGAAATCATCTGTCACTGACTGGGAAAAAAATAACACCTTAGATTGCTAACAAATGCCTGTTAAATCTGAGGTCTCAAGCTGGAAATATTCATATTTCTTAAAAAATGAGAAAAATAACTTCAGTAAAAATGAAATTTTAACTATACTTCCAAAACAAGATATAGATGAAGCGTATAAAATAATATCCAGATGGAATAATTACTCTCCTACTCCACTAATATCTTTAAACAAGCTTTCTGAAAAATTAAAACTCAATAAAATTTTTTATAAAGACGAATCTAAAAGATTTCATCTAAAATCATTTAAAGCCCTTGGAGGAGCTTATGCTGTTGAAAAAGTAGCTAAAGAAAATAAAGAAATAGTTATTTCCACTGCTACAGCTGGTAATCATGGAAGATCTGTTGCTTGGGGCTCAAAAAAACTAGGACTTAAATGTAAAATTTTTATTAGTGAATATGTAAGTGAGTTTAGAGCGGAAGTAATGAGAAGTTTTGGTGCAGATGTTATAAGGATAAAAGGAAATTATGACAACTCTTTAAAAGAGTGTATTAAACAATCAAGACAAAATAATTGGCAAATCGTTCAAGATGTTGCGTGGGAAAATTATAAATTAGTACCTAAGTTAACAATGTCAGGATACTCTGTAATGATGAAAGAAATTTCAGAACAAATAAATAATCAAAAAATTTCACATGTAATACTACAAGCAGGTGTTGGTGGAATGGCTGCTGGAGCTGTGGCTGGTATTGCTAGATATTTAAATCATATTCCTAAAATTATCATAGTAGAACCTGAAAGTGCCGCATGTGTTTTGGAAAGTATAAAAGCTGGAAAAATAAAAAAAATTACTATTGAAAAAGAAAGTTTAATGGGTGGAATGTCTTGTGATGAAGTATCTTTGCTCCCATGGAAAATATTAAAAAATTCTATAAACTATTGTGTAAGCGTTTCTGATGATTATATTTCCAAAACTGTTAAATCTCTTGCAAATTCTGAATTTAGTGATGAAAAAATTATTGGTGGAGAATGCTCTACTCCAGGAATTATTAGTTTAGTTAGTTTATGTAATGATATTAAAGTTAAAAAAAAAATAAATTTAAATGAAAAATCGAACGTTCTTTTATTTGGTTGTGAAGGTGATGCGGATGAAGAATTGTATCAAAAGTTATTAAATTCATAATTAATATTATGAAAAATTCTACGATTTTACCCCAAAATGGACTAAAAACTGTTCATTTTCAGTAATTTTATTATCTTTAAACCTAAATCTAGTATGATAAATAATGCTAAGCACTACTGATTGTGATTCGGTAGTTATTAATAACTAAAATAAGGGAGGCTTAATATGAAGATATTATCAGGTCTAACCAGCACGATTAACAGCTTAACAAGTGTTGTCATAGCATTGTTAGGACTAGGTATCGTTGTTGCTCTACTAGGTGGAAATGTTCCATTCGTTGGTGGAGTAGCTGACAACATAGTATCGTTAGTGCAAGGTTTAGGTGATGCCGGAATAGTTGGCTTAGTTGCTGCTATTATCATTCTAAATTTATATAAGTAGGGAAAGTTTTGCTTAGTAAATACCCTCTTCTTGCAAAAGAGTAAAAAAAGGATCCCTAATCCTTTTTAATTTAGGGTTAGGGATCGATGAAAGGAATAATTATGAATGCCTGGATTTCAAGGATTACAAGTTACTTAAATAAATTTCTAGAAGTTGGTGTATTGCTCTTAGGAGTTTCGGTTATAGCTGAAATACTGTTTGGCCCAAATGTACCTTTTTTTGGTTCTCAAGTAACAAATAATATAATTTCGTTACTTGATAGTCTTGGAAACCAAGGTACTGCTGCTTTAATAGTCGTCTTTGCTGTATTATACGTTTACAGAAAATTTTTGAAGTAATTATTGTCCTATAAAATGGTGGGAAATTTTTCTAGTTTGATTTTTCAATCTATGTTCGAATAAATATAATCCTTGCCAAGTTCCTAAGATGATTTTGCTGTCTTTTACGCTTAACGTTAAATGACTATTGGTCAATACAGATTTGATGTGTGCGGGCATATCGTCTTCGCCTTCTGTAACGTGTTTGTAAAGTTCATTATTCATTGGAACTAATTTCTTAAAAAAATTATTTAAATCATATAAAACATCGGCATCAGCATTTTCTTGTATTGTAAGAGATGCACTTGTATGTAAAATATTTATATTTAAAATTCCGTTTAATAATTTATTTTTGTCCACAAAACTCTTAGTTTGTTTCGTAAAATCATATAATCCAGACCCTTTGGTATTAATAACTATTTCATGAAAAATTTGTTTCATAATTAATTTTTTGATTTAAAATTTATTCCATATTCTGATCTGGGTCCTTTTCTTAATCCAAAAGGACCTGTAATAAACAAAGTTAAAGGTTTGGTATTTGGTTCCAGATCTACTCTATGAAGATTGTTTGCAGATCTAAAACCAATATATCCTGGTGCTCTCCAATACTTGCCTTCTTTTAAGGTCTCCCAATATCCTCCGCGTAAAATTAAAGTTATGTACGGACATAAATGAGAGTGCACTCCTTCACCATGATCATTATCTAGCATTTCATGAATTAAAATATTAAAGGGAAACCATCGAGGTCTATGTCTAAATAGTAGGTAGTAACGATTAATCCATAGCTTAGCATTTTTATAATCCGGGTGAGATGGTCCACGATCAAGGACAAGTTTTTTTCTATCCAATCTTTCAAGAAGTTTAAGCAGCATACTTAATCTAATTTAATAATTGCACTATCTTTAATTATAAATAATTTTTTATCTAAAACAAATGGTCTGGATATATTTTTATTATCAATTTTTATCATTAAAACTGGTTTTCCCGTTGAAATATCAATTACTATTAGACGACCGTTGTTTGTAGTAAGATAAATATTCTTAGACCCAACAACAAATCCAATAGGTCTTATTTTTGATCTTTTTTTTTCTTTTATTCTATCAAAAACGTTTGTGATTCTTATTATATTTCCAGTATCAAACTCAATAATAACTAAAAAGCCTTCTTCGGTAACTGTATAAATGAGGTTATCAATTACAGTGGGTTTAACGACTGAATTAATTTTTTGCATCCAAATCAACGTTCCAGTTCCAGCATCTAAAGAATAAAATTCGTTTATATTGTTTGAAAATAATATTGATTTGTTTGCCATTACCAAATCTGATGTTTTTAATTGAAATGAACTTTCATATATAGAGCTATCTTGTGTAGGAGTTTGCCAAATTAGCTTACCTTTATTAATATCAACCGCACTAATATCGCCTAAAGAGTTGCTAAAAAAAACTTTTCCTTCTGATATTACTAATGATAATTTTTTTTGCGATTTAACAAACGAATTATCTGTTTTAATTTTCCAGAGTTCTTCACCGCTTTTAATTGAGTAACATCTTAAAATATTTTGGAAATCAGTAACAAAAAAATTGTCTTTATAAATTTTAATTTGCGAGTTAAATGGGGCTATATTTCTTTTCATCCATAGCAAATTGCCGCTTTCAATTTCCACAAGGTAATATTTTGCCAAACTATCCGTAACAATTAAGTAATTGTCATGGTTAATCATGTTAAGTATAGGTTTTAATTTTTTTTCTCTTTTATTGTAGAAATTTTTTTTCCAAACCAGTTTGGAAAATTTATCAAATTTTAATATGGATCCTTTATTATCAAAAAAAATCAAATTACTTTGATCAAATACTATTTCTGGCTCAAATTTATCAAAATTATCAATTTTTGAAAACTTATATTTTGATATAGTTTTTAAATTACCATTGTAGTTAATGCGTTCATTATTATTGCTTAAATTATTTAAAAAATTTTTTTTTGAAAATTCAGATTTTATTTGTATTCTTACGTTTGGATTTAATTCATTATCAAAATTTTTTTCCTCTTTAAATAACTCTACAATAACTAACTCGTTATCATTCTCAACTTTATCTATTTTTGTCCACAAGCCAGATTTTTGATCTAGCGAACAACTTGTTATTAAAAAAAAAAATAAAAATAGTCTTAAAACTTTATTCACCTAAATCTCGTTCAATTCTTTTTTGAGCTTCTAATTTAATTTTTGAATTGCTATTTTCTGTCATCAAAATTTTTTCAAAAAATTCTTTTGATTTTTTTTTTTCGTTTTTTGATAAAAAATACTCTCCTAGTAAATATAATGCATGAGATTTCCATATGCTATCAGAATTTATTACAGGGTTTAATATTTTTAATAAATTATTCTCAGTTTCAAAATCTGAATTGTATAATGCTTTTTTATAAATAATTAAATTTATTATTTCTTTTTCAAGTGAAGTATCGTTAATTAAAATATCAAAAAGATTATTTATTTTATCTTGTGATCTAATAATATTGTTATCCAATAAAAAATATAGAGCTAATAGGGAATATGTTTTATCTTTCGCTTGTATGATTTCTACCATTTCGTTTTCTATATTTGTTTTATTCCCTGAAAAAAAATTTATCTTAGAACTATTGTATTGATCTGCAATTTTTATCTTATTTCTTTTTTTTATCTCACCATATGTAAAATAACCAAAAACCAATAAAATCAATATTGATAAAACTATAATTATTCTTTTTTTATTATTGACGAAAAAATTTTTTATTTTTTCGTTTCTTGTATTAGTGTTTATTGCCGATATATCTTCGTCCATGCTAAATCATATTTCTTAAAACATACGGCAGAATTCCGTCATTTTTATAATATTCAAGCTCATTTTGAGTATCTATTCTACACAATGTTTTGATTTTTTTAATTGTCGCATCTTCATATTTTATTTCAATTTCTAGTTCTGATCCTGGATTAAATCCTTTATCTATATTTATTATATTTATTATCTCAGAACCAATTAGCTTTAAATTTGATCTATTCATATCATTTATAAATTGTAACGGAAGAATGCCCATTCCAATTAAATTAGATCTATGTATTCTTTCAAAACTTTCCGCAATTACAACTTTTATGCCTAAAAGTTTTGTGCCTTTTGCCGCCCAATCTCTTGAAGATCCTGTACCATACTCTTTTCCTGCAATAACAACAAGATCAGTACCTCTTTTTTTATATTCTAGAACAGCATCAAAAACTGACATTATTTTTCCTTCAGGATAAAGCTTTGTAAATCCTCCTTCTGTAGCAGAAACCATTTCATTTTTGATTCTAATGTTGCCAAAAGTTCCTCTCATCATTACTTCATGATTTCCTCTCCTTGATCCATATGAATTATAATCTTTTGGCAAGATTTGATGTTTCATGAAATATTCGCCGGTAGGGCTTTCTTTTTGAATAGAGCCTGCTGGAGAAATATGATCTGTTGTAATCATATCGCCCAAAATCAATAATGGTCTTGCATTTGAAATATCTTTAAATCCTTCCGGCTTATCAGTTAAGTTTTCAAAAAAAGGTGGTTTTTTTACATAGGTTGAACTTTCGTCCCATTTATAAATACTGCTTTTATCTGTTTTAATTTTTTGCCATTGTTCTGGTCCAGTTAAAACATTAGAATATCTTTTAACAAACATTTCTGCATTTAAAGAACTTTTTAAAATATCTTCAATTTCTTTATTTGATGGCCAAATATCTTTTAAATAAATATTTTTACCTTTTTTATCTTTGCCTAAAGAATCTTTATATAAATCAAAATTCATCGATCCTGCTAAGGCATAAGCTACAACCAAAGGAGGCGATGCTAAATAGTTTGCTTTAATTAAAGAAGATATACGACCTTCAAAATTTCTATTACCTGATAAAATTGAAACACTATATATATTATCTTTTTTTATAGCTTCGAGTATTTTTTCTGGCAAAGGTCCGGAATTTCCAATACACGTAGTACATCCATAGCCAACAAGATTAAAGCCCAATTTATCCAAAAAAATATTTAAGCCTGCTTTAGCAAGATAATCCGTTACTACTTGCGAGCCTGGAGCTAAAGAAGTTTTTACCCAAGGTTTTGTTTTAAGTCCTAACTCAACAGCTTTTTTAGCTAATAGTCCAGCTCCAATTAAAACGTTTGGATTTGATGTATTTGTGCAAGATGTTATGGCTGCAATTAATATTGACCCATCCATAATTTCATATTCCGATCCTTCTATCTTAGAAATGATTGGTGATTTTCTTTTAGTAACACTTTCAAATACCTTTTTAAAATTTGAAGATGCCTCTGTAAGAAGAATCTTATCTTGAGGTTTTTTAGGACCAGAAATAGTTGGTACTACTTTAGACATATCTAAGGAAAGTGTGTCTGTAAATTCTATTTCATTACTTAACCACAAGCCTTGTTCTTTTGAATAATCTTCAACTATTTTAATTGTTTGCTCATCTCTTCCTGAAAACTTTAAATATTTTAAAGTTTCATCATCAATCGGAAAAAAGCCACAAGTAGCACCATATTCGGGCGCCATATTTGCAATAGTAGCTCTATCAGCAAGAGTTAAATTTTTAATACCATCTCCATAGAATTCAACAAACTTTCCCACAACTTTTTTATCTCTTAGTATTTTAACAACTGTTAAAACTAAATCTGTTGCAGTGGTTCCTTCGGGCAATTCATTTTTCATTTCAAAACCAATAACTTCGGGTATAAGCATAGAAATAGGTTGTCCCAACATACCGGCTTCTGCTTCAATTCCGCCAACGCCCCACCCCAAGACCGATAAACCATTTACCATAGTTGTATGACTATCGGTTCCTACTAAAGTGTCTGGAAATATATATTTTTCATTATTATATTCAGCTGTCCAAACTACCTTTGATAAATATTCTAAATTAACTTGATGACAAATTCCTGTTCCGGGAGGAATAATTCTAAAATTATCAAATGCTTGTTGTCCCCATTTTAGAAATGAATATCTCTCACCATTTCTTTGGAATTCTATTTCAACATTTTTTTCTAATGAATCTTTATTTGCAAAATTATCTACCTGAACTGAGTGGTCTATCACTAAATCAACGGTTGAAAGAGGATTAATTATATTTGGATCTTTATTTTTTTCTTTAACTGTTTCTCTCATTGCAGCAAGATCAGCTACAGCAGGAATGCCCGTATAATCTTGCAGCAAAACTCTTGCTGGACGATAAGCTATTTCTGTGGATGATTTTTTATTTTGTAGCCAATTTTTTATTTCTTCAATTTGATTTTTTGTAACTGTTCTCTCGTCTTCATGCCTTAGCAAATTTTCTAAAATTACTTTTAGCGATTTAGGTAACTTTGAAATCCCTTTCAAACCATTTTTTTCAGCCTCAGGGAGAGAGAAATATTTATAATTTTTGCCATTAATGCTAATAGATTTTAATGATTGGTAAGAATTTTTTTTTCCTATTTTCATAATTTATAAATAAAATGTAGCTATACAACTTACAAGAAGGAATGACATAACATAATTGAATAATTTAATAAATTTTTCATTCGTAGCAAATTTTCTTAAAAACTTTCCTAATAAAGTCCAAAACATGATACTAAAACATGCAAAAAAAAAAGCTACCCCAATTACCCAAGTAGAATAATTTATAAAATTTTCTCCTTTCTCCACGTAAGTTGATACCATTATAATTGAAACAATTACTGCTTTTGGATTTAAAAATTGAAAAAAAAAAGTTTCAATAAATTTTACAGGATTCTTTGAAGTTTCATCTGATTTAGTTTTTGAAAAAGCAATTTTATAAGCCAAGTAAATCAAAAAAATTGATCCAGTATATTTTAACGTTTCTTGTAATATTGAAAATTTTTTAAAAATATTTATTAAACCAAAGTTCATAATAATTACCAAAGTTGTAAACCCAAATATAACTCCACACATATGTGGTACGGTTTTTGCTAATCCAAAATTAAATCCAGAGTAAGACGCCATTATATTATTCGGTCCTGGTGAACAACTTGTCACAAGCATAAATAGACTTAGTGATAATATTTCTGGGTGCATATTTTATTTAAGCAATTTTTAAACCATTTTTTGTCGGTTGCGATGGATTAACTAAAACCACTTTTCCATCTTCTTCTATAGCTCCAAGAACAAGAAATTCTGATTTTACTCCTGCAATATTTTTTTCAGGAAAATTGCAAATTCCGATAACCTGTTTTCCTTTTAAACTTTCCTCGTTATAATAATGAGTAATTTGGGCAGAAGATTGTTTGATTCCAATTTCATTTCCAAAGTCAACCTCTATAATTAAAGAAGGTTTTCTAGCTTTAACATTTTTTTTTACTGATAATATAGTGCCTATTCTAATATCAACTTTGTCAAAAATATCATAGGTTATTTGTTCTTTCATGTGTTTACTATATAGTAGTTTTTTTTTATGAGTACAGAAAATAATTTAGACCCAATTTTTAAAAATTCTATAAAAATTTTAACTGATCTTGTTTCTTTTAAAACTATTTCTGGAGAAGATAATAATTCACTAATTAATTATTGTGATGAGATATTAAAAAAAATTGGGGCAACTTCTTTTAAAACTTATGATGAAGAAAAAAAAAGAGTCAATCTTTTCGCAACCTTAAAATCAAAGAAAAATAATAACAAAAAACCAATAATTTTTTCTGGACATACAGATGTTGTTCCTGTCTCAAAAGACTGGAGCGCAGACCCTTTTGTTGCAACAATCAAAAACGACAAAATTTTTGGAAGAGGAACTTGTGATATGAAAGGAATTATTGCTTGTGCTTTAGCGTACGCTCCGATATTTGCAAAAACAAATTTAAATAGGAATATACATTTTTCTTTTACCTTTGATGAAGAAACCGCATGTCAAGGTGCTCCAATATTAATTAATGAATTAAAAAAAAAGGCATTAATACGGGAATTTGTATTGTTGGTGAACCAACTAATATGAAAATTGTTGATGCTCACAAAGGTTATTATGAATATGACACCCATTTTAAAGGATTGGCAGGACATAGTTCTGAACCAAGCAAAGGCGTAAATGCTATTGAATACGCAATAAGATATATAAATAAACTTATAGAATTAAGAGAAATATTAAAATCTAGAACTCCTAAAAATTCTGTTTTTAATCCACCTTATACCACTCTACAAATAGGAGTTATGTCTGGTGGTACAGCAAGAAATGTTATTGCTGACAAATGTAATGTTGAATGGGATTTAAGACCTGTTGTTAAGGAAGATGCGGTATTTGTTAATTCAGAAATAGACAAATTTGCAAAAGAAACACTTTTGCCCGAAATGATTAAAACATATCCAAAAGCATCTATCAAAAAAGAAATTATTGGTGAAGTAATTGGTTTTGATAAAATAAAAAATTCTGAAGCCTGTGAATTTATATCTAATCTTACTGGAGATAACTCAAAAGAAGTTGTGTCTTTTGGAACTGAAGCTGGTTTATTTCAAGAAATTGGTATCAGCACTGTAGTGTGTGGACCTGGTTCAATTGAACAGGCTCACAAAGTTGATGAATTTATTACATTAGATCAAATTAAAAAATGTCTAATATTATTAAATGATATAAAGAAAAATTCTAATAGTAATTAATTAATTTTTTGAACCATTTGTTCAGGAAGCCACAAAGCAATATCTGGAAATATTATTATAAAAATAACTGCTAATATCATTAAAAGAAAAAGAGGAAATGCACTTTTTGCAATATAACCCATATCTTTACCTGCCATACCTTGAAGAACAAACAAATTAAAACCTACTGGTGGAGTAATTTGTGCCATTTCAACTACAACAACTAAAAATATGCCAAACCAAATCATATCAAAACCAGCTTGTCTTATCATTGGTTCAATAATAGCCATCGTCAAAACAACAGCAGAAATTCCATCTAAAAACATCCCCAAAATAATATAAAAAATAGTTAAAACAAAAATTAATACATATGGTGACAAGCTCATCTCTTGTATCCAAATCGCTAAATTTCTTGGCAAACCAGTAAAGCCCATGGCTAATGATAAGAAAGACGAGCCCGCCAATATAAAAGCAATCATACAAGATGTTTTTGTAGCACCTAATAAAGATGTCTTAAAAGTTTCTTTGGTAAGAGTTTTTTGAAAAAAAGACAAAATTAAAGCTCCAACCACTCCTAAAGAAGCTGCTTCGGTAGCAGTTGCAACGCCAGCATAAATTGACCCTATAACTGCTACAATTAACATTATAACTGGCAGTAATTGTACAGAACCTTTTATTTTTTCATTAAATGAAAAGCTTTCATTAGAAGTTGGCATTTCTTTTTTATTTATAATTGACCAAGTAATTACATAAATCATAAAAATAGCAGCAATCATGATGCCTGGAATTATTCCTGCTATAAATAATTTAGCTATAGATTCTTGAACTGTAACACCGTAAATAATTAAAATAATTGATGGCGGTATCAATAAACCTAAAGTTCCAGATCCTGCTAAGCTACCTAACAGTAATTTTTCAGGATAATTTCTTTTTCTAAGTTCCGGAATTGACATTTTCCCTACAGTAGCAACTGTAGCTGCAGAAGAGCCAGAAATAGCTGCAAATAATGCACAACCAATAACATTTACATGTATTAAACCTCCAGGCAATCGAGACATCCAAGGCGCCAGTCCAGTAAATAAATTTTCAGATAATTTTGTTCTAAATAATATTTCGCCCATCCATACAAATAATGGTAAGGCTGTTAAAGTCCAAGAAGAGCTTGTGCCCCACATTGTGGTTGCCATTGCATCCCCAACAGGTCTTGAAGTAAATATTAACATTCCAATTGAAGAAACTCCAATCATGCTAATTGCAACCCAAACTCCTGATCCAAGAAAAAATAATAGAATTGATATAAAAAAAATTGTTAAAAATAATTCTGGCATGTCTTAAGTTTCACTTTTTTTTAATGTAGATAAAATTAGATTATGGAATACGCAGATAAAAAATATTGTTGAACCAATTGCTACGGACAATTGAGGTATCCATATTAACATTTCATCTGCTCCTTCACTTCTTTCTCCAAATTTAATTGAAATAATTAACATTTTTACAAAATAATAAGATAGATAACCGGAAAAAAATGTTGCCACAAACAAACACCAAAGCTCTAACGCTCTCTTGATATTTTTTTTTGATTTTTCTAAAAATAAAGTAATTCTGATATGACCTTTTTCTCCAAAAGTATATGCAAGTGCTAAAAATGAAGATGCTGCCATACTATAACCTGAATATTCTGCTAATCCTCTAATATAAAAACCAAATATTCTTGAAGCAATTCCTGTTAAAATAAAAGTTGCAACTAAAATTAAAAAAAAGGCAGCAAAGTACCCCGATAATCTATAAAGGATTCTTAAATAATTATCTATTTTACAAAGCATACAAAAAAAAAGGCCGCTTAGTTATGCGGCCTTTTTTTAATTTTATAAATTTTATTTAAAAGCAGCAAGAACAGCAGCTCCACGAGCTCCAGCTTTATCGGCCCATTCTTTTGCCATTGTAGCTCCTACTTCTTCAAAATGTTTTTTTAATGCAGCATTAACTTTTCCAACTTTCATGCCAGCATCAGCAAGAGCTTTTTTATCATCTTTATTACCTCTTTTTGATAAATCCCAGCCTTTTTGTTCCGCTTTAGCAGCTTCTGACATTATTAGTTTTTGTGTATCAGCATCTAATTTATTCCAAGCATCTTTATTTACAATCACCATATTTTTAGGAAACCAAGCAGCAATATCATAAAAATATCCTACACCATTTTCCCAAATCTTTTTGTTTTTTCCTGTTGTAGGCGATGTGATCATACTTTCAACAGCGCCTGTAGAAAAAGCTTGGCTAATTTCAGCTGCTTCTATTTTTGTTGGTGCCATTCCAGTAAGCTCTGCTATTCTTATAGTTGCAGAGTTGTAAGCTCTAAATTTTAAACCTTTTAGATCTGCAACGCTGTTAATTTCTTTTTTACTATACAAGCCTTGAGCGGGCCATGGCACTGCATATAAAAATACAAGTCCTTTAGCATCAAGTCCTTTTACTATTTCTGGTTTTGAAGCGTTATAAAGTCTCATAGCCGCTCCGTAGTTTGTTGCCAAAAAAGGTTGTGAGTCAACTTCTAATAATGGATCTTCTTTTCCTAGGGCAGACATAAATCTTTCTCCAATTTGAGTCTGACCAGTCCTTACCGCTCTAAAGATTTCTCCTCCTTTAAAAAGCGAACCACCAGGGTGGGTAAAGATTGTTAGCTTCCCATTACTTTTTAATGTAACATTTTTTGCAAATTCAGTAGCATTTGCTGAATGAAAATTTCCAGCTCCATAAGCAAGAGCCATATCCCATTTTTCTACTGATAATGCTAAATTTGTGTTTAATAGCAAAGCAAAGAATATCACTAAAATTTTATTTATTAATTTCATTATTCCTCCATTTATAATTGTTCTATTTCATTATGAAGATTAATTAATTGCAATAGAAAAGTTTTTATTTCACTACTTTCAATTGAATTATTATAATAATTTAATACAATAACATTAAATTGATAGAACAATTAATTATATTCGCTCAAATTATCTTCATTGATATAATTATGGCTGCAGACAATGCAATAATTATTGGCCTTATTGCTGCAAATTTTGCTCCAAAAAACAGAAAACAAATAATCATGTATGGCGTGTTGGCTGCATTTATTTTTCGAATTATATTTGCTCTTTCGGCTACCTACTTATTTGAATTTGCAATTATTAAAATAGTTGGAGGAACTCTATTAATTTGGATTGTACATGATCTTCAACAAGATTTATTTGGTAAAAAAAAGAAAATAAAATCTCCAACTAAAGCATCGAAAGAACCTTCTTTTGTAGAAGGCATGTATAAAGTAATTTTTGCAGATATAACTTTAAGTTTTGATAATGTTATTGGTGTTGTAGGTGCTGCTAAAAATAATTTTGGTTTAATGATATTTGGTTTATTTTTATCTGTTATTTTAATTGGAACTATTGCAACATACTTTGCAGAATACATACAAAAAAATAAATGGATAGGTTATGTTGGCCTTGTTGTTATCCTTGTAGTAGCTATACAGTTAATTATTGGTGGTTTGGTAGATTTAGAAATCCTAAATATTAACGAAAAATATATAAAATATTTTTAGCAAGTTATTTTATAATAAGTTATTACTCTAATTCAATAGTGCTAGGGGGTTTAGATGTTATGTCATAAACAACTCTATTAATTCCTTTAATATTATTAACTATTTTATTTGATATAGATTGCATAAATTCTTTTTTAAAATTAAAAAAATCTGCAGTCATTCCATCTTCTGAAGTAATGGCTCTCAACAAACATATATAATCATAAGTTCTATTATCTCCCATCACGCCCACAGTTTTTACTGGCAAAAGTGCTCCGTAAGCCTGCCAAATTTTATCATACAATTTATGCTCTTTAAGACCTTGAATAAAAACATCATCTGCTTCCTTTAAAATATTAATTTTACTTTCTGAAACTATGCCTGGTATTCTTATTGCTAAGCCTGGTCCTGGAAATGGATGTCTCGAAATAATATCTTTTGTCAATTTTAATTCTAGTCCAAGTTTTCTAACTTCATCTTTAAATAAATACTTTAATGGCTCCACTAATTTAAGTTTCATTTTTTTAGGCAATCCGCCAACATTATGATGAGATTTAATTTTTGATGTTTGGCTTCCAGTTACTGATTTGCTTTCAATTAAATCAGGATACAAAGTTCCTTGGGCTAAAAACTTAACGTTTCTTATTTTTTTTGCATGTTTTTCAAAAATTTTAATAAATAAATTTCCTATTATTTTTCTCTTTTTTTCAGGGTCCGATACGTTTCTTAATTTTTTTAGAAAAATTTTTTTAGCATTAACGTAGACAAGATTCATTTTGAATCTTTTTTTAAAGGTCTTTAATACTTGTTTTTCTTCAAATTTGCGCAGTAAACCTGTATTAACAAATAAACATGTAAGATTTTTTCCAATCGTTGTAAATAAAAGTTTTGCTACAACGCTACTATCTACGCCACCAGATAAAGCACAAATTACTTTTGAATTTCCAACTAAGTTTTTTACTTCATTAATTATTTTTTGTTTTTGGTGTTTTGTTGACCAATTTCTTTTAATTTTGCATATTAAAAAAATAAAATTTTTTAAAATTATTTTTCCTTTATCTGTGTGAGTAACTTCTGGATGAAACTGGATTCCAAAAAAATTATTTTTTTTATTTTCAATCATGCATAGTTTGGAACCTTCGGTAGATGCAATAAGTTTAAAATTTTTTGGTAATTTAGAAACTTGATCTGCATGGCTCATCCAAACATTATTGATGCCGTTTTTGTTAAAAAAATTTTTGGTCAATGAGCTATTCTTCAATTTTTTGATTTTTATAAGTCCAAATTCTCTATTTTTTGATTGTTTAACTTTTCCACCTAGTTCTTTAGAAATCAACTGGTGTCCAAAGCATATTCCTAATATTGGGATTCCTAGTTTTAAAATTTTTTTATTAAATTTTATTTTTTTAGATTCATATACATTCAAAGGGCCGCCGGAAAAAATTAATCCGTGAACATTTTTTTTTAATTTATTTATATTGCTAATTTGCTTATGGCTTATTATTTCAGAATAAACTCCAAGTTCTCTTATTCTTCTAGCAATTAACTGTGTAAATTGAGAGCCAAAATCAATAATTAAAATTTTATTTAAATTATTGTTTAGACTCATTTTTTGCTTCAATATTTTCTAATCTTTCATTTATGTCTTTTGTCTTTTCACAGAGAGTTGAGCAAATAACATTAAATTTTTTTGTTAAATCTCTTACCTCAAAAAAATTTGATTTTTCAAGTTCAATATTTATCAGCATATACATTGCTTCTTCATTGTCGGGTTCTAATAGCAAAGTTGTTTTTAAATTTTTAAGTTCTTCTGTTTCATTTTTTTCAAAATTATAAATTTTTGCTAAATAAAGATATGATTTGGCATCTTTTGGATTAAACACAATATTTCTTTGGAATAAAAACTTTGAATCTTCCATTTCTTTTTCATCGTATTTATTTTTCGCCTTTTCAAAAAAATTTTCTTTTGCTATGCTTTCTATATTAAAAAAAAAATAAAATAATAAAATACAAGAAATGAATTTTTTCATTTAAATTTACTTTCTTTTTTTACTTCGTCTATATTATGTACCATACTTTCATAAAAACCGGCCTTAGTTATTTTCATAAATTTTGATTTATTTCTTAATTTGACAATTCTTTTTGTTCCTAAATAACCCATTGACGATTTAAGTCCGCCAATTAATTTATAAATTACATTTTTAACATTACCTTTAAATTTTACAAATCCTTCCACTCCTTCAGGGACATATTTTAATTTGTTTTTTTGATGTTTTTGAAAATATCTGTCTGCAGAACCTTTGTTCATTGCACCAACCGAACCCATTCCTCTAAAACTTTTATATAACTGACCCTTTTTTTTAATTAGCTTCCCAGGAGTTTCGGTAGTACCGGCAAACAAAGACCCTATCATAATTGCATCGGCACCAGCTGCTAAAGCTTTTGCTAAATCTCCTGAAAATTTTATCCCTCCATCTGAGATTATTTTAACATTTTTATTTTTTATTCCTTTTCTTGCCTCAATAATTGCGCTCAATTGAGGAACTCCTATTCCTGCAACCAGTCTTGTTGTACAAATTGATCCTGGTCCTATTCCAACTTTTATTACATCCACACCAAGCTTTTCTAAAAACTTAGCAGCTTTAGCCGTAGCTATATTTCCTGCACACAATGTTGTTTTTTTTGGTTTTATTTTTTTTATTTTCTTAATTATTTCTGCTACTTTTTTAGTATGACCGTGTGCAGTATCGACAACAATTAAATCGATTTTTTCTTTTAATATTGCTTCTGCCCTTTTAATTTCCGCTGGTCCTGCACCTACAGCAGCTCCAACCAAAAAATTTTTTGATTTAACTTTTTTAATCTCTGAAATTTGTTTTTTTATATCCAAATTTCTATGAATTACACCTATGCCTCCTGCTTTAGCTATAGCAATTGACATTTTGGATTCAGTAACTGTATCCATCGCAGAAGATAATAAAGGAATTTTTAAAGTAATATATTTTGATAAAACTGTTTCAGTAATAACATCTGAAGGTATAATCTCAGAATAATTTGGCGCTAGAGTTACATCGTCGAAAGTGAAAGCTTCTTTTATAGGACCCATAATGATGTATAAAGGTTTTTCAAAAAATTTAAAGTTATTAAAATATCTAACGCAAAAATTTACAAACTAGATAGGTTTCTCTTGAATCTTTTTTGCTGGAAGAAGGTTTAAATACTTTAATTTGTTTAAAAATTAGTTTTGATTCTGTCATAATTTCTTTAAATGTAGAACCCATAAAGATTTTACAAACAAAACTGCCATTATTTTTTAAAATATCTTTCGCAAAAAACATTGCTTCTTTACAAAGTTCAGTAGTTGAAATTACATCAAGATTTTTGTTGCCAGTTGTGTTTTGTGCCATATCTGAAAGAACAACATCTATTTTTGATTTAAAATAATTTTTGATTTTTTTTTGTGGTTCGTTTGCAGTGAAATCTCCAATAATTTGATAAATATTACCTATTTCTTCCATTTCTTTTAAATCAATAGATAATAATTTAATATTTTTAAAATTTCTTGAAATATACTGAGACCAGCTTCCAGGAGCTGCACCAAGATCAACTAAAGAAATTCCATTTCTTAATATTTTAAATTTTTTATTAATTTCTATTAATTTATAAGCAGCTCTTGAGCTATATCCTTCAATTTTTGATTGCCGTACAAAAATATCTCTCTTTTGTTTATTGATCCAATTTTTTGAAATTCTGTTTTTTTTCAATTAACTATTAAAGTTATTTTACGCTAAAGTATATCTTCGTGATTATCTTCTATTGTATTTTGGATTATATTTTTTTTATTTATTTTAGAATAATGTACAACACTAATTGGTATAAAAATTAAATAAAGCATTCCAGATATAAACATTGCTTTAAAAGTATATATTAATAAAAATCCAAAATATAAAACTATTGAAAAAAGCAAAAAAATAGTCGTCGATCTTGGAACAACAATTTTTTTTAAAGAATAAGTTGGAAATTTACTAATTAAAAGAATTGAAATAGTTATAAAAAAAATTGGTACTAAAATTTCAAAACTTATTCTAATAAATTCAAAACCACTTAGACTATATATCAATGGCATTAAAACCAAGATACCTCCTGCTGGAGAAGGAATGCCTTCAAAAAAATTATCTCTCCAAGAAGGTTCTTCGTTAGAATTAACGTTAAACCTTGCAAGTCTTAAAGCCACACAAACAACATAGATTAAACATAATAACCAGCCAAGTTTTCCTAAATTTTTTAAAGACCAAAAATACATTATAAATGCGGGAGCAACACCAAAGCTGATAACATCTGTTAAAGAATCCAATTCTTTTCCAACCTTTGAAGTTCCTTTTATAAGTCTTGCTATACGTCCATCTAAACCGTCAATCACAGCCGCAAAAACTACAGCTATAATTGCCGACTCATATCTGCCGTCTAATGCAAACTTTATAGAACTTAAACCAATACACACTCCAATCAATGTAAGAATGTTTGGTAAAATAATTCGGGTTTTAGTATTTGAAACTATTTTAAAATTTTTTTTTTGTTGTTCCATAAATTTATTTTTTTGCTAATAACGTTTCACCTGCAATTGTTTTCTGATTTATTTTAACAAGTGGCTTGTAATTTTCAAAGTATATATCAACCCTACTTCCAAATCTTATCATGCCGATTCTAGAGCCTTGTTGTAACTCTTGGTTTTCTAAACTTTCACAAACAATTCTTCTTGCTATTAACCCAGCTATCTGAACTATAATAACATCTTCTCCGTCTTTGTTGTTAATTTTATAATAATTTCTTTCATTATCTTCGCTGGCCTTATCGAGCGAAGCATTTAAAAATTTCCCTGGTTTATAAAGAATTTCAGAAATTTTTCCAGAACATGGTGATCTATTAACATGACAATCAAATACATTCATAAAAATACTAATTTTTTTAAAATTCTTGTCTTCTAATCCTAATTCTTTTGGACCATTATTTTCGGAAATATCCAAAACTAAACCGTCTGCAGGGCTCACTAAATAATTTTCATCATTAATTGAAATTCTTTCTGGATCTCTAAAAAAATAATAAACCCATATTGTGAGCAATAAACATATTAATCCTAGGAAGCCACTTAGAAAGTATAAAACTATTGTTATTAAAGCCGCTATAATTAAAAATTTATAGCCCTCTGGATGAATTTTTGGAAAAACCTTGTCTAGCATAATCTTTAATTTTATAATTCTTCATTAATATGTATATAAAACTCTAAAATTCAATTATTAAGATATATAGTCATATATGAGTAAAATTAAGGTAAAAAACCCAATAGTAGAGTTAGATGGCGACGAAATGACTAGAATCATATGGGATTTTATTAAAAATAAATTAATTCTTCCTTATCTTGATTTGGGAATTGAATACTACGATCTTGGAATAAAAAACAGAGACAAAACTAATGATCAAATAACAATCGATTGTGCAAACGCAATTAAAAAAAATGGCGTTGGTATAAAATGTGCAACAATAACCCCTGATGAAGAAAGAGTAAAAGAGTTTAATTTGAAAAAAATGTGGCGCTCTCCAAATGGAACTATTCGAAATATTATTGGAGGAACCGTTTTTAGAGAACCAATAATCTGTAAAAATATTCCAAAATTAGTTCCAAGTTGGACCAATCCAATTTGTATAGGAAGACATGCGTTTGGCGATCAGTATAGAGCGACAGATTTTGATGTTCCAGGAAAAGGAAAGTTAGAAATAAAATGGACTTCTGAAGACGGAAAAGAAAAAAAAGAATTTGAAGTTTTTAATTTTCCAGGACCAGGTGTTGCACTATCAATGTATAATCTAGATCAATCTATAAAAGATTTCGCAAGAGCTTGCATGAATTATGGACTTAATAGAAAATGGCCAGTCTATCTTTCTACTAAAAATACAATTTTAAAAAAATATGATGGTAGGTTTAAAGATTTATTTCAAGAAGTTTATGAAAAAGAATTTAAAGAAAAATTTAAAGAAAGAAAAATAACTTATGAACACAGGCTTATAGACGATATGGTCGCCTGCGCAATGAAATGGAATGGAAATTACATTTGGGCATGTAAAAACTATGATGGAGATGTGCAATCTGATACGATTGCCCAAGGATTTGGTTCTTTAGGTCTTATGGCAAGTGCTTTAATGTCCCCAGACGGTAAAACTTTAGAATCTGAGGCCGCACATGGTACAGTAACTAGACACTACAGATTACATCAACAAGGTAAAGAAACTTCAACAAATCCCATAGCTTCTATTTTTGCTTGGGCAAGAGGTCTGTATCATAGAGGAAAGCTAGATGGTAATGAAGATTTAAAAAAGTTTGTAAAAAATTTAGAAAAAATATGCATACAAACAATTGAAAGCGGATCAATGACTAAAGATTTGGCAATTCTTATTGGGCCATCTACAAAATATTTAAATACTAATCAATTTTTGGATGAATTGGATGGTAATTTAAAGAAAAAGTTAAATTAAAGATTTTAATTTATTAAAAGCTTCTTCAATCTTATTTTCTTCGACACCCCCGGCTTGAGCAAAATCAGATCGTCCACCCCCTCCTTTGCCACCAACAGTTTCTGAACCTATTTTAACAAATTTTACCGCATCATATTTATTTGTTAAATTGTCTGTAACTCCTACAGCTAGACCAATTTTTTCAGCTTTTATTGCAAATACTATTACAATTCCTTCTCCTAATTCTTTTTTACCTATATCTACAAGTTTTCTTAGATCTTTAGGAGGTAAATCAATAACTTTTTGATATCTAACTTTTATTTTATTTATAGTTTCGTCTTTAATAATATTTTTTGATTTATCGCTTAAAATAGACTTAGCAAAAAATTGATCAAATTGTTTTGTTAAATATTTTATTAAACTTTGTTGATTATCATTTTCTAAATTAGGTTTGCCACCAAGTTTAATAATTTTTTCTGATAAATCTTTTATAATCTTTTCATTTTTTTGACTTGAAAGATCTGATAATTTTTCTTTTTTATTTAAAAATTCTTTTAGTTGTTTGTCTCTTAAAGCCTCTATTCTTCTAACTCCAGCAGCAATTGATGATTGGCTAATAATCTTGAATCTTCCGATGTCTCCGGTATTTCTAACATGTGTTCCTCCACATAATTCAGTAGAAAAATATTTGTCCTTTTCATTGCCCATAGATAAAACTCTAACTTCATCTCCATATTTTTCTCCAAATAAAGCTAGAGCACCATTATCTACTGCCTCTTTTGGTGTCATTATTCTTGTTTTTACATCCGATTTTTTATCTACCATTGAATTTACAAATGTTTCGATTTTATTAATTTCTTCCGAAGAAATTAGTTTCGTGTGACTAAAATCAAATCTTAATCTATCTGGCTCAACCAAAGAGCCTTTTTGAGTTACGTGTTTTCCTAAAACTCTCCTAAGTGACTCGTGAAGTAAATGTGTAGCTGAATGATAAGCTCTAATATTGTCTCTCCTTTCAACATCAATTTTCATTTCAACGTTATCATTTAATTTAATGTTGCCACTTACAATCTTTCCATAATGCACAAACAAATCTCCTAATTTTTTTTGTACATCTGTAACTTCAAAATTAAATTCACTAGAAATAATTTTTCCTGCATCTCCTATCTGGCCACCTGACTCTCCATAAAATGGTGTCTGATTAGTGATTAACATTCCTTCATCACCAGATTTTAAATTTTTTACTTCTTTGTTATCCTTTAATAAAGAAAGCACAACACCTTCGGCTGTATTTGTTTCGTAACCTAAAAATTCTGTAGCTCCCAACCTATCTCTAATTCCAAACCAAATCTCATTAACTGAACTATCTCCAGATCCTTTCCAATTCTTTTTTGCAAGTTCTCTACTCTCTTTCGTTAAAGATTGAAATTTTTCATGATCTATTTTTAATGATTTATTTTTTAAAATATCTTCAGTTAAGTCTAATGGGAAACCATAAGTGTCATACAATTTAAATGCTACTTCACCAGGTAAAGTTTTATCTATTTTAGAAATTTCATCATTTAAAATTTTAATTCCACGATCAAGAAGAACCAAAAATTTTTCTTCTTCCATTCTTAAAGTTTCTTTTACCAAAGATTGTGCTCTTTCTAATTCAGGATAACTTGCTGACATCTCTTCTTGCAGAGTTTTAAAGATATTAAAAAAAATTGGTTCTTTTGATCCAAGTAAATGGGAATGTCTCATTCCTCTTCTCATTATCCTTCTTAGAACATATCCTCTTCCTTCATTTTAAGGTAAAACTCCTTCAGCAATTAAAAAAGAGCTAGCTCTTAAGTGATCGGCAATAACTCTAAAGCTTGCAATATTTGAATCGTCTGGCTTCTTTTTAACTGCTTCAGAAATTGAACTGATCAATTTTTTAAAGTGATCTGTTTCATAATTATCGTGTGTTCCTTGAAGTAATGCTGCAGTTCTTTCAAGACCCATACCTGTATCAACAGATGGCTTTGGTAAATCAATTCTTTTATCCTTTGAAACTTGTTCGAATTGCATAAAAACAAGATTCCAAATTTCAATATATCTATCTCCATCTTGATCTTTTGTTCCTGGCAGACCGCCTTTCAAATGATCTCCATGATCAAAAAAAATTTCCGAACAAGGGCCACAAGGTCCTGTTTCTCCCATTGACCAAAAATTATCTGAGGTTTTAATTCTAATAACTCTATCTTCTCCTAAACCCGAAATTTTTTTCCATAAGTTAAACGCTTCGTCGTCTTCATGAAAAACTGTAAAATAAAGTCTGTTTTTATCTAACCCAAAATCTTTTGTTATTAAATTCCATGCTAATTCAATCGCTTTTTCTTTAAAATAATCACCGAATGAAAAATTGCCTAGCATCTCAAAAAACGTGTGGTGTCTTGGCGTATAACCTACATTTTCTAAATCGTTATGTTTACCTCCAGCTCTTACACATTTTTGTGAAGTAGTTGCTCTTTTATAATCTCTTTTTTCCAGTCCAGTAAAAACATTTTTAAACTGAACCATTCCTGAATTAGCAAACATTAGGGTAGGATCATTATTTGGAACCAAATTGCTAGATTCAACTATTCTATGGTCGTTTTTCTCAAAATATTTTAAAAACGAATTTCTTATTTCATTTAATGATTTGCCTGCCATATTTTTAAAATACAGTTTTTTTATTTGATGTCTAGATAACTATAGGGAAAAAAGGCGCTTAAAATAAGCGCCTTTTATTAACTAAAAATGACTTTTAACTAATTCTTTTTTATTGGAATTTCTTCTTTTGAATCAACTTTTTCTTTTTCTTGATCTAAAGGATTGCCTTCAATTTTTTTAGAAATAACTCCAGCTTTTTCTCTAATT